>PDWI01000573.1_pt1 | contig 59747 bp, 60 predicted proteins | sample 1430891 | NCBI WGS metagenome assembly PDWI01 (sample SAMN01162508, study PRJNA174530) | Oral metagenome, whole genome shotgun sequencing project. | biome: Marine environment; feature: Marine mammal; material: Swab sample of the gingival sulcus; isolation source: swab sample of gingival sulcus... | reverse complement strand
TGGGCAACCAGTTCCTTGTACACGATCACTTCCTTGAGCTTGCCACTCGTGTGAACATACCGAACATGTCCACCAAAGTTTTTTGTTCGTACCAGCAATGACGTGATCTGCTGGGAGTGTATTTTTTGGTGCATATTCTTTGGCTAACTCTGGGTGTGTCACGGCAAGGTTATTGGTCTTTGTGGCAACTCGACCGGCACATGCGGGACACCCTATTCCACGTACACGACTTCTTCCCGGAGCTTGCCACTCGTGTGAACAAACCGAGCATATCCACCAAAGTTTTTTGTGTGTGCCAGCGATGATTTGATTTGCCGGAATTGGATTTTTTGGTGAATATTCCGCTTGTAAATGCGGAATATCTGAAACATGCACTTTGGCTGTAATCTTTTTAATCACTTCCAAAATGTCAACATGCGCATCTTCAAAGATAAACTCAAACGCCGCACCGGAAACACGTAGCACATCTTTCGACAGATCGAAATTGCCTCCTACATGTTTTTTGATATCCCGAACAAACTGTTGCATAGCAATAATACGCTCACAATTTGCCACAAAATCCAACACAACAACTTTTTTCTTCTGGAGAATTTTACGCAAACCCCTCCCAAGTTGTTGATAAAAAATCCTTGTGGAATCAGTATGTCTAAGAAACACAATCACTTCAGCGTCAGGCACATCAATACCCTCATTCATCTTGTCGACTGAAAGAATATACTGATTATTGCCATCTCTAAAGCTTTGCAAAACCGCACGGTTATGCTTCTTTGATTTCTTTGAATGATACACTTCTGCATGTGGCAAAAAATTTTGAAAGTTTTCTGCATGAGGGATACTCTCACAAAAAATCATCACTTTCTTTGTATCACCAGCATACTGCTGAATGATTTCAGCAATTTCTCTATCACGCGCTGTGACAAAAATTGTTTCATTGAGTTGTTTCAGGGAAATACGCTTTCCATTTTCCAAAACATCCGAAGCAATTTTTTTCAGCTTCCAATGATTAAGATTGTCATTGAGAATGTGATATTCCACTTGTGACAGCCAGCCACTGGCAATACCTTCTTCCAGTGAAATATCTACCACTTCATCACCAAAAATGTCTCTAATATCCTGCATGTCTTCCCTGTTGGGTGTCGCTGTCATACCGAGAAGTTTTGCCGGTGTGAAGTATTGAATCACTTCTTTGTACGTCGGTGCTTGTCCGTGATGTGACTCATCAACGATGATGAAGTCAAACTCATCCGCAAAAAATGGATTTGTATTGGTTAATGTTTGAAATGTCGCAAACACAACATCTCCCTTATCCGCACTCCAGTCTTTGTCGTTACCATAAAATGTTTTGAGAGAAACCGTGTTTCCCATCACTTTACGAAATGCGCTTTGTGCCTGATCCAAAATACCAGTATCATGGCACAAAAACAACCCTTTCCGATCTTTTGTGTATTCACGTTTCGCCCAAAATGCAGCGACAATCGTCTTTCCAAGACCAGTTGCCATAACCATGAGCGCTCTGGCATTACTTTTAAAATGCCGCACTAGCTTTTGAAATGCCGGCACTTGATACTCCGGATACAATGCAATCATCATTCACCCTCCTATACTGTGAAATGTGAGAAAATACAATTCTATATTATTGTTAAAGAAACACTGAATTATAGCACAAAAAGAACAATAAGTCAACGAAAATTGGTAATGTCTAAACACATTTGGCCCTTTCTGCTATTATGAATAGTTTACTATTCATACTAGGTAATATGAGTATTAGTATGGCGAAAAATGTAAAAGAAGAGCGTTTACGATGGGTTTTACCCATCGTAAACAAACAAATAAGATTATGTGATGTTGTAAAAATATGTCCGTATAGTGAAAGAAGTTTAAAAAGATGGAAAGCTTTGTATATAAAATATGGAGAAGCTGGATTAGAACCGAAAAGTACACAACCGCATACACAACCAAATGAAACACCTATTTGCATTAAAGAAGAAGTGATTTCTTTACGAAAAGAAACTGGATTATGTGCAATGAAATTGCACTGGAGATTAATTAGTGAAAAAAATCTTGATGTACCGACTAGTACAATCTCAAAAATCATTAAAGATGCTGGTTTGGTAAGAAAATATAGAAAAAAGAAAGTAAAGTATAAATATATGAGGGCTAAAAGAAAACCCGGAGAACTTGTTGAAATTGACGTAAAACACGTTCCTGGACGTATTTTAGGTAAAAAGTACTATCAATATACTGCTATTGATACTGCTAGTAGATGGAGACATCTAGAAATATTTGATGAAGAAACAACAACACACAGTATTGCATTTCTTAAAATCATAAGAAAGATATTTCCTTATGAAATCAAAGCGATTAAAACCGATAATCATGCAACTTTTACAAATTACTATGTAGGAACAAATAAAAGAAGTAATATGACTGTAAAAAGATTACATGGATTGGATCAATATTGTGCTACGCACAATATCATCCATTATCTCATTGATAAAGGGAAACCTGCACAAAATGGTACTGTGGAAAGATCTCATAGAGAAGATGAAGAAAAGTTTTATCAAAAAAATATTTTTAAAGATTTTTCAGATCTTAAAAAGAAAATACGTATATGGAATACGTATTACAATAATTTAGAGCATTGTTCCTTGCACGGTAAAACACCTAATGATATGTTGAAAATAGTTAATTAATTTGAGGCCAAATGTCCTTGGATATAACAAATTTTTAAAATACAAAAAGACCCCTTTTACAAGAAGTCTTTTTGTTTGTTTTTGAGCGGGTGAAGGGAATCGAACCCTCGTCCTCAGCTTGGAAGGCTGATATAATAAGCCACTATACGACACCCGCCTGCCGAAATTTTTTACTTTGTAAAAAACTTTGGCAGGCGCGCCTGCACATCACATTTTGTGCAAGTCACTCTTTTGTATTTTTAAAATAATTGTGAAGCATTTTTTGCAAAGAACGTCGTCCCCATCCGGTTTTCAAATATTTCTCTCGCACTATTGCATCATCTTTATCTATAAATGCTTCATAATAAATCAAATTCCAGGGCACACCACTTTTTGTTGAATATGTTTCCCCAGCATTATGTTGCAAAACTCTCTTTTTTAAGTCTTTACAAAATCCTTTATACAGGTTTCCATTCTTTTGGCTCTCCAAAACATAAACATACCACATAATGCCTTATCCAAAATTGTCAAAATGTACATTGAGTTTATTGATACCCATCTCTTCGAGAATTTCTTTCATGGATTCAATGAATGCACCTGCACCTACAACATAATACACGGTATTTTTAGTATCGTCAATATACTTCTCGATCATTTCACGATTAATACGCCCTTCTTCTCCACTCCACTCACCACCTTCACGTGTCAACGTATGAATAATCTCATAATTACTCAACGTCATATGATCCATCTCATCTTTCAGTGCAATTGAATCTTTTGTACGACTAGAATACAGTAATTTTATATTACGTGGCGAATCAATGATTTCTTCATGTTTAATCATAGAACGTGCTGCTGAAATACCAACACCAGAGATGATAAATGCGATCCGTTGATGTACATCAGTTGGCAAAGCAATATGACCGATTGGTCCTTTTACTAAAATTTTATCACCTACTTTCATTGCTATAATATTTTTCTTAAATGCACTGTCACTTTTACGCATAATAAACATAAGAAAATCTTCTTGTGGTGCAGAAGCAATTGACATTGCACGCATCGTTGGACGATCGTCTGTATGTTCTGGCTCTGTAAAATCCAAAAATACATATTGACCAGCAAGAAAACTAAAATCATCTGGTTTTTCAAATGTAAATTGATATGTATCTTCTGCGATAACTTCTTTTGAAATTAGTTTTGTGCTAAATTGAGAAATCATTTTTCTGATAAATTAGAAATTAGTAATCAATAAATAATATATTAATGTATAAACAAATATTACACGTTTGTGATATAAAGTGATAATACCACATATCTCCTTATAATTCATAGTCACACTCACATCTTACATATCTATTAGTCTTTTTGTCTAATACATCAAATAATTCTTGCACATTCAGCATAAAATACGTACACTATAAAAAATGTAATAAAAAATATATCACTAAATATAAAAATATGACAAACAAAAAAACACATAAAACACATTGGCACTCTTTTTGGTTTGGATTTATGTGTGCACTCACTTTCATTCTTTTTATGTTACTAATTTTTACAGTTACTGAAAAAATTACATTTAATCAAAAAACATCAAAGCATATCAAAGCAACAAACATTTCAAATAAGGAGTCTTCTGAAGAGGAAAGTGTTTCTATTGATATATCACTTGGAGACCTCGCTACAGAATTAGAAATCTCACGAGAAGATTTCTCTGCATGTATGTCAGAGAGACGGCACAAGGACGTTGTTCAAAACCATATTGATGATGCGCGAAAAACTGGCGTCACAGGTACGCCACACAGCTTTGTGCTCATCGACGATGCATTGTATGAAATTCCCGGTGCATACGAAGAATTTGAGATGCGCACATTTTTTGATGATCTCCTCGCTGGAAATAACCCACGTGCAAAAGATGTCAGTGCAGAAAGAGATGTTACGCCTGTAAATGAGAATGATTGGGTTATTGGAAATGACGATGCACGCATCACAATAATCGAATATTCTGACATTGATTGTCCATACTGCAAAAAATTTCATGCGGCGACTGCACACATGCGAGCTGATTATGCAGATGATGTCCGCTGGGTCTTCCGTCACATGCCAGTTGATAGCTCACATCCATATGCACGCACTAAAGCAGAAGCAGCAGAATGCGTCGGTGAGATTGGTGGTGGTGTCGCATTCTGGCAATACCTCGACAAACTCTATACACAAAAATAGAAACACACAAAAGCCCAAAAAAATCATTTTTTTCTTTACAAAATACCATTTTGGTGATATTCTTCCCTATAATTGTGTTTAACTTTTATGTCAGAATTTTTCTCATCACATATTGCAGCGCTTGCAATACTAACAATCATCACGTGCATCCTCACAATCACTGCACTTGTGATAGCACTCATCACTCTGAAGCGTACGCGCACCATGCGTGACACACTCGATACACTTTTTGCTGGCAAAAAAGCCACAGACCTCGAAGATGTCATCATGGACAACGCCAAGCGCATTGAAGAGTTCGATGGCGAAATTCAAGAATTGTTCGCAATTTCAAACACCATTCACAAGCAAGCGCACAAAGGTCTCAATAAAGTGTCCCTACTGCGTTTTGATCCGTTTGGCGAAGGGAGTGGCAATCAGAGTTTTGCACTTGCACTACTTGATAGCACAGATACCGGCATTGTCGTCTCGTCATTTCACACACGTGAAGGCACACGCATCTACGCAAAAGATATTTGCAAAGGCAAAACTGTCAAACACGCACTCACACAAGAAGAACAAGATGCTATTTTTCAAGCACGCTAATTAATTCACCGTTTAATATACACTACACATCATGACAGATCAAAAAAACATAAAAATTCCAACAACAATCACTGTAAAGAAATTTGCAGAGATTTTGGATATGCCTGCAACGGACCTTATCGCCGAGCTGATGAAAAACGGCATCATGGCAACCATCAATGAAGAAATTGATTTTGATACTGCCGCAATCATCGCAGAAGATCTCGGCTACAGCGCTCTGGAAGATTTAGAAGTGGCTGATGATGAGATGATTACACTGGAAAAACTCCTCGATATTTGTGCAAAAGAAGGTCAGTCAGACGAAAAACTCGCGCCACGCTCACCAATTGTAACCATCCTCGGACACGTTGATCATGGCAAGACGACATTGCTCGATACGATTCGCAAAGCATCTGTTGCTAGTGGTGAATCTGGTGGCATTACACAACACATCAGCGCCTATCAAACACGCAAACGTGGTAAAAATATCACATTTATCGACACACCAGGACACGAAGCATTTGCGGCGATGCGCGAGCGTGGTGTCTCAATTGCCGACATTGCCATTCTCGTCGTTGCAGCGGATGACGGTGTGCGCCCGCAAACAAAAGAAGTCATCACGTATTTGAAAGAAAAAAAGATTCCGACAATTGTCGCTGTCAACAAAATCGACAAACCAAATGCCAACCCAGAGCGCGTCAAACAAGAACTCGCCGAACACGAAATCCTCATCGAACAATGGGGTGGCACAGTGATGTGCAACGAGATTAGCGCAAAAAACAATATCGGCATTACTGATTTGCTCGAGAGTATTCTTCTCCTTGCCGAAGTGGAAGATTTCAAAGCCAACGAAAAACGTGACGGTCTCGCAGTCGTCCTCGAATCACACAAAGACGAGCAAAAAGGACCTGTCGCCACCGTCGTCGTCAAAACCGGTACACTCAAAGTCGGACAAGACGTCAATGCCGGTAAAACCTATGGACGCATCCGCCGCATGGAAGACCACCGTGGACACGCGATTGAAAAAGCCCCGCCATCGACACCGGTTACGATTTTTGGACTCGTCGACACTGCAGAGACCAACGACATCATCCAAGTTGCCAACGCCAAAAGAAGCGCACGCCTCAAATCACAAGAAGTTGCGATGCGTCTCACCGGCGATAAAAAACAAGTTAAAAGTATCAACGACAATGACGGCATCCCAAAATTCAACATCATTATCAAATCCGACGTACAAGGATCTATCGAAGCCATCGAGCAAATTCTCGACACTATCCCACAACAAAAAGTTGCCATCAACTATATTGACACTGGCGTGGGAAATATCACAGAATCAGATATCAAAATGGCAGAAAGTGCCGATGCAGTGATTTATGGATTCAATGTCGTCACCAGTTCTGTCGCAAGTCGCATGGCAGATGATGCAGATATCACCGTCAAAACATACAAAGTGATCTATGAACTCGTCGATGACATCAAAAGTCAACTTCTCGCACTGCTACCAGAAGAAATTGAACGCACCAATGTTGGGACATTGGAAGTGCTAGGTATTTTTCGCACAGAAAAAAACAAAATGATTATCGGCGGACGTGTCACTGATGGAAAAGTCGTCGCAAAAAACGCCAAAATCGCCGTCTACCGGAACAGTGACGAACCGATCGGCATCGGTGACCTCACCAACCTCCAACACAACAAAGTCGACATCGACGAAGTGAAAAAAGACCAAGAATGCGGCATGACATTTGCCGGCGAAACCAAAATCAAAGTCGGCGACACACTCAAAATCTACACTGAAATCACCAAAGAAAAAGAGTTATAGCATCACCAAAAAAACACCGTTACAAAACGGTGTTTTTTGCAAAATGTGTATTTTAATTATATATCGAGTTTTTCTACATATTTTGCAAAAACTGGTTGCATTTTTTCCAAGCTCTCGAGCAAAAACTCTATTGCTTCTGGATAATCTTCTTTTTTGTAAACACTTAATGTATTATTTTCTCTTTTAATGCGTGACGTTACCTTGTTGTCCATCCTTTCCCATGTAAGATTAAATCCAACTTCCTGTTCTATTTTTTCTTTTTCTTTTTCAAAAGTATCAAAAATTCTTTTGTTTATATCTCTATCACCACAAGTAATATATATTTCAGCACGAGCATATTTTCCAGAAACAACAAGATTAAGTGTTATGCCCTGTTTGCCCAAACTAACCGAAATCCACGTTGCAGGCCTTGCAGTTAAGTTTTCGGTTAAGTGTTTTGTCTGTTCTAATTTACTTGACGCCTCTAAAAATTCACTCCAAAATACCTTCATCTTTTCCTGTTGTGAACCACGAACCCTTTGATTTAAGGTTTCTTTTTTTTGTTTTTCTGCAATTTTAATGATATATTCTTCCGCATCTTTAAGGGGAATAATTTGCCTAAAATCAATGACATAATTTTCCCCTATCTTATATGGTGTTGCTTTAAAACACGTTACATCAATTCCATTATTCAATAGCCATATTACGGTTGATGTGACTTCTTTTCGATAATTACCAGAAACCAAAATCATCCTTTGAGAGTATCCAATATTAATTTTCTCTTCATATTCCTCTCCGTCAAAAAAATCTGAGAGCATCTCCTTTGCATCATCTTTAGAATTAATCTTTCCAAGATATTCTTCATAAATATTTTCGATATCTTCCACTGATAAACTGGAACAATATGAAACATATTTCAGCGCTTGCCACACCACATCTTTTCCCGTGCTATCAAGCTTATTTTCAATAATCACGAGATTGCCAGATTTGTCCAAAGCCAGCAAATCCAGCCTTTCTTTTGTTTCGTCAAAACCGGAAAATTCTTTTTGAATAATCAATAATTCTTCTCCAAGACATGTTGGATCTTTTGCAATCCATTCTTGCAAATTTTTTCGCTCTTTAAAACCCGCCTCAGCAAAAGTCACAACATTTACCTCATTCAACTTATTCTCATCTTTATCGATAATATACATAAATTTTGATTTTATTCTTTAGGAATCAAAAGGATAACGCTAAATATTTTCTCCTCTTTCAAAAACCTGCGTTAAAAAATTACTTTATTAAAAAGTAACTTGAGATTGTTTCATTGTCAACAAAAAACAAACATTCATTATTAAAAAAATATTGTGTATTTTTTAAACATGCCATCAAAATCCGTCACCAAAAAAACACCGTTACAAAACGGTGTTTTTTATTTTTGTGCGATGCGAATTGCTTTGCCTTGGACAATTGCTGTGCTGACTTTTTGCATGGCGACAGTGAGGATCCGCTGAAATGTACTTTGGGAGATGTTCATGTGTTGTGCACATGTTGTTTGGTCTAGTTGTTCTACATTTTTCAATCGGAGTGCCTCATATTCATCCAAAGACAACTCGACAATTTCTAACTGACGCAGTGACACGCCGTGTGGCTTATAAAAAAACGCTTTCGGTACACTGCGAATACATCGTCGTTTACGTGGTCGTGGCATAGTTTGAATACGAGAAAGTTAAAAATTATTTCGTACTCTGTATCCACGACTGCAGCCCTTCCCTGCACCACGTCCATCTCTTGGTGATTGGGATGGTTGTTCATTTTGTTTCTGAACATTTTCCTTTTTTGAACTGCATGTACCCATAGCACGCCCAGTTCGTGGACCCTTTCCTTGTGGTCCTGTACCATCTTTTTGTGGCATATATTTTATGTATTATATAATTATAATATGAATATATACCCAAAACTATATTTTGTCAAGAAAAAAAGTCTGATATGTATTACATATCAGACTTAGTAATTCTACAGACTAGTCTTTTTAGAATTATTTGCGTTTCCTACGACTTACAGCTGCAAGTCCTGCAAGACCAGTTCCAAACAACAGGATAGTTGTAGGTTCTGGTACTGGAGCAATCGTCTGAATATCTTTTGATATTACTGCAACAGTCATATCCGTATAATCTCTGTCTGTTGTATACGATGTGATCTGGTCGTCTAAAAAGGAAAGCAACAAATTTTTACTTTCTAGACTCACACGAACGTGCTCCTCTCCGACATCAAAAGGCGTTCCATCAGATCTTTGATTTAAAGAGCTGTTAGAAAACCATCTATAGTCAGCAGAGAAATCATTGATTCCGCCTGTGTGCACGTCATAATACAGGCCAAATCCTGTCTTTAGTGGTGTCCACTCCGCAGCTGAAACAAGACGCTGTGCACCAACCTCTTCCGTCCACGAAAACACCTCAAAGGTATTCTGTGGATTATTCATGTCAAAGAGACCAAAACTGGATTCGTATTCAGCCTCTTCTTCAATATTCTCAAAAAAGATTTCTTCACTACTGAAAAAATCAAACCCGATTGCTTGTGCAGATTGAGCCAAAAAAACAAAGACTGCACTTAAAAGTAAAACGTTAATTTTTCTCACTGTCTTTCTCCATCAGTTTGAATTTTATTTTTTCCTTCTTTTGCTCACGTAATTTTTATTAACCTCCTTTTTTTGTGTGAGCTTATATTGTTAAGTTGCGATAATCTATCGTATATCATACTACAAAATAAGTCAATAGCTCGGGTATTATTTTTTAATTAAAATCAATTCACAAAAAAATACACTTGTATTTTTTTGTGACATTATATAAAAAATGTATAATGCCATAAAAATATAGCTTTTATCCCATTTTTACGCTATTATACATAACATATGATTACAAAAATACCACAAGAAGTAAAAGACGTACTTACAGCATTAAATAATGCTGGCTTTGATGCATACATTGTTGGCGGTTGTGTACGTGACCTCACGCTAAATCGCAATCCAAAAGATTGGGATATCACAACAAACGCACGACCTGAAAAAGTGCAAGAAATTTTTCCTGACAGTTTTTATGAAAATAATTTTGGCACTGTTGGAGTAAAAGTGAAACCATTTCTCCCATTTGGTAAATCCGATAGAGAACATGATGTTATAGAAGTAACAACATATCGTATTGAATCTACTTATTCTGACCGACGTCGCCCTGACGAAGTGCAGTTTTCTGAGACACTTGAAGAAGATCTTTCCCGTAGAGATTTTACAATGAATGCTCTTGCACTTGATGTAAATAATAATTTAATTGATCCATTTGGCGGTCAAGCAGATATTGAAAAAAAAATAATTCGTGCCGTTGGTAATCCATTTGAACGTTTTGATGAAGATGCACTTCGCATGATGCGTGCAGTACGTTTTGCTGCTGAGCTTCATTTCACAATCGAAGAAAAAACCTTCAAAGCAATCTCAGAAAAAAACACTCTTCTCACACATGTTTCAATGGAGCGTATTCGTGATGAATTTATACATATTGTTAAAAGTCACCACCCTGCTCATGGTATAGATACACTTCATGACACAGGACTGCTCACACATTTTTTACCAGAACTTGAAATTGGCATTGGTGTCGAACAAAATCACCACCATACACTAACTGTCTGGGATCATAATCTCCTTTCACTACAAAATTGTCCAAGCAATAAATTAGAAGTGCGTCTCGCAACACTTTTTCATGACATTGGAAAACCAGAATCAAAAAAAGGCAAGGGACGTGATTGTACTTTTTATAATCATGAATACATCAGTGCACGTCTCACAAAAAATCTCATGAAAAGAATGCGTTTTCCAAAAAAAATTATAGATAAAACAGTCCTTCTCGTCCGCAATCACATGTTCTATTACAATGTCGATGAGGTCACAGAAACAGCTGTACGTCGCATCATAAAAAAAGTAGGCATTGAAAACATGAAAGATCTTATGGATGTACGCATTGGAGACAGACTTGGTTCAGGTGTAGCAAAAGCAAAGCCATATAAATTACGACACTTCGAATACATGGTAGACAAAGTATCCAATGATCCTGTGAGTGTTAAAATGCTCAAACTTAACGGAAATATCATGATTAAAGATCTCGATTTCGCACCCGGACCACAAATTGGCGCTGTACTCGATGTGCTCCTCGCTGAAGTCATCGAAGACCCGACAAAAAACACACTCGCACACCTCTCAGAACGTGCACATGCACTCAAAAATGAAAACCTCACCACCCTGCAACATCTCGCACAAGAAAAAATCGCAGAAAAGCGCAAAGAAGACGATGCACAATTCAAAAAGAAACACTGGGTGCAGTAGAAGTAGGCATATAAGACAACTATCCGAAAATATATTGAAAATGACACTTTTTAATCCATAAGAAATGAATGCTCTAAAATATCATACTTCCTTCTGCATCTTATAGCATAAAATGCCCTCTTTGAGATACTGATTGACCAACAGTGGATAAAAAAACTCCCCTCTATACATAATTTTTTGAAAATCCTGTAACACATTTTCTTTTTCCAAATTCATTCCATCTTTTACTTTTATCTTTCCGTAAACCAGATAAACTACCTGTTTCTTATTCTCAATCAACTGATTACTATTAACATCTGTGATAAATTTTTCCACAATTCTTGCCCCTTTAGATATTACCATTTTTCTATCACGTGATTTCGTGCCAAATTCTAGCTCCACTGCATTTTCAACCACTCCACCCAATGGTCCTGTGGGGTCAGGCCACAGAAGCACTTTTTCCATGTCAATAATATTCCAAGGAATTTTCTTTGGAAAAGTTTTTTTGGGAACGATAATAAAATCATCTTCACCTTGGCTAGCCTCATGCAAATCAATAATATAATCATAGCCTCGTATTTTTTGCATATTAATAGCCGCTCTTTTTACTTCATAACAATCAGAAAAAATACTGCCAGGATAATTCCGATTTAAATCCACATCAATGAAGCGAGTATTTTTTTCATATGCCCTAGGATTGCCAATTATATAATCAAAGTCATTTTTGCACGATGACTGCAATAACATTTTTACAATTTCTCCGCCAATTTTTTCATCGCCATGTGTGGCAATAATAACTAATATTTTTTTCATCATTTTTCATTAAATAAATTATTTTAGTGATTAGGGGAGCGAGATTTTTTTCGCTCCCCTCGGTATTTAGGTTAATTTAAGCTTTCTAATCCAATAACTACGACTAGCATGCACTCCATCAATAACTGGCAATTCAGAGAATCCGCAATTGCGATACACTTCTCTGGCCGCTTGAGCTTTTTGGTCCGTTCTCAAAACCGCGTTGTGTTTTAAGCCTGAAATGATTTGGAGAGTTAATTGTTTACCTAATCCCTTGGAACGAAAACCTTTCTTAACCGCTAACTCATCGATATAGAAAAGATCCTCTCCTGACCAAAAATCAGTGTTTGAAATAACGTTCATCTCATTAGGCGATACAATATATCCCCAAGTAAAACCAACGACTTTTTCATCACAAAGCGCGAAATAAGCCCTTGCATCATCCTTTTGCAACTGCTTTTCCATATCAATCAATACATTCTCCTCTTTCCAAAAATCTTCATTCCATGGTGGCTCGCGCCAAATATCACAATACAATTTTGCACAACTTTCGAGCGCAGATTGTTCAATTCCAATTGCATTTCTAATCTCAATAGTCATTTTACTTCTCCTTTTTTAGGTTTAAAATAAACATTTTTTCCAATATAAATCTTTCTTGCTAGTAGGAAAAATCACTTCCCTTTGATTTCTGTTACTGTATTAAAAAACTCTTCCTCTACCGAGAAAGAGTTATATTGACTAATCATTACACACAATCAATCCAACCCTTTCTCGAAAGAGGAAGAGCTATGATGAAGTGCATTTACCTTAGTAATCATCGCCTTGTAACCTCCTTTTCCTTTTTGCAACCAACGCGAAACGCGCGCTACCGTCGTAGAAGAAAGCCCCGTCTCTTTTTCAACTTTGGTATAAGGAATTTTTTGTGATAACATTTGCGCCGCTCGCCAACGATTACTCAACTCTGCTATTTCAGAAGCAGTCAAAAGATCACGCAAAAAAGTTTTTGCTTCTTTTTTATTTTCCAAAAGCAAAATTACATTAATCAATTCTTCCGTTTTTTTATTGTCCCATTTCATCACTGTATTTTATTATATCACTTTATCTAAATAAAGTATATCATACTCGCAATTTTTGTCAAAACTGAATTTCAATATTACATCTTTGAATGCCTACTGGGTATATGATATACTGTCAAATACATTATATGTACTAAAATTATGCGTTTTATCATCGAAAATCTCTCAACAAATCCCACAACAGCACTACGTCGTGCTGGGTACACCTTTCAACATTACACTGACCAAGGTGAGATGAGTTTTGTGCGTATCATGGCACGCGCTGGTTATCCGCGATTTCACATGTATGTCACACTCAAAGGACGCGACTTGCACGTCAGCTTTCACATCGATCAAAAAAAACATACATATGGCGATGATACACGACATCATGGAGAATACGAAGAATCTCCTACGCTTGAACAAGAAGCTGAACGTATTAAAAATATCGTGAAATAATATTAAAAAACCAAAAAATATACAATCCCTATTTTTGTATTATCAAATGTAAAAACAGAATTTTATTCATAAAAACAAAATTCTGTTTTTTTATCAAATACATTTTCCCAATCTTTATTTTGTGTAAAAAATAATTTTTCTTCAAATCTCAAATATTTTTTGATCAAAAATATAATTATCTATATATTGTTTTTTTTGTATATATTCCTTTTTATCTTTAATCGCCCATACTAGTAATGGCAACTTCTCTTTCTTTGTAATTTGTTCAATATATGCATTCGGAATCATTGAAGCACAACAAACGATAAAATCTGGAATATGCAAACTCATCTTCCACAAAAAATATACGCTTGCTTTTTTCAATCGTCCAATAATGAACCCCGACTCCTTATAGTCAGAAAAATTTTGACCGCATAAAATATTCCCAAATTTTTCCTTTGCTTGTTTTACGAGAAATGGATTAAAAGAAGAAAGTGCATATTTTCCCTCATACCCTTCAAGTGCTGAAAAAAGATTTTCAATGTATGTTTTTTTTCTAAATCCACGATATTTCATTTCAATAAGAATTGGAACGCGACCATCCACAAAATCCAACAAATCTACAAAAAATGGAATTTTTTGTTTAGTATTTCCTAAATATACATTCGAAATGTTTTTTGATGATATTTTTGTGATTTTGCCTTTCATATCAGTCATACGATCAATTTTCCAGTCATGAAAAACAACTAATTTACCATCAGATGTCATTTGTACATCCAGCTCAATTGACCAACCATTTTCTATAGCATTTTCAAAAGCAAAAAAAGAATTTTCAGGAATATTTTCAGTCCATAGTCCACGATGTGCAATTGGCTTATTTTTCAACCAATACTTATTTTTCATAACAATCCACTATATGTACCTCCAATCACATTTATTACCCAAGGAATCACAAAGATTAAACCAATCAACGGAAGAACAAATGTTATAATACTCAAAATAGCCATTGCAATAAAAACAATATACATGCGATGTACCTTTTTACCAATGTCATCAAGCTTTTTTTCTTGTGCGTTCAGTTTTTCAATAATTTTTTCTTGTTCCATATAATTTTATATATTTTTTTTACATAGCTCATTTATCACACATGTATCACATTTTGGTTTTCGCCCACATACTGCACGTCCATGTGTAATGAGATATTCATTCCATAAAAGATAATTTTTTTTATCAACAATTTCACTTAATTCTTTACTCATCTTTTCTGGCGTTTTTGCATCACTTAATCCAATACGTTTTGATAAACGAAATACATGTGTATCCACAGCAAGTCCCACGTTTTTTCCATACACTTTTGACAGGACAAGGTATGCCGTTTTAATAGAAACACCTCGCAATTTCAATAAACCTTCCAAAGTGTCTGGCACCTCCCCATCAAAATGATCCACCATAATCTGACCACTTTCTTTAAGTGCTTTTGCTTTATTTTTATAAAAACCTGTAGAATACACCTCTTTTTCCAAAGTATTTATTGATGCTTTTGCATAATCCCCCGCAGTCGTATATTTTTTAAAAAGTTTTTGTGTCACTGCATTAACGCGTTCATCAGTACACTGTGCTGACAAAATCGTACCCACAAGTAACTCCAGCGGTGTAGACCATTCAATAAAAGGTCCTGTTTTTTTGTATTCCTTTTTAAGCTCCTTTAAAATCTTTCGTGTTTGTTGTTTTTTATCCATAAAATAATTGTGACATATTTATTACATATTGACAAAATTATTTCAAATTTATATAGTGTCATGTGGGATAAGTGTGGTATAAAAAAAGGAGGTACATTATGAAAGTACTAAAGAAAGGTCATGCTGGAAAGTGCTTTGTACACATTTGCAATATCTGCCATGAACAAATTACTTCTGTTAGAGCATCTGGCGGATGTGAAAGTGAAAAAATCGGAGAAAATATTCATATTTGCAGTCATTGCTGTGCAAATCCAGGAATATTAACAAAAAAAGATAGAGAAAAAGCGTTACAATATGTAGAAATTTATGATGTAATCAAAGATACCAAAAACATTGCATCGCTATCATATTGGCCCCGCACTTCTGACGGAACACCCATGTCATTTGGTGAAATATTTGCTATTGCATTGCCATGACAGAAAAATATATCCACTGCCACACATGCGAGTTCCGTGAAAAATTTCACAGAACTCGCTCTTTCTTCGTAAAGCCCACTCACCACGAATGTGAAAACTCAAAAAAAGAAATAGACCTTTTTATGGTCTGTGCAATAAAATAAATGCCGATGCACTAATTGATGCATCGGCATTTTTCTTTACCTCTTAACCCTTCATGGATTGATATCCTTCAAGGATTTGTTTTTTAAATTTACTCACAGAAAGACTGTGTGTATAAATAACTTGCGACATCACTGGTTGAAACATTGCACTAACAGAATGCTTCATGTGACTGACCGTAAGAACAACTAAAATATTTGGATTACTCTTCATTGATTGTACGAGTGATTTCACTCGCTTTTTTTGTGCTGCATCAATGAATTCACATGTTTCACATCCAAGGTCCTGTACAGCATTTTCCAAATCCCTTTTCCTACTGACAGCTGTACCATACCCCACAATGACCACACGTAAATCTGATGGTAAATATTGTGAAAAACTTTTTTCAACAGAATCTTGTCTTTCACAATCAATATCAATATTCAATCGATCAAAAATAATCTTCTGATTAGTTGTTTCAATCGCATTCATAAATGGATTGCGGCGCATCATCAGATTTTTTAAATCTGACCTATTGATCAATCGACTAACTGCTTCCGGATGCATATCAGACAATGTCATCAATGCACGCATAAAACAAAGTAGATTATTATTACTCCATGAATCCAACTCCATATCGCAATCTACTGGTAAAAGTTTTTTCACTTCTCTAACCAATTCTCGATCTTTCCTATGTGCTTTTTTGCGCTTAGGCTTTTCACGAGTTGTGTACACATCTTCAGCCAATTGATTTTCCTGCATTTTCTGTCGATTACGGATATTTCGCAATTTACTTTCAAGCAAATTAAGATTTCTCCATGCATAATCAATGTCTGACATAGGGTTGGTAGCACAGTCATAATAATGCCGCAATGTGCCTACCATAGAAACCGAAATATCCACATGCGTCATGATATCTTTCCATATCTTATTCGCATTGGTGCACATTTTTTTTCGATCAAGTTCCTCTTTAATTTTTTCACACATTTTTTGGATAGTGAGTCGCATAACATCCTCTGATGGCGGATTCAAAATCATTCGCCAATGTACAAATGTCACACGCCAAAATAATCTCATATCAATTGTTAGGCCGTGATTTCGAAATTCACTGTGAAGCACATACCATAAATCTCTTTGCACGATATACCTAAACAAAAACCATAAGAGAGTGAGAAAAAATATTAATATTATGCTCAACACAATAACCGGTAAATATGTAACAAATAGCATTTTAAGCTTATATTTATGCCACATGTACCAAGCATACATCACAGGCCATTCTACCTCAGTTATTCGTGCAGTATTTTCTAAATAATGCACTTCCTCAATAAAATAATCCAATCCCTTCTTTTCCTTAGGAAACAAATATTCTTCATTTTGCACTCTCTCAATAAATTCACGAAGATTACATAAATGTTCTCTTTGTAGTACAACTGATATTGGTGCAAAAGAACGTAAAACCTGTAATTGCTCTTCAGAATACGCAACTCCTTCGGAAAAATATGGATCAGATGCAGTGTTTAATCGCATTTGAAATGCATGAAACCACTCAATAAATGTTTCTATGCTTTCACTATTTTTTGCAATATGTGTTTTCCAGAACAAACGTTTATCAAACCCAGCGGCAACAATTTTTTTTCCAAAGCCACTATCATAATAGTTCAATTCAATGATGAGGTTTTTTGATGTGAGATTCCGTAAAACACGTGTTTTCATAATATCAGAATCGACAACTTCTTTATACACAATCTCTATTAAATTTTTCCCCTGAATTTCTCGTTCAAAGTTCACCTTTAATAGAAAATGTTCCGTCACTTCTTCTGTCATAGCTGCAATGTCTGCAACCTCAATCATGAGAAGATTTTTTGTATTTAAGTATTTTGTCGAATCTGCAGTTATGCGCAGCCCATCAAAAATAAATCCCAAAATACTGACACAACCCAAAAATAATAGAACTGCCGATAATTTCCACATTTGTGATACTTTTTTTATCTGCATACACTTCCTCCTTTGTTGCATGTTTGAAAAACACAAAAACAATATCACTATTGTTAATGAACTGAAATCAAAATTATATCACAATTTTTAATATTTGTCTATTAAATTCATAGTACTAAATTATACCGTGACCCATTCACAAAAATAACAATCATTGAATTACCTAAACCTATTTCACAAGCTAAAATTTTTGTCATTCTGAATTTATTTCAGAATGACAAATTTTTATGTACTATAGATTATTTAATAAAATAAATCTAAACCTTAAAACCATCTACTAGTTACCAACTGCCTCCACCTCCACCACCAAAACCACCGCCTCCACCTCCACCACTAAACCCTGATCCACCGGAACTTGCTGAAGATGGTGTTGAACTCATCGTGCTAGCCGCTGCCGAACTTAAGTTTTGCATTTCATGTGCCAATACCGCTGGGGCAAAAGTTCCCGTGCCTTCATACCATTCCGGTTGCCTATCATATATATCTTCAAATTGCTTTGCCCATTGTTCCTCCACGCCAAACACCATCGCATATGGCAACAATTTTTCAAATTGTTTCGGATCTTTTTCCGGTGCGTTGTGAAAATTGATACGATCTTTTTCTGCTTTTTCCATATACAACTTAAGACCCGATAATTGTTCACGCATATGTGCTCCTTTTCGTGTCACTTGTGGCATGAAATATCCAAAAACACCAATGATCACGGCAGATAACACTATTGCTACAATGCCCAAAGAACCAAAAAATGGGACGATGAACGGTCCGACAAAAAATAGTCCAAAAAGTAGTAATCCTGCTATCGCAAAATACGTTATACGCACAGAGTTGGGACTTTCTGGATAATATCCATCTCTTACAATATTTTCACGAATGATTTTTTTCACCTGTGAGAGATCTGTATAAAATACGTCTTTCAGTTGTGAAATTTTGATTGTTTTGCCATTTCCATATTTAAAAAGCGCGTGATAAAGTTTCTTTTCATCCGGTGTCACGTCAGATTCTTCTATGCTTTTTTCTGTTTTGGTAATCTCATAATCTGCTGATGAAAAAATGCCACCTTCATCAATGCGTCTAATTGTGACAAACCCTTTTACTGCCAAATCCACAATCATCGCAGAGACTGATGCGTTTTTGATTTTTTCGTGCACGATGACATCAGCATATCCCGGAGACATATTATGTGGTGCGTTATAATATGGCACAACTGACCCGCGCCCCTCGGGGTCACGTCCACGCTGATACCATTTCCGCCACATAAAAATCCCGACAAAAACCGGTAACAATACCAAGCTGTTTTGCATTACCATCGCTAGCGCTTTTTCCCACCCACTCGGCTTGTACACTGTGCCAGCTGGCATGCCAATTACCGCTGTGACATTGTTACCTGGTGTAATATTTTTTTGAGAAATGACAATTTGTTCTTCCGTGTCTTGCGTCACAGTATCACAGGGCGTCTTGGAACCATATGCACCGAAGTAGCATGCGTGATTGATAATATGCGGCGCATGAATCGTTACTGTAGCGCGTGCAATCGGCACGGTCCACTGATCACCGATCACATTCCAATACAATTCATCATGTGTGTCAAAATAATTCATCGCCCCTTTTACGGAATATGACACGACATATACTTTCTCTCCTGTTACATATGTATGCGCTTCACCGATTTTGATGCGCTTATTACGACCTTCTTTTAACACATCATATACATACACTTCTCCATCGAGATCTGTAACAGAAATATTTCTGAGCTGTATAGAACGATTATTATTGCCAGCCGTCTTATATTTCACAGGAATATCGCGGTAAATCCCATGTCGCATCGCATCACCAAAATCATAATGAATTTCTTCTACCACATTAATCGTCGCATCCTCATTGATTGTAATATCCACACGATAATCTGAAATTTCCTCTGCAAAAACAAAAATTGGAAGAAAAAAGAAGAAGAAAAGAAAAGAGAAAAATATTTTTTTCATATAAAAAAGAAAAGGATTATATATTTTATTATACACTATATTTTTATTTAAAATACCTTCATTTCATTATAATAATAGATAAACAACATGTTTTATGATATATTTAGCATGCAATAATGTGATGGAATATAATTAAATATAGTAAATTATTAAAAATCTTTTATAGGAGAATATCATGGCAAAAAGATTTTTCAGACATAATAAAAACCCTCAGATTATTGGAAATCCTAGCGTAATAAAAACACATATAAATGATGCAAATCGCTATTATAATTATGTGCTATTACTGCAAAAACCTAAAAAATCTATTCTAAATAGAAAACAGTAAAAGAAGGCTGTAGTAAAAATACTATGGTCTTTATATTTTTTTATCTCGTAATTTCTTATGGTATGTAATCGCAAAGCGATGTGCTTCTTCACGAATGCTTTCAAGTAATTCCTTGTCCATAATAAGTGCATGATTTACTGGAAAAAATGCGCTTTTATAAATATCTACTTTTTTACGTGTTGGTCCTTTTGCCACTGCAATAACTGGAATTTTGATATCAAGTTTTTGCCACAAATCATCTGCCATATTAATATGTCCTTTTCCACCATCCAATACAATTAACTGTGGCATCCCCCAATCATCGAGATGATTCATCCGTCTTGCAAGCACTTCTCGCATCGCCCCCACATCATTGATGCCATCTACAGATTGCACTTTAAATTTCCGATACTGACTTTTATCTGGTACACCATCTACAAAAACTACCATCGATGCCACCATGCACTCCCCACCAATATGCGAGATGTCATACGCTTCTACACGCACGCCTATATTATTAATGCGCACAAACGCATTTTCTTTTTTCATAAGTGCAATATCATTGATGTGTGTCAGAGCAAATATTTGCCTTTTCACTTTTTCTGCTTCTTCAAACTCTTCTTTGCGCGCATGCATGCGCATTTCTTTTTCCAACTTTTTCAGAAGCATTTTCTTGCGCCCAGAGAGAAAAAGTGAGATGTTGCGCATGTTTTTTTTGTATGCCTTTTCACTAATCGCACCGTCATACGGACCGGGACACAAACCGATTTGGTAGTGTAGACATCCTTTTTCACTTTTTTCACTACGGTCATGAAATGGAAAAATTTTGCGAATGATTTTGAGTGCGATTTTCATCTGCTCACGCGACGTGTACGGACCAAAAACTTTGCCACGCGTATACATCAAATCCTGATATTTCCCCTTGTGCAAATCCGTCTGACGCAACATGATCACGCGTGGAAATTGTTCTTTTGTCATCACAAAATACGAAAAACTCTTGTCATCTTTACCGTCAATATTGTATGGCGGTTGATATTTTTTGATCAGTTCCGCTTCCAAAAGCAGTGCTTCCACAACCGTATCCGTCTCAATCACATCCACATCTGTAGCACTCGCCACCAACTGCACAATCCGCGCACCACGCGTATCATGCCCACTAAAATACTGCCGCACACGATCGCGCAAACTCGTCGCTTTACCCACATATAACACCGTTTTGCGCGCACCACGAAACACATACACACCTGGTGTCCGCGGAAAATCTGCAGTTTTTTGTTCTATATCCTTTTTCATCACGACAAAATCATACAAAGTGTACTCAGCGTACCAAAATGCCACACTTTATGCAATGCACCACAGGAAAAAAACAAAAAAGAGCTGGTTAAGTTCTTTTTTTACAACCGTTTTTTTCAATATTATGATTCTTAAAATCTTTTCATATTCATAAAGTATTTTGTGCATTATATGTATTTACTTGCTTCTCTAATACTTAGTTTGTCCATCCTGTTTTTGTTTTTTGTGATAAAGTTTTTCACCCATGCAGGGTCGGTTTTAGAATACTCACGCAAACTCCACCCGATGGCTTTGTTGATAAAAAACTCGTCTGAACCGAAATTATTGACAATGATTTTTTCCAGAAGTGTGGTATTGGTTTTTTCTTTTCTGTTTAATTGATGATCAATCGCTACACGTCGCACCCAGAAATCATTGTCTTGTGACCACTTGAGCATCAATGTGTCCACTCTTTTATCGGTCAGTCCGATACCACCCACAATCCGATCAAAGCGATCAATCGTATCCCACCATTGCTTGATTTTAATAAATTTTAAAATCTTGGGAATGTCTTCGTAAGTCAGATATTTTTTCATCGCAATCAAATAATCCGTCACCAGATACTGAAACTCGCGGTAATCATCTTTGTAGCACTGATTCAAAAATGTCCAATCAATTTTTCCATTTTCTTTTTCCGCTTTGAGAAAATCTTTGTATAGTTTTCTGCGCACCGGCGTCTGCATGCCATAAAACCGAAACTGATTGCGCATATACTGCGCCTCCTGTGCCGCCTTTTCCGGATTTTTATTGGCTTCAAACAGTTTTTTAATTTTTCGATACTTCTGCATAAACTTTATTTATTTGATTCTTTTCACTTTTTTTGTGCGCAATTGCTTTGCATTTTTAGAAGGAACTACACGAGCACCGGTTTTTTGCTCAATGTCCTTACGCGCTTTTCCCGCTGTTTCGCCACCTTGTTTGGCAATATCTTTGCTCTGACGAAAATTTGTGGGCTTTTTCTTTTTGGAAATTTCAGTAGTAGTTGCTTCCACTAGCATATTAAGCACTAACTCGAGATTAGTCATATTGTCACGCAGATTTTCTTTTTTCAGACCTTTCAGTTTTTTATAAGATTTCACGGATTCGCCAGACCACGCTTTGGTAATTTCATCGGTCAAAATGGCAAATTCCATACCCTCTTGCACGCCACACTCTTTCCATTCATCGGTCAATTCTTTGCGCACCTCAATACTTTTGAGTCGCTGATTGATCCATTCTTTGGAATAGCCTTTTTGTAAATACATTCTCATTGCCCTATCAAAAGCGCGCTCCGGGTCCTCCATTTCCTCCATGCGCTCATGCCCAACTTTGGCAAGCCACACCTTCACAGGCTCCGCCTTTGGTGATGGAATTGATTGAATAACGCGCAAAAGATCTTCTGTCGAAAAACAATCAGTAGCATATTTTTTTCCATCAGAAGCAACAAATTTCAGTTGTACGATTTTTTCGTACACCTCACTTCCCTCCTTTTTCAGCTTACCCTTTAAGTCACTCCAATACCTTTTCGGCACACTTGAATCCGTTAAAATCTCAACAATGTCGATAATCGAAAAATACCACACTTCATTTTCTTCATCCCAGTGACGTCGCACGTGTTTTTTATCAAAAAGCACGATAGAGTTCTTTTTTGTGTTCATAGTTGCTGTTTTTATAAAACAAATAATGAAAACTTAACCAATTAGCAAGCGTTCATCCTTAATCCTCATTATTGCATTTTTTTAGTGAGACGCAAAAAACCAAACCACAATATTCATAAAATTGTCCTGCTTTTGATTATATCATGGCACCTTTGAATACATCAGACAATAAACCACAGTAAAGAAAACCGCATGCGCTTCTTTTGAAACACATGCGGACATTTTAAAGGAATAGTACCTTCACGGGATAGCATAAACCAGTGCTCCCTTATTATCCCACTTCCGATGGGGCGTAGTATAGAAAGCATCCAGCAAAACAGTTTCACTTGTTTCACTTGGAAAACTTAATCCCAGCACATTCGACAAACTGGCACTATCTGCGATTGGAATGCTTGCGCCGGCAATATATTGAACGCTCATCTTTTTCATTAGAGCAGATGTTTCCCCGCTTTCACATAATGACAGAATTGCGCCGGCGATGGGTTTTTTATAACCCCATTGATCTCTAACAATTTCATCGATCGCCTCCTGTGTACAACCGGGAAAATCCCTTGTCGGAATAATCACCAAGGTGCTTCCCTCTCCCTTTGGTAAAACCTGTTGATTGTAATCAGGGTTACACAAAACCTGCCTTGCAATGATTTGTGTTTTTTCCATGCCAACAGCATAAAGCTGTTGCATGCCCGATAAACCGTTTCCTGTTACCGTGACCCTATAATGACCAAAATCATTTACTGTAAATTGTTCCACAATGCCCTCCTTTTGTATGTAATTTTTAAACCAAAAATCCTCAATAAACCTACTCTATTGAAGTCTTACAATGTATCACATCAAAAAATCATCTGTCAATAATCGCACAATTAAAAAGCGCTGCAAAACAAAAATACATGACTGACACTTTTACGAGCAATTCATTCCACATTACGTTCTCCCTACAAAAAAACACTATCATACTACGTAGTATAGTAGTGAGCACTTTTGAAAAGTGTGTGTAATAAAATACACATCAATACTCTAGAGTATTGACGTGGTTATTTTTTGCGGAGGATTTTGCGGAGGTAGTGGGCGGTGTGGGATTCTTTGTGGTATTTGATGACTTCTTCTGGTGCGCCGGCGATGACAACTTTTCCGCCACCGCTGCCACCTTCGGGACCCATGTCGATGATCCAGTCGGCTGTTTTGATGACATCCATGTTATGCTCGATGACGACGACAGTGTTGCCCTTGTCCACCAGTCGTGTCAGGACATTGAGGAGTTTTGCTACGTCGTCAAAGTGCAGTCCTGTCGTCGGTTCGTCGAGGATGTAGAGCGTTTTCCCTGTGCCACGCCGCGCAAGTTCTGATGCAAGTTTGACGCGCTGTGCTTCACCACCGCTGAGCGTGGTTGCACTTTGTCCGAGATGAATATAGCCTAATCCCACATCTTGCAGTGTCTTGACGATAGTATAAATTGCCGGATATGCATCAAAAAATTCTACTGCCTCATCAACAGTCATTGCTAACACATCGGCAATTGATTTACCACGATACGTCACCTGCAATGTCTCACTGTTGTATCGTTTACCCTTACACACATCACACGGCAAGTACACATCTGCCATAAATTGCATTTCAATTTTGAGCGCACCGTCTCCATTACAATTATCACAACGTCCACCACGCACATTAAAACTAAAACGACCTGGTTTATATCCGCGCGCTTTCGCTGCTTTGGTCTGCGCAAATAATTCACGGATTGGTGTAAATACTCCTGTATACGTTGCTGGATTGGAACGTGGAGTACGTCCGATTGGGCTTTGATCAATCATGATAACTTTATCAAGATGTTCCAGTCCCACAATCTCTTGATGTTTTCCTGGACGCGTCACGGATCGCATTAATTTATTTGCTGTTGCTTTGTAAAGTATTTCTTCTACAAGTGTTGACTTGCCGCTGCCTGACACACCAGTCACAACAGTAAACATTCCAAGCGGAAATTCTACTGTGATACCACGCAAATTATTTTCTCGCGCACCACGCACGGTAAGTATTTTCTTGTTTTTCACATTCCGTCGTTCTCGTGGTACAGGGATGGATTTTTTTCCTGTAAGGTACTGTGCGGTAAGTGATTTTTTATTTTTCAAAACTGCATCTGGATGATCTGCCGTGACAATACGTCCACCATGTTTTCCCGCACCAGGACCAATATCCACCAAAAAATCAGACGCACGCATCGTCTCTTCATCATGTTCAATCACAACAACAGTATTGCCAAGATCACGCAAATACAACAATGTTTCAAGGAGCTTTGTATTGTCACGTGCATGGAGTCCAATTGACGGCTCATCAAGGATGTATAACACACCCACCAACTGTGAACCAATCTGACTTGCTAGCCGAATACGCTGTGCTTCACCACCGCTGAGCGTATGCGCACTGCGTGACATCGTAAGATATCCGAGACCAACTTTATCCAAAAAGCGCAATCGTGAAATGACTTCTTTGATAATACGCTCACCAATAATCTTTTGTTGTGCATTGAGTTCTAATTTTTCAAAAAATTCTACTGCCTCTGTAATTGTCATCTGTGCCACATCATCAATGTTTTTTTCACCAACATAAATCCATAAAACCTCTTTTGTATACCGACTACCACTACATGCACTACATGGTTTGCGAGACATATATTGCTCTATGTCTTTACGCACACTTTCTGATTCTGTTTTTTTGTACCGATCTTCCAAAAATCCCACAATCCCTTTCCACGCAATTGTAAATTTCCATGTACTTCCTTTTGCACTACGCATACTCACAGGGATATCATCTGGACATTCCTCACCATGCACCAAAATATCAAACTGTGTTTCTGTTAAATCACGTAAACGTTTGTTGTCTGGAATATGATAGTGCTGTAATACTGCGTGAAAAATCCCGCCATAATATGAATTTTTCTTTTTATTACTCCACGGCAACACACCACCGGATGCGATTGTTTTGTTTATATCTGGAATCGCCAATGTCCAGTCAATTTCTTTTTTTGTGCCTAATCCCTCACACGCATCACATGCGCCATAGGGCGAGTTAAAACTAAACAGTCGCGGCTCTAAATCTGGAAAAGTAATCTTTGGATGATCTGGGCATGCAAATTTTTGATTAAAAACACGAATATCATCTTTTTTCTTCGTATATGGTTTTCGGACTTTTACCAAACCTTCTGCAATTTTCAGAGAAATTTCTACAGCTTCAAATAATCGAGAAATGTTTTCTTCATCTACTTTCAGACTATCCACCACAATATCAATATCATGTTTTTTATGTCGATCTAGCGTAAGCTCTGCAGCTACATCCAAATTATGCACTTCACCATCAATATATGCATCCATAAAACCCCTATCCCACATATCAGAAAAAAGTTTTAAGTATGTTCCTTTTCTCGCCCGCACAACAGGTGCACAAATTTCAATTTCTTTTCCATCTGCATCTTCAATAATTTGCGAAACAATCTCATCAGTAGAAAGCACTGTAATCGGTTTATCACACTTTGGACAATGTGGTACACCAATTTTTGACCAGAGTAGTCGCAAATAATCATGCACTTCTGTCACAGTACCTACAGTAGAGCGTGGATTATGTGATGTTGTCTTTTGGTCAATTGATATTGCAGGAGATAATCCTTCAATTGTATCTACATCAGGCTTATCCATCTGGCCAAGAAATTGCCGTGCATAACTCGAGAGACTCTCAAGATATCTTCTTTGTCCCTCTGCAAAAATCGTATCAAACGCAAGCGTTGATTTTCCACTGCCAGAAAGTCCGGTAAAAACCACAAATTTATCCCGCGGAATCGTGAGATTGATATTTTGAAGATTATTTTCCCTTGCACCTTTAATAATAATTTCGTTTGTTGTGTTTTTCATACGTTATACAAGTATACGCAAAAAAACACCTTTTTTCAAGTGTATTATCTTACAATACTTTACGCATATAATATTCCACCGGCGCATAATCATCTGTTAAGATTGGTACATCTTCGATTAGTTCTTCTGACCATCTATTTTTTAAAAATTCATCAATTTTTTTATCTTCACTAGTAAATTGTGGTATTTTTTGAGATTTAAGTGCAACTAACATAATATTTTGCAAATGCCTCTCATTTTGGTTTTGCACGCGAAAAAGATAAACTTGTGGAAATATCTTTTTATACGTATAATATTCTGCACGCAAAAAATCATTTTTTCCATCCACAGAGGATATGAGATTCACAATTACGACTCCATTGTCGTATAAAGTATCATACATTTTCTGCACTGCTTCGACTGTTGTCATATGATATGGTACAGCATATCGTGATCCAAATGCATCACCAAAAATCACATCATACTTCTCAATATTTTTATTAAGAAAAACTCGCCCATCTTCGTGATAAATATTCATACGAGAATTCTCCTTGAGAGAGAAATATTTTTTTGCTAATTCTGTTACGCCTGGATCTATCTCAACCACATCAATTGTTGCATGTGGATATACCTTTAGATAATCTTTTGGAAATGAATAACCGGCTCCACCAAAAATAAGAGATTTGCGAAAATGTGGATGAAAATGTCGTGAGAGATGATAATATTTTGTATATTCATTTACCAACTGATCACTCATTAAAAGCATAGCTGAGTGATTTTCATTATTTATCCCCATTTTTCGAATTTCAAATTGTTTTTTGTTTTGTTCATATTGTTCATCATAAATCCATACACGATTATATCTCGTATCTACGTCTACAAAATTTTTTCCAACTGTCTTAATATTATTTTCACTAACAAACCAAAAAACCCCACAAAAAAGCAATAATAATAAAAATTTTTCTCTCTCATAAAAAAGAACAATTGAAAAAATAATAACTACAATTGCTAATAAAGAAAGTAATGTATTTGTTCCAAAAAAAGGAATAAGATAAAATCCTGCAAGAAATGTCCCAACAATACTTCCACACGTCGACAATGCATAAAGCCTTCCGATATCAGCGCCAGATGTAGAAAGATTTTTAATACGTAACTTTGCTGCATAAGGCGATACCATTCCAAGAAAAATACTTGTTGGTGAAAATAATATAATACCTCCAACAATTAATGCACTATTAATATTTTTTACATGATCTTGCAAAACACTTAATAATCCATCTTTAATAAAGATCATTATTCCTATACAAAAACCTGACATCAAAAGGATAAGTGACATTTTTTTAAATGTTGCTTCTTTATCAGCAATTTTCCCTCCAAAATAATATCCAATACTCAAACTGCCTAGCACAACTCCAATCAAAGTCGTCCACACAAATGTAGATGTGCCAAAATATGGCCCAAATACACGTGAACCAACAATTTCAAAAATCATCACAATTAGACCACTTATAAAAACAGTGAGTTCTAATAAATATTTTTTCATATATTCAACACAACACTTATAGAAAAATTATACTATATAAAAATTAAAAATTCATATTTTTTTAATTTTACGCACAGAAAAGATTCTGAAATAAATTCAGAATAATATTACTTTAATATTATTTTTAAAATAATATCCTTCTCAAAAGTTATGAAAGCAATTCAACAAGTAATCGCACAGGTGACCCCTTTGCACCTTTTGCAAGATTTTCATCAAAAACCGCTGTCATCGTTGGTGCAATATCAATATGCATCCAATTATCTACATAGTCTTTTGCAAAATTTTTGAGAAACATTGCTGCTGTAATCGCTCCACCTGCACCAGATTGTCCTTTAGTACGAATATTTGCAATATCACCATACGTTCCTGCAATTTCTGCAGCATATTCATCCCACAAAGGCAATCGCCATACATCATCCCCTGTTTTTTCTGCAGAAATAATTGTTTTTTGTGCTAATTCCTCATTGTCTGTAAAAATCGCACTTGCACGTTCACCAAGTGCTACCATTGCTGCACCTGTAAGAGTTGCTACATCAATTACTTGTTTTGGATTAAAGCTTTTTGCAAATGTTAACGCATCAGCAAGAATAAGTCGTCCCTCTGCATCCGTATGTCCCACTTCTACATGCGTCCCATCCATCATCGTAATGATATCTCCTGGACGCACGCTCGAACCACTCGGCATGTTTTCTACCGCAGGAATCAGTGCAACAATATTTTTTTTGAGCCCAAGTTTTTCTGCTACCAAAATCGTCGCTACTACTGCCGCAGCACCGCTCATATCCATCATCATCTCAAGTCCATGCGGATGTGGTTTGGTATCAATACCACCACTATCAAATGTTACGCCCTTCCCAACTAAAACAGTTGGTTTTGTATTTTCTCCTGCTCCTGCATATTCCAAAATAATAAATCGTGATTGCACAGAACTTCCCTGACCAACAGTAAGCACACCATTCATCTTCTTCCTTCGCATTTGTTTTTCATCAAGTACCCGCAATTTCAATGCTGTCCCTTTAATCATTTTACGCACAACAGAAACGAGATGTATTGGTGTCATATCAGCACCTGGTGTATTTGCTAAATCACGACAAAAATTCACCTGTTTTGCAATCGTCGCGCCACGACGCAAATTTTGTCGCACAAATGTTTTGTCTTTTTTATTAATTAAGAGGATTACTTCTGCAATATTATGCCATCCTTCTTCTGGTTTTTTCTTATATTTGCGAAACTCATAATCTGCCATATACACAGCTTCTGCAAAAATCTTTGCAAGATCGTTCCCTAATTTATCAAAAGCAACTAAATCTTTCCAAATAATTTCAAGTCGATCAATCTTATGTTTTTTTGCCTCCAAAATAATTGATCGCACAAAAACAATCCACTGACGACGCGTCATTTCTTCCTTTTTAGGCACTTTCATTTCCAAAATTCCTCTTTTCCCATCACTACAAAATCGATTTCCTCCAATATTTTCACTAAATACAACACGAACACATTCTTTTTTTGCATTTTTCTCCAAAACCGTAATTTTCATACCTTCTTCTATTAAATGAATTAACTCACAGACACTCCTCCATTTTTCTTTTTTTGATCACGTGGTCGCTTACGCACAAAATAATACACAACCGCTCCAATAAATTGTAAAAACACTAAAATAAGAATCCAAACAAGTAAATCATCATTTTTTTCATTTTTTGCAGCATCAATGATCATCCATATCCACAAAACAGTTCCTAAAATTGAAACAATCAATATCATTCCTATAAAAAGAAAATACACAACCGAAACACCAAAAATCATCATTGCACCTATTACTGCAACAGCAATCTCACCAGACTCTGTTGATTTTTCATTAGCACTAGTTTGTGCTAAAACATTTTGCACAAACACACCCATACCAAACAATGAAAATAATGAGGTGTAAATAATTTTTTTCATAGGTTTATACCAAATTACTATCTAGTTTTTCAGCTTAGATTGATCATTAATTTTTTCTTCTTTTTGCGATTGTGCGTTCATTTCTAATGCATTATTCTCAACTTTGTTTCGTGGTCGTTTTCGTACAAAATAGTATATAATCGCACCAAAAATCTGTAAAAACACAAGCACCAAAACCCACACGATAAGATCATTATCTTTTTCATTTTTTATTGCATCAACAAGCATCCAAATCCACAATGCTACACCAAGAAATAAAAAAATAAAAAACACTCCCATAAATACAAATGGGAAAACGAAAAGCCATTTTGGCACATCCTCACATGGTATGACTTCTCCATTTAACGTGCACTCTGCCAACACATTCTGTGCAAAAACAAAAATTCCAAAAAAGGAACTGAGTGAAAAAAATATTTTTTTCATAATAAAAAATATTAACTACTTACATCTCTATTAAATGTTTTTTTTATCTCCACGTCAACTATATAGTTCACAAAATAATCATATATACATACAATAACACCAAAAACACATAATAAAAATCACGATACGCTTTTACCACAATATTTTTCTTATTATTTCAATCTCATCACAATTTAGAGATTTTTTGCAAGAAAAACCTCTAATTCATCAACTGCAACCCTTTTCTGCTTCATTGTATCACGATTGCGTACAGTCACTTCACCATTCTTAATCGTATCAAAATCCACAGTTATACAATATGGTGTTCCAATCTCATCTTGACGACGATACCGCTTACCAACATTTCCATTGTCGTCAAACTCACACATATAAATTTGCTTTAATTCATCATAAATAGCACGTGCTTTTTCTACAAGCTCTGGCTTGTTTTTAAGAAGTGGAAAAATTGCAACTTTCACCGGAGCTAACTTTTTTGGTAATTTTAATACTATACGTGTTTTGCCATCTTCTAATTGCTCCTCTGTATAAGCATCAGTAAGCACCGCAAGAAATGTGCGATCCACACCAACAGATGTTTCTACAACATGTGGTACAAATGTTTCATTTGTTTGTGGATTACGATACTCTAATTTTTTACCAGAAAACTTTGCATGTTGTGTCAAATCATAATTACCTCGCGCATGCACTCCTTCTAACTCTTTAAAACCAAATGGAAATTTGTATTCAATGTCCCATGCAGCACGTGCATAAAATACGAGATTTTCATGTTCATGCCACCGCAAATTTTCTTCTCGAATTCCCAAGTCAAGACAGTATTGCCATCGCCTTTTACGCCACTTTTCATAGATATCACTCGCCTCATCTGGATGTACAAACATTTGCATCTCCATTTGTTCAAATTCACGTTTACGAAAAATGAATTGTCTCGCAGTAATTTCATTGCGAAATGCTTTTCCAATTTGTGCAATGCCAAATGGCACCTTTACACGTGTTGAATTAAGTACGTTTTTATAATTCACATAAATACCCTGACATGTTTCACCTCGTAAATATGTTGGCTCCTTTGTCCAATCACCTGTAAAGTTTCCAAGATTTGATTGGACAAGTAAATTAAAATTCTTCGCCTTGGCAAATTCATTTTTTCCGCATTTTGGGCATGATAATTTATCTACATTTTCCGAAAGTAATGCATTAATTTCTTCTTCAGACATTTTTTCATCAGCAAAAACACCAGCATCCTCCAAAAGATGGTCTACACGCACACGTGCATGACAATTTTTACATTCAGAAAGTGGATCGCTAAATCCACCCACATGACCTGACGCTTCCCATATGCGTGGATGCATAAAAATACTACTATCAAGTCCAACAATATTTTCATTTTCTTGCACCATTGCCTTCCACCATGCTTCACGAATATTTTTTGCTAATTCTGCACCATAGGGACCAAAATCATACACCGCAGCAAAACCACCATAAATTTCACTTGACGCAAATACAAATCCCCGACGTTTTGCAAAACTCACAATATTTTCCATGAGCACATTATTTTTTTCTGACATATATTTATAATTATTATTTAAACATTGTACGATTATATGATTGTTCTCCACCTGCACGTTTCATCTCTCTTTGTTCCATATATTTAGCATCTTGAATCATTTCTTTTGTTACAACTTTTTGTGTTTTTTCAGATGAATTTTCCTGTTTTTTCTCTTCTGGTTTATATATCTCTTTATTTTCCTCTTTTTTCTTCACGTACGTAATAGATTTTTCAATTGCTTTTATCGCAAGTATGTATTCATCTGAAGATAATTGTGTACTACCTATAAGCGCATTTTTGAATTGCTTACTTCCAATCTCACGATTATCATGTACTACATTTATCAAATTTCTTGTTGCAGTATACAGTTCATCCCAACTTCCCCATATATTTCGCACAAGTGCATCAATTAATTTTTCTTTAGACATATATTTCTTATATTGAAAAATAAAAAACCCATCCTCATCATTTCACATAAACAGTAAAATTATCAGGACGAGTCTTTTGAACCCGCGGTTCCACCTGTATTTTTGAGAATTCTTTCTCAAACACCTCTCATATTGTTTCCCTGTGAGTACGCCACTACTCACTCATCCGCAGAGGAACTATACTAATTTTTTATATTTTTGTCAAACAAAAATTTTTTGTTAAACAAACAATACATACCTACCTCGACACTATCAATACCATCCTAGAAAAATAAAAGCGAGATAGAATTTTTCTTTCTCGCTTATAAAGTAAGCTTTGATTACTTTTTATCAAAAACATCTGCGATGTGACGTAATGTTTTTGCGATTTTTTGATTTGCTGATTCTATGGTTTTATCTAACCACTCAGTAGCCAGAGCCACATTTTCATCAATCACCTCCAAGAATAAATCGATAAAGTAATCTGGAGTCACGTGTTCATTTTGATCACTGATTTTCTTTCTAATGTTCTGAAGAATTGTTCCAATATATTCCTCCGGAACATTTTGTGCTCGCATTTCATCTCTAAGAGCATCTTCCATAGAAGAAACATGATATTTTTTTCCAAGAGAAAAAGCTCCAAAAATCTTTATCGCAACAAGTCCTACCCAAAAAATCGGATGTGCCATTTTTTCCTCCTTTGCAAATTTATTCAAAAATTTCTGCACACATTGCGTCTTCCACAGGCGGCCAAGCAAAGTCATTCTTAGCTATGATGGATAATTCATCACCAAAAGCAAGAATATAATCTGCATCTGGACATAAATAAATTTCATTATCACTGACCAAAGCTAGCAAATTTGCCTGCACACCTAATCTACTTGTAGCATGTGCAAATCGAATTTGTAATTCATGCCATGTGATGCCAAAACATTTTTTGACTTTTACACTTTTAGGATTGCCCCCATCAGAATTCCGTAGTAACTTCTCTACAATTGGAGCTGAATGAGGATCTTGATTTTCTTGCACGATTGAAAGAACTTCAAGATGCTCTAAAATTGGCACAGATCGCGATCCTTTAAACAAACGCATGTTACTCTTATCAGAAACAACATGAATCAACCGCACACTTTCATAGACTTCTTCCTCAACAAGTTTTACCAATGTACTCGTCATCGCATCTGCATCGATGCTATTTGTTTTTGGAGGAAATATAATGACCGTGCTTGCTTCATGTATGCGAGACATGAAATGGGTATTCTGATCCAGCATACTCCCCTTCACAAAGTGGATACCACCAAGATTTTGAATTTCTATGGGTAATTCTTCTATACTATTATCCACAATACAAACCTTTGTATCTGGTCGCGTTTCACGTGTTTCTTTGACATACGCACTCAAACGTTGAGTGCCTGGAAAGTGTATGATAATTGTACAGTCTTTATAGGGATTTCTATTCATGCCTTTTCTCCTTCTTTCATCATAGGATTCAACTAACACAACTATAGTGCCAAACAAAGCACTCATAATAACAATACCAACTGAACCAAACAACATCGTACTGATTCTACCAGCAGTAGTCACAGCAGGAGCATCACCATACCCTACTGTCGTCATCGTTTCCCATGCCATCCAAAACGACGTAATCCAATCTGATTGTTCACAAAATCTATGAACAACAGCCAACAATATAAACCATATAAGGAATGCTATAGAAGTGTAAAAAGTCCACAAAAAAATTCTATTTCCTTTAATGGCTCCTTTAATACGTCTAAGCGTGTTAAAAATCATTACAGAAAACCTCCCATAAATATGACGAAAATTTTACAAGCATATTCTGCCCATAATTTTTCTATGCACACCTCTCATTCAACAGCCCAGCCATAGTCTATATACTGATTTAATAAACAAGGCATCATGAGAGAATTAACACATGTGTTTTTACTAACCAACTCATTTTTGCCGAATGCCATAGAAGCAATCATCACATCAGGTGTAATAAAATCTGTTGTGATGTGAAAATTATCTACGTCACGAATTTTATCTTTCATAGATTTTACAGAAATTGCTCCACGCCATGCAAGCATATATCCCCAATCACCAAATGAGGGAATATTCTGCCTATACGGAATCGTTTTTAAACCAGCAGCATTCATCGTGCGCTGAATTGTGAGAAAAGCCTCTTTTGCATGATACGGCGATGTTGATTGAATAGCAACAATTGTATCATCATGCATAATCCATTGCAGTTTACGATAAAACTCCCGTGAGTACAATTTCGCCAACTCTACACTAGATGGATCAGGAAAGTCAATAATAATAACATCCCATTTTTTGCCGTGCAATTCACTTAAAAATCGGTCTGCATCAACATGATACACATCGACTTGTGCAACAAACTCTACTTTTTCAGATTCGTCTACGTGAACCGTGTCTGACTGAAGATAAACAGTATCTGGACCAATGCTTTTGAGATTATTTGTTTTTCTGACAAATACTCTCGCATCGGCAAATGAATCACGATTGAGTTTACGCATGATTGGATGTGTTGAAGCAAATTTCACCATATCCGGATCTAAGTCTGCAAGTGTTACAGATTTCACATCGCGATATTTCAAAACTTCTCGCAATGCCAACCCATCACCTCCGCCAAGTATCAAAACATTTTTTACATCATGCGATATCGTCATCGCAGGATGCACTAAAAGTTCATGATACCTCTTTTCATCTGTCGAAGAAAATTGTGTTGCTCCGTTGATGTACAATCGCACATCATTCCTTTTTTTGTCCTGCGTAAGAACCAGATGTTGATATTTGGTTGTCTCAACATGCACAATCGGATCATCATAGAACTTCTGTTCCATTAGAACATTCCAACTACGGTTATGCATATATCCGTAAACAAGCGAAAGTGCTGTAGCAATTAAAACCAATATAACAACACGTCGCTTTACGATGACATTTTGCACAACAAAATATCCAATTGTTACACAAGCAACAAAAAAATTAAAGCCATTAACAAAAAAACTAATTTCTGTTAAAGGAAAATGTTTCAGCAGAAACGTAATCCACACGATTGCAAATACAAACGCCCCAATGTAATCCATTGCATACACGATTTTTAAGTTTTTCTTAATACCAATTCCATATTGATTGATAATTCTCATCACAATTGGTATCTCAAAACCAATGAGAAATCCAATTGATAATACGAAAAAATAGTGCACAAATACGAAATGGTCTGTGAAAAAACCGTATGCTGCATAGATAGCAATTGGTGCAAATCCTCCAAGGATTGCAAGAAGTGTTTCAATGATTATAAATTTTTCAATATTATATTCATCGCTAATTTTCTCTTGCACCCACCCAGACAATCCCATCATAAGCATCATTGCAGCAATAACAATAGAAAACTGTTCAATGCTATTACCTAGAATATATGTTGTCATTGTCGCAAGAATATATTCATTAACTAAACCAGCACCACCAGTTGAAAACATACAAAATCCGAATAAAAACGTAAGCAAGCGTTCTTTATTTACAGGAATCTTTTTATCTACACACACATTTACTGTTTGCATATCACTTTCTCCTTTGTCCTTTATATTTCATTTTTTTAATGTGCTACATTTATTTCTGCCTACTTTTCATCATAAAATAGACAGAAAAAATGCGTGGATTTCGTAGAAAATTCTACGAAATCCACAATATTATTTGAAGTTGAAAGTTTAGATGATTGCAGCACTAATCACAAAAGACAGTGCAATCTTTACAGATACAACAATCGCAATTGCAGCAATGTTGTGATCTCGATCAATTTCTGTGCGAATATCTGTTCCTGGCAAAAAGAACCTGTCAATGAACTTGTTAAGAATGATTAAAATCATCATGAGTCCAGCAGCAGCACTAATCCCAAAACCAACAAGATCTTGGAACCATCCATGAAATGGACCGGCAATTGCACCTTTTAGGACAATGCTGATAGAAATCATTATGCCTGCAAGCATTAGTCCAGCAGAGACATTGTCTTTTCGCATGTTGTCTATAACACTCCATGCGGTATTTTTCTCATACAGGGCCATTGCACTAATCAAAACAGTCTGACCAAGAACAAAATACACCAAAGAACTCCACCAAGAACCGCCTTCACCAGTCACTGAAGCGTACGCGATTATACCAGTGGCTATATACGATCCAGCTTCAACAATTCCAACCGTTGTATTCCCTTCTTCAATGGCACGATTATTGTTAATACCTCGCACAATCAAATTATCATTGACCACACGTGCAATAATCATAAAAACAGTAATCATTACACCATCGATAAGAAGGGATAACGTATCACTTGCAAAGCCCTTTGATTGTCCTGCCACGGCACCATACATCGCTATTGCTGTTCCGAGATACAGTCCTGCCCTTCGAAAACCAACAGATACACTACTCTTTTCCTCAATCATATCATCAGCATCAAATCCAGCCAGTTTATCGGCCATATACTTTGTGAGAATGAGAAAGGCTCCAACGATGCCCACAAACCATAGTGACTGTGCAAATCCAACAAAAATTTTCATGAATTCCATGTTATTTCCTCCATATAGACTTTTAACAACCTTTACTTTCCGCCTTTTCCTGATGCACCGCGTCCCCGATTAGCAGGACCTGCTCCACGAACAGATACTTTCTGCGACCTATTAGTCGCATGAGAACGATTCACATTGTTCTTTGTAGACACCCTTTCTGTTCGTGATTTGCGAACACTTTCTGGATTCGCCTTGGCATAATATCCTTGATTATATCTGGATCCAGATCGATATGTATGATACCCATAGGTACCATATTGATCATCATTACCGTAATATGCTTTTTTGCCACGATAATTTTTATTCCAGGTATTCCAATCATTGTAATAATAGGTATTCCCACCAAACAACATATTCGCAACAGCACTTCCAGCAAATGCACTCCAGAAATATGAACCTGTTGAGGTATCCTTTTTCCACTCGCCATATTGATTTGAACCACTGACAGATCCATCAGCAGCAACGCGTGGCGTAGCGATGCAATTCATACCAGCGGGCATTGCTTGCTTGACAACCTCTGATTCATACATGCCATATGGTTTTGACACAATCGTCATTCCTAGGTTCTGCTCATTTTCCCAGTAAAAATCCTCATCAACTCGAACCCAGTCTGTTTTTTTCTCAACACCATCTTGTACGATGATATACTTGTGAAATGCTATTAAAATAACATCTTCCACCCAATACTCAGCCATGTTGTGAGAATTACTTGGCCAATTTTGCTTTGGATTAATCCCTAAGGCATCCCAATACTTTTGAGTTATATTGGCTTGCAATTTGAACCCTCCTGAACCAAACAAACCTGCATAAAAGGTTCCAATTTCACTTTTAGTACTGAAAAATTCAAGAACCTCTTCGCTAACCTGCTTGGAAGTAATAAACACCTCCTTTGTCGTATTCCAGTCCGAGGAATCATCCCAGCTCGCGCGACCAATTTTCACATAATTCTCGATACGCATATCCTCAAGAATTTTAGAATAACTGTGATATAATTGATCTATTTTTGCCAAAAAATCTGGTTGTTTTTTCTGCAAGGATAGAAGAATGTTTTTGATATCATTCACAGAATCGGCAAGAAGTGCTAAATCAGCATTCGTGCCTTTTTTTGATTCACTCTCAGCCACATGAAATAACTCATGTGCCTGTTCCTTCTTAATCTTCAATGGTCCAATTGCTCCATCAAAATCCTTGTCAGATTTGGACCAACCATACTTTTTAGCATCAGCTTTTGCCTTAATGGTTTTCTTTTGTGCAACTGCAAGCAACGCATCAATAGACGCTACATTTTCCTTTGCATCTTTTACCCATTTCTGGCTATTTTTACTCGCCTGTTCCAAAACAGCTTTCCGGCGAAAAGGTGTGTTAGCAGCACCTTCTGCCTGTCGCAGAAGTTTTTTAATTGTGCCAATATGCACAAATAATGTGCTCACGTCCTCTTCTTTATTTCTCTTGATAATCGGAATAACTTTTTGCTCATACACAGACTTTGCTTTTGCACAATACTGATGTGCCTCCGCAAAGTTATTCTGCCAATTTTCCCTTTTCGCATATTGCTCAAAAATCTTCCAATCGACAGATGATTGCATTAACGTGAACTGTGCTTCTTTTGCTTCAACCTTTTTGAACACAGCATTTATATCTGTTGGAACTTTTTCAGCTTTATCCTTTGCCTCATTTGGCAAGCCTCCGCATCCGGTGAGCAACGCCGTGATGAACAAAGATATAACGATAAATGACACCGTAGTCTTTTTCATACCTATTCTCCTTCAAGCATAGTTTTTGTGAATACAATTGCATCCTCATTCGGATACGCATGTATTGTTTCCACAGTAATCCCTCTACTGTATGGATCAAACATTGCACAAACGACCGTAGTCGGTGGAATATCTCTCTCGTCAATTTGTGGAAATGTATACATCAAACCGGCTTCTCCTTCCTTATTCAATAAAGCACTAGACTGAATTTTGTCTATCAATGCATACATTTTTCTTTTGCCTGACTGTACTGTTTTTTTCTCTGAATGAAAATGATACGATATATGATCAAATGTCTTTGATATATTTTTCGCATCACTCAGTGTAAAAATCATTGTTTTGTTTTTTCCAGCAAAACTATAATCTTGTACACAAGAAAAAACTTCTGCCAAGCAACATGTTCCGAAAGAATCTATTAATTGCCAAAAGTGACTCGCGCCAATAATGCCAATTTCTAGATAAATACCATCACCAATAATACTGTCTGTGCAGAGAATGGACAGCTTTTCTTTTTGTATCCTTCCCTGCACAAGACATAATTGTAGGTCGTCTGCAGATTGATCTTGATAAATCAATCCACTCATCATTATCCTCCCAAACTCAGAATTTGAACACTATTTGTAGAAACATCAGAACTGAGATATATCTCATATTCCCATTTTCCATCATCATCTGGTTCGTCAGACCATGCCTCAACAGTCAATTGTTCACCGCGTGCACTTTCAAATTCATAAAAATACACATACAGTGATCGTCCATCATCGGACACATACCGTGCGGGCCAATCATCCTCTGGGGAAAAAGTGGTGCCATCGTAAATAACATCCCATCCCTTTTGGAAAATTTCATCCATATCATCTACATCAACGATTTCACCATCATCATATGCAAGATTACGATGAACTGCACTACGTGACAGTTTTTTTTGTGTGAAGCTAATTTCAACTTCATCATCAACGCCCCACTCAATGTAGTGCGTTTCTCCTGTCTCAAGACAAAATAATGTATACTCAGTAGCCACATATGACTTTTCCTTTGCATACAAATCATCTGTCTCAGTATACGTAGCAACGGCAAGCACGCGATATGTTTTGCCATACAATGACAGTACGCCGCCGACAGCAATATCCCTAATGTCATGTTCTGCACGCTTTTCTGACGGAATAATTTTTTCAATCTTCCGTATTTCAGATAACCGGCGTGCAAAATTTTGCTTTTCCGCTACATTCATGATTTTCTCCTCAACACATTTACACACCAGCACTTTCTTTTGCCTGACGTGCTTTTGTTAATGGATCTGCATGCTTGCGCATACGTTCATTTGCCTGTGACATCTGATTGCTAATACCACGTACATTCTTTTCTGCCGTCTCAAAGACATCAAGAAGCTCACGTTGCAATTGTTCAAAGTCATTACATGCACTTTCAATTGCATCCATATCAATCATTACTTCAGTATTCATTTTTGCAGTGGCAACAGTTGCCTGACGAATATCAGATGCTGTTTGAGCAATTGTTTCACTTGCAGATTTCATAACCTGATTTGCAAATCCTGCTAATTGTGCCTGTTGAGCCGCAGCCGCTTTAACAGCTAAAGCATTCTGTACACTTGGCAATAAGATGTTTGTTACGCGCTTAACCAATGTCTGAATTTGACGAGCATTGTTAATCAAGTTCTCCGCTCCTAAACGAGATTGGATATTTAATTGATCAACAGTTTGCAAATCAACTACCAGCATTGACAAGTCATTCACTAAGTAAGTTAATGCCTGCGAACGCACCGGGTCTGTTTCTGCTTTTCGTGCTTCATTTAACTTTTCCCAGATTAATTGCCCTTGATACACCGCCATTTGCAAATCTTCTTGTGTTTCAAACAAATGATTTGACAATTGACTGAGTTGAACGGCATGTTTCATTGTCTCATCACGTTCCTGCCATAAATGTTGCTGTAAAGCATGAACTGTTGAAGAGATTGTGTCCTTTCGCTCATTAATCATCACCATAATCTCTTTAGCTTTGGGCAAACGGCTCACTGACATAGGAATAATTCCCAAAATTTTGCCAGGTAGCTTTGATTCGGTTTTAGCGAGGACTGTCGGATTAATCAAATCAAGTTGACTTTTAATTTCTGTGATTGTCTGCACAACAGGACTTTCAACTGTCACTGATTGCGTAACAACACTAATTTGAGTATCCATCAATCCAATGTTTTGCGTGTTTGCGTCCATCGCCGGTTTCCCCAGGCTATACATCTGAGATGTAATACTGACATCCGACGGATTTTGCAATATCGCATCAGCCAAATCTGCAACGTGCTTTTTAACCATAGCATCTTGTTCCGCGTCCACAAATGATGGACATACCGGCACAATATTACTTGGGTCTTGCACTGTCATTGGCTCCGCAACAACAACTTCTGTACTTGTAGAAACAGATTCACTGTTTTGACCATCAACAACCATTACTTGTTCACTCATTTCTTACTCCTTTATGGTTATTTTCTACCAAATTTTACATCAACGAAACCATCGCTGGCAGTAAATGCATCCAAATTTCCTTGGTCCAGTTTTTCCTTTTTATCAAGAACAAACTGAAGTAACTCATTAAGCCGTGCGAGAACTTTTTCATCATCACGGTCATCTACAGAAGTCTTTAGATACTTGTCAAAATACTCTGGCAAATGATTTGTTGCCATTTCAACAAGGTCAAATGTCACCTCCGCATACGGCACTTCTTGCTGTGCGCGTGAAGCAACATCTTGCAAAACATCAATCAGCTCTTCACACTTTTCAACTACCGTGCCTGTTATATACGCATCCGTGCGCAATAATTGATTAAGGCGTGTTAGCGACTCAAAAATCAAACGTTCCTTTACATCAGGATCCGTCTGTACGGCCTGCTTCGCAACTTCTTCCATCACATCTCGTGGTTTTTCACCCCGAGACTGCGCAATGAGAGTTGCAGCAACAATAATGCCGATTATAATACCGACTATCACTGCAAAAATCATTTTTACACCGATGAGTGCAAGTGCAAAGATACCAAAAACCGCACTAGCTACACCAATTAAAACATGTTTCAGCCTCTGACTCATAATCTTTCCTCCTTTTAATTGAGAATAATGAGGTTTACCTTTATGAAGGTGTTAGTTTTCATCCTACTTTTAAACTTCAAATTTTAAACGAACAGTGGATTTTTTCAATCCACATATCTGGATATTTTCCAGAACCTTATCCACTCCATTGAACAAACAAAATTCTAAAAAATACACACAAATCATCAATGCCCACAAGACGTGTTACTGTATCATAAATAAACAAAAAAGTCTAGCTAAAAACAAACAATCTTACCTATCTAAAAAATTTCCTACACGACAAAGAATAGCGGCATGTATTTTTTTAAAACACATACCGCTTTGTTGTTTAAATAATCATAATGAGATCACCTTTTCGCAGCCAATAGAAAATCCATTGAGCATCTTCCATGAGCAATCGTGTGCACCCATGTGATGCCGGCTTCCCAGTTAACGATTGTTGGTGTAAAAAATATCCTGCACTATCATAAGCCACAGAAAATGGCATTGCAGAATAATATTTACGAGAAACATAGTCTTTACACTTCCACTGCACAAAAAACCTGCCACGTGGCGTACTGTCATTTTTACCTGTTGATACAGGTCCCCAATATTTCAGGCGACCATATTCATAAGCACCGAAATATTGTAAATTTATATATATCACAATACCACGGGCATCATAAATAAGTGCTGGAGCTACAATATCTACAGGTGGAGCAATATCTTGTAAAGTTAGGCCTGACCACCGTGGTAGAAGAATATTTTCCCCCAAAGGCAAATGTCTAAAATCAATCCGATTCACCTTTTGCACCAATAGCCATTGATGCTCTGGCACCAACTTTGCAAGAGTGTCCCCTTTTCTAACCGTATGCTGAAAAAAATCAGCAGTATGCCACGCATATGAAGAGTGAGCACATAAAAGAACTGTCAAAATTACAAAAAATCTCATGGTGAACATCACGCTCTCCTTTTTTTTGTTAAAATTTTTAAAAAAATCAAACAACAGAAAACTGTATCATAAAAAAATAAAAGTGTCAAATAATTTTTATGATACAAAAAGATATTCCCCTAAAAAATGCAAAAAATCTAAAAAACTCTATTTTCATTTATCTTTTCTATCTATCCATAATTTCTTTTTAGCTGGACAACCTGTTTCTCCGTCCGAGAGATCTTTTTCGCACCAGTCATAAATTTCACCATTGAGATACACTGTCACTGTATCCACAGTATCAAACTGAAATGCTGCCTCATCAATCAATGCACGTATTTCTGGTAATGTACAGTGACCAGGTCCACGCATATCCCCACTGAGATACACACGTGCATTGCCATTAGACAATACCACAGAATCATACATCAAAAATTCATAAGATAAGATAGGATTACGATACTCCGGCGAAATCTCTAAACCACTGTCAAAAAGTTTTCTATATACGATATCCAAAACACTTTGTGTGTGTTCCACTTTATACGACACAAATTTTATACCGACACCACACCCAACATTTCCCGTTCCAAATATGAATGGCACAGAAATCATTGTGTCTTCCTGCATTTCTTTCACGCTCTCATCAATTATATCTTCATTTTGTTGTTGTACTGCATGGTGCAACTCTTTTTCATTTTTTACTCTTTTTCCTTCTTTTTTATCAAAGTTGTGTGGCGTTTTTTGTTGTGACGTGTCACTAACTTTTCCATCAAAAAAATAATTGTTATAAACAAAAAAACTCATTATACCAATTACACATAGTGTAGAAAAAATAATTATATTTTTCATATTTTATAATAAATTAATAATTATAATAATTTACTCTTACTTTTTATATTTTACCAAATATTCTGTTTTTACGCTTATTATACGGTCTTTACATCAGAAAAATGTTGACAAATTTATTATTTTATGATACAATGTTTTGTTAATTATTCAAAAAATAAATTAAAAAGGAGAAAAGCATGAGTACACAAGCTCTTACACAAAAAATTATCCTTATAATTAACGTCTTACACCAATCATATGGTGATAAAAAAGCAAAACTCATCTCGCTTTTAGAAACATATAAAAACGAGTTGAATGATGAAGAGATTTATAGTTTAATAGATCACTATAAATCAAATGTCAATGTAATTGAGGCTGTTCTGGCCTCAGGAATTTTAACAGAAAAAGCCGCATTTCGTATGTTGCGGTTATTTCCTCGAAATGAACGGATAAAAAAAATTGTCACTGTCACGTACTTAAGTGTTTGTGACAATTTTTTAGAAGAGTCATTTCATGAGACCATGCTAGATGGCAAGTCTCATGAAGTGCGTGCATAACATAACCCCAACAGAAACACAAACGTGTTCTGTTGGGGTTTTTATTTCAATTTTATGTGCATTCGTGATATATTTATACTAGATAAATATTTGATAAAAAATTCTATGACAAAACAAAATTCTCAACAAACACAACGAGAAAACTTTGCAACAGAATCACCAATTGTCGCTGCAATATCCGAACTTACAGGATCACTTCTCAAACTTGCACAAGAACGCATCATTGAACGCATTGAAGCAACTGCACATCGCATCACACACAATATTGTCATGATGCTCACAGTTGTATTTCTCGGACTTACTGGTCTTATATTTATGCTTACAGGATTTTCCATTTGGCTCGGCACTGTTTCAGAATTTGGTATATGGTTTGGTCTTCTTGTTACGGGAATTACTATCTTTATCGTTGCACTCATCATCGCATTAACACAAAAAAACAATAAATAAATTAATTTAAAAAACAACTATGACAAAAGGACCTATTACAAAAGCAACAACGCCACTAGCAAGTAAAGCAGATGCAGCACTTCAAAAAAGTATGGATGCATATACTGATGCAAAAACAGTAATTACAGAAAAAATTGATGAAACAAAAACACATATTGCTGATACTGCAGAAAACGCAAAAGAAAAAGTGCATGAAGCACATAAACAAACACGCGAATATGTCCGTGAAAATCCAGAAAAATCTATCGGCATCGCAGCTGCAGTTGGTGCACTCATTGGTGCAATGATTGCACTTATCATTACACGACGATAGATTATAAAAACCACTAATGTATTTTGGTGGTTTTTTATTTTTTCTTCTTTATAAAATACACTTTTCTACTTTTACACTTCCTGTCATTATCTATATGCAATAATCACAAACTCACCACGCACTTTATCAGGGTTTTCTTCAAAATACTTCAATATTTCATCCACACTTCCACGTATGATTTGTTCATGTATTTTTGTTAGTTCTTTTCCTACAATAATTTTTATATTTTTATCCATTTCAGAAAGCATCGAAAGATTTTTTAAAATACGATGCACACTTTCATAATAAATAATTGGAACTTCACTCGCACAAACTTTTTCAAAAAATGTTTTCCGTCCTTTTTTGTGTGGTGGATACGCCATGAATGTAAATTTTTGCATATCAATACCAGCAACAGATATTAACGTACTGACTGCTGATGTGCCCGGAATTGGCACAATTTCAATCTCATGCGTAATTGCTTCTGCAACCAACTTATTACCAGGATCACTCATGCCTGGTGTGCCAGCATCTGTCACAATCGCAATATTTTTTCCAGCGCGTATCTCTTCTATAATTCTCTGTAATTTTGAATTATTTGTATGTTGATGATACGTAATGACATGCGTATTAATATCATAATGTGCAAGTAACTTTCTCGTCACACGTGTATCCTCACATGCAATCAAATCAACACTTAACAATGTGTCTACTGCACGAAATGTCATATCAGCAAGGTTGCCAATTGGCGTCGCAACAACATATAAAATTCCTTTTTTTATCTCCATATTATTTTCCTAAATATTTAAGCGCTTCCTTTACACGCTCACCTACGTCAACAATATCCTTTGACACTTCACTCAATGCATCACGCGCCTCTGTAACAGAGTATCCCATAGATCTCAGTGCATCAATTGCATCAGAATTTGCGACTGCACCACCCACAGCTTTATTGATTGGCACTACAATCTTATCAGAAAGCTCATGTACAACTTTTTTTGCTGTCTTTGGACCGATTCCTGAAACTTTTGTAAGAATTGTTGTATCTTCAGCAACAATCGCTGCCTTGATTGATACTACGTCAGATACCGTAAGGATGTTAAGGGCTGCCTTTGGACCAATACCAGATACACTGATAAGAAGCTCAAAAATTTCCTGCTCCTCTTCTTGTAAAAATCCATATAATGATATCTCTTGTTCTCGCACATGTGTATATACAGAGATAGCCACTGATGCATTACCACATTGCTCGATACCATATTCTGTCATAAAAACTTTATATCCAACACCATTCACTCCGATGATTACATTATCATCATTTTTCTTTAAAACGTCACCTTTCAAAAAACCAATCATTTTTTTAGAATTTAAAAATTAAAAAATTTAAATATTAAATTTTGAAAAATAAAATATTTCGCTAGTAGTGTATCACCTTTTAACTATTGTTGCCAAAATACATTTTCTATGCTATAAAGAATAAACGATTATTTTGTAAATTTCTCAGTTTTACAATAATATTCGTAATATATAATGCTCACAATTTATTACTAAAAATTTTATACACTATGCCGATTAAAGATTCTGCAAAAAAATACATGAAAGTCACTGCAAAAAAGACAGAAGAAAATCGTAAAACACGTGGTGCTTATCGTGCAGCAATAAGAAACCTTGAAAAAGCAGTGCATGCCGGTGATAAAAAAGAAATGGAAAAATATCTCCTCTTATCACAAAAAACACTTGACAAAGCGGTACAAAAAAATGTAATCAAGAAAAACACTGCAGCACGCAAAAAATCACGACTAAATAAAATGGTTTTAGCAACAAAAAAATAATTTCTACAAAAACTCGATACATTACAATTTATCGAGTTTTTTATTTTTTTTAATAATTTATTTATAAGAGCCTGTTCGCTAGTTTTCTATTGGCATGCACTTTTATCATCTTCATCACAAAAACATTTTTTCTTACAATCAAGAATTGTTTTATACACGTGTTATAAAAATATCTAGTGCTTCAAAAATATCCCTTTTTCCCTGTTTTACATCACGATCAAGTAAGGTTAAATCTTTATGCATTTTTTTAAGCTTTTTTTGGGATATATTTTGCAACATTGAAAGAGATTTTTGTACAACAAACGGATGAATCTTTACAATCTTTGCAATACTGTTTTTATCAAAAATCTTTTTGTCACTTACCACGCCACTTATCAAGATCAATGTTCGCAATTGATACGCATACATACTAAAAATATGAAATGGTTCATCACCCTTTGCAATTTGTTTTTTCAAAAACATCATCGCCTTCCCTTTATCGCCAGAAACGATAGATTCAACTGTTTGAAACATGTCTGCATCCACACGTCCATGTACCATTTGTTTTACACTATCAACAGAAATATTATCACCTCCTGCATAATTACCCAGCTTATCTATCTCTTGTGACAAAAGCCAAAGGTCATTGCCAACATATAATATCAACTCTTTTATAGCGGCAATATCGATATCAATATTACGATTTGCACTTACCTCCTCTATCCATCTTTCTAATTCAAATCCTTGTAACTCCTTGCTTTCAAAGACAGTTTGTGCATTTTTTATCAACCATGTAAAAAGCGTAGCATTTTTGCGTGGTACACATTTTTCAAAAAAAATAATTACATCCGATATTTGTATATCTAAATATTCTAATAATTGTTTTTGCTCTTCAGCTTTTGTGTTTGCAAAAAAATTTTCAATTACAATCATTTTTTCCTGAGAAAAAAGATCTTGTACAGCAAACGCTCCAGCAATCTCATTCACATCACACTTCTCTTCACAATCAAAAACAATTGGTTCACTCGATGCATGATTATCCAAAAAACTTTTTTTCAATTTTTGTACTTTTTGTGAAGATTGAAATGTTTCTTCACCATAAAAAAATAAAATCATTATCCAGTAAAAACTCATAGTAAGTATCTTATAAGATATTTCATACACCATCAAAAACTTACCGTTAGCCGAAATTTTAAAAATAAAAAATATTCATTGTGTGCAGTATATCACACAATGAATATTTTTTGATGTACCTGCTCAAAATTACTTTTGCATTTCTGATTCTGGATTTTCCTGTGCCTCTAAATACTCTTCCTCATCTTCATAACCAACTTTCTGTCCATGTGGCAAAACATGCATCCAAATCTGACCCGGTACAAAATGAATTTCCTGTCCATTTTCATCATAAAATTTAAATGGTTGATTTTCCCCTTTTTCACGCTTCCATGTTCCCTTAATATACTGTCCATTCATAAAAAACTTTGCTTTACCTTCAAAAACTGTATCAAACCACGGATCTCCAAGTTGCATGTTTGGATATTGATTACTTTCTATTTTTTCCTCTGGAACACCTATCCACGGATCACGCAATCCTTCCGCTACATAATCTTTCTCAGCAAGCCATGCATCTCGCTTTGTCACAATACCAATAATATTCTTTGGCGCATATTGCTGACCACTTGCATAATCAATGCTTGGCTCTCCCGAACGAAAACGTTTATATGAATTTGTCGCTTTATCATATTTATATGTGATGCGGTACTGCGTTGAATCAAAACGCACATCTACAACACCATGATTTGGACGTTTTTCTGACGCAATCTCACCTTGATGTGCAAACCCTGTAAATGTACTTGCTTTACTGTATCCCTTGTCGTCCGCCATCTTAATTACGCCTGCAAGATCTGCATACGCAGAATTTGCAGAATAAAATTTGATATTTGGATCAATAAAACCTGCTCGTGTACCATCACTTGATGTTGTGCCATTTCCCACTTCCAAATTGTCTACAAAACCACGATCCATCGCTGATTTAGCTACAATTGACTTTCCCCATGTAACAAATATTGCTCCCAAAGAATCAGCAACAGACATATGATCAACACGACCAGAACGCATTGGTCCAGCTTCATTTGGTGTGTTACATTGAAAAACTGCCAAAATTCGTGGCTCATTATGCATGCGATGTGGCATCTCAAGCACAAAATCCGCTTGATCAAGATTTTTCCAATATTTTCGCGCATCTAAACTCCCACTATACATCACACCAAATGGACGCTTATCATAATTATCACATGTTAATCCTGTAATTGGTGATGCATTTATTGGCGCTTCATATGGCACTACACCTACTGCTGGTGTAACCATATCTTTTTCTATAGAAATTTCTTTTTTCTGGTTTTTTTTGCACCCACAACCAGCAAGAGCAACGACAACAATAACACCAATACTCATAAAAACGAGTTTCTTTTTCATAAATGTAAAAAATTATAATATTATAAAATTAGTATAACATAGTATAATACATATGTGATAATGCAATATATTTTTATACCTTCTCAAAAAATCAAAAAATATATCATTTTTACTCTATAAATCTCTCCTTTGATTATTTTAATGACTATTTATAGTTCATATCTTCTTCTGAAATAATTTCTAAATACACATATTTTAAAGTTTTTCTATTTTGTCATTTTTTTTGAAGAAGACTATACTAAATATGTAATAATAAATTGATACAAAATGTCTTATTTTAAACAACAATTTCAAAAAATTAAAACAGCAAAAGGATTTATCGCAGCACTAGACCAAAGTGGTGGCAGCACACCAAAAACACTAAATTTGTACGGCATAAATAAAGAACAATACAGCAATGAAAAGGAAATGTTTGACATAATTCATGAAATGCGTACACGTATTATCACAAATCCCACATTTAACAAAGATCGTATTCTTGGTGCAATCTTATTCCAAAATACTCTTGAAAGAAATATTAAAAAAATGCCAACAGCACAATATCTATGGGAAAAGAAAAGTATTGTGCCTTTTTTAAAAATTGACAAAGGATTGGATGAAGAACAAAATAATGTGCAACTTATGAAACCAATTCCTGACCTAGATAGCATGCTAGATTTTGCAAAATCACAAAATGTCTTTGGAACAAAAATGCGTTCGGTTATCAAAAATGCAAATGCTGTAGGAATTGCAAATATTGTTTCACAACAATTTACTATTGCAAAACAAATTATCGCTAAAGGACTTGTACCAATTATAGAACCAGAAGTTGATATATATGCACCAGAAAAATCTCATGCAGAAAACTTGCTTCTCACAGAATTATTAACACATTTAGATACACTACAAAATGATCAGTTTGTGATGATAAAGATCACACTTCCAAACAAAAATAATTTATATAAAAAATGTATTGAACATCCACAAGTTTTAAGAGTTGTTGCGCTCTCTGGAGGATATTCTCGTGAAATAGCCAACAAAAAACTATCTCAAAATTATGGCATTATAGCAAGTTTTTCACGTGCTCTTTCGGAAGGATTATCAATAAAACAAAGCGAAGACGAGTTTACAAATACACTTGATGCCTCTATACAAACAATCTTCGATGCATCAACAAAAAAATAATTTTAAAAAATATATGCAAAAACAAAAAGTTCCAGTGACACTATTCACTGGATATCTTGGCGCAGGCAAGACCACCGTAATCATAAATCTCATCAAAAACGTACCAAAAAACTACACAATTGCATGGCTTAAAAATGAAGTTGGAAACACTGCTGTGGATTCTGAACTTGCTGAACAACAAAATGTCTCAACAGTAAAAGAAATTCTTAAAGGTTGTCTCTGTCATTATATGATTGGCAGTCTCAATAGTGCCCTCGACGAAATGCTAGAATCCAACCCAGATCATATATTCATCGAGACATCTGGCTCAGCAGCACCTGCACCAATTGTGTGGGAAATTCGCAAAAACCCTCGTCTTACCATTAATGGTGTCATTACTGTGATTGATGCAATTAATTTTAAAGGATACGTTGATAAAAGCCCTACACTCAAAATGCAAGCAAAATACACTGATCTCATCCTCATCAATAAACACGAAAATCTTGATGAACGCACGCTCGACACAAATCTCGATGATCTCTATGAAATTAATCTTGACACACCAAAAATTAAGACTGACCACGGATACATTAGTCCTGACATTGTATTTGGACTCGATAGTACACTTTTTCTTACACAAGAAAGCGTGCTTAATGAAGAAAAAGAAGTCGAGAGCAATCATCAAACACTTGAGGTTGATCTTATTGAAATTACACCTAACCACATTTTTGATATTCATACCCTTAAAACAGAGTTAGAAAAATTTCCAAAGAAAAAATTCTACCGAATTAAAGGTGTAATTAAAACCAATCAAGGAAATGCTGTAATTAATAATTCATTTGGTAAAACAGAATTCACCTTGTTAAGCAAAAAAGAAATTGAACCACGTGTCGTTTTTATGGGTGAATACATCAAAGAAGATGCCAATCTCATCACAAAAACATTTCATGTTGAAGAAAATGAATTACAATACACGCCAAAAGGTCATCATCACCATCATAAATAAACCATTTTACTATCACTATCGCTGAAAAAAGAACAGAAAAAACTTAAAATTAAAAATCCTCCGTATTTTATGCACAGTTATGCACAAAAATACGGAGGGAAAAATAACAACAATATTAACTAAAAGAGTATAAAAAAATCCGCTAAGACAGATTATCTGTCAGTGATTTTTTAACAATACTAAAATCAAAAATTACACGTTTCTCCCTAAAACAAATTCAAGCTCAAAAATGCTTTCATATTTACTAAATCCTGCTCTCTCAAGTACATTAATACTTCTCTTATTTTGACTTGATACCTTTGCGTGAATCATATGCACATCAAACGTATCAAAAATATACTCAACAATATACGCAAGAGATTTTCCTATATAACCCCTGCCCTGATGATTCTCATCAATCCAATACCCAATCACGCAACGAGGCACTTCAAAAAAATCGTTGTATACAGTAAAATTTATACTGCCCATAAACTCTTTTTTGTCCCAAATACCCAAACAAAACGCTTTACTATTTCTATAACGCACAATATCCTCACAAAGTGCTTCAGCATTTGGATATTTATCAATCGTTCTAGCACACCACTTTTTTAGATAATCCCTATTCCTATCCATCACTTGAAAAATCACCTTTATATCAGAAACTTCAAATTGTTTTAAAATAATAGACGGCTCAACTTTAATATTGATCAATTCCATTATTCTCTCCTGTAATTAAAATTGTGTATTCATATTTTTTTAAATATCTAACATGGAATTTTAACCTCTTATTTTCAAACTGTCAACACAAACTATCAACAACATGTATTTAATCAAAAACAATTCCTTACTTACAATTCTCCCCAGGATGAATCTGTTTTTCAGTCTCTTGTAATAACAACAAAAAATTATTTGCATAAATGGATTTATCTCATAAGAAATAGATTACCACAATTTAATTCTTGTGAGACTAACGATTCTTGTGATAGAAGAAGTTCTATATCAATAAATCGCCAATACAAAATGCGCAGAGAAAATGAGAATTTTTACATCTGCATGATTGAGGAAAAAGGCATCATTGTATTAAATCATAAATCTTTTTTGATTTTAGATTCTATCGGTCATTGTGCAAATATAAAAGAGATACAAGTGAAATTATTGAAAGACTTTTCTATAAAAGTTAGTAAGTATGAAATAGAAGGAGTGTTAAATTTTTTCGCTTGAATCCTTCCTAAAATACCCTATACTTAAATTCAGTAGAGGGTGTTTTTATTTGACAAACAGCAATGAAAATTCGTATTATTTATAGCCAAGAAAGAATCGCGAAAGAATTACCGTTTATCCAAAAACATATCAATCATTTTATACAAAATGAGATGTTTTTTTATTTTCCTTTTGATGCACATACTACACTGCGCGGTGACGATGTGCGACGTCAAATTTGCTCTGACGAAGAAAAGTATCAGATAAAAAACACACAAAAAACACTCACAACCGCATGGCACAAAAAAGAACGCGACGTATTCTACGCACTGCAACAATACAACACACATCATCATACACTCACACTGTGCAACGATTACAATTGTTTCCTCACATTCTACGGATGTTACGGCTACTACAATGCACCACACGAAATATTTATCAACATCAATGCACCGATTGAAGACATGCTCATGACAATAGTGCATGAATTATTGCATTTGTGCATCTATGTCAAAACCGCGCAAATGTCATACCAAGAAACCGAACAAGCAGTGGACGACCTGTTTTTCAAAGCAAACCTGCACAAAATATTTCCCCACTATACCGCACAAAAAATATAAAAAATCACAACTCCCCCCAGTGGTTGCCGATGGCGACATCTACGACGAGAGGGACAGCGAGGGTGCAGACGTGTTCCATGACGCGGCGGATGTCGTGGGTGAATATGTCCACTACAGCATCATCGACTTCAAAGATGATTTCATCGTGAATTTGCAATATGGCATGGACTTCCCCATTGTGATACATTTTTGTAATGTGCTTGTCAGCGGCAATCATCGCGAGTTTCATGATGTCTGCTGCGAGTCCCTGAATCGGCATGTTAATCGCGGCACGTTCTCCGGCGCTTTTGATTTGGAAGTTTTTTGATGTGATGCCTGCGACATAGCGTCTACGTCCAAAGAGTGTTTCCACGTAGCCGTTTTGTGCCGCATCTTTTTTAGTCTGATCCATGTATGTTTTCACGCCAGCAAATTTCTCAAAATACGCAGCGATAAATTTTTTAGCTTGGTCATTGTCAATACCAGCAGCACGTGCAAATCCAAACTGTCCCATGCCATAGATTAAACCAAAATTCAATTCTTTTGCACTAGAGCGTTGTTTTGTGGTGACATCTTTTTGTGCAATGCCGAGGACGGATGCAGCGGTAAATGTGTGAATATCTGCACCTTTTTGAAACGCATCGATGAGCACCGCATCTCCACTAACATGTGCGACGCAGCGCAAATCAATCTGCGAGTAATCCGCACTCACAAGTTTTTTACCCTCTCCCGCGACAAAGCCCTCACGTAGCGTGCGTCCTTCTTCTGTACGAATTGGAATGTTTTGCAAATTTGGATCTGAAGATGAAAGTCGCCCTGTTGATGCAACTGCCTGATTAAACGATGTATGTATACGCTGATCTGCATGCACTAATGTCGGCAAAACATCCACATATGTCGTTTTAAGTTTAAAGAGCTCACGATATTTTTCGATTTCTTCCACAATCGGATGAATATCCCGAATTTTATTTAGCTCACTAGACGCTGTAGAAAATCCTGTCTTAGTCTTTTTGATAGTGCTCGTATCAATACCTAATTTATCAAAAAGAATGACACGTAATTGCTGTGTAGAATTAATATTAAATGTCTCTCCCGCATACTCATAAATGTTTTCTGTCAATTTTTCAATATTTGTATTGATGTGTTCTGCAATTTCTCCAAATCGCTTCTGATCAAGGAGAATTCCACACTGCTCCATATTAAAAAGAATTTCAATAAGTGGCATTTCAATCGTATCAAGCAACGTCTGAATATTTGCTTTTTTGTTCTGTGATTTAATTGTCTCGCAAATCTTTTGCGTGAAATAACCATATAGTGCTTTCATATAAAAAGCACGTTGACACACTTGTTCTCTTTCAATACTATTATCCCTTAGGCTCAATTCCATTTGCGGTGTTTTCTTTTTTTCTTCCAAAATATCACCTGTCACATCAAATACAAGATGCTCAAATTCAAATTTTTTATTCCTCTGCAACACATATGCTTGCAATAATATATCTGATATCACACCACGAAGTCTAATATTATTTTTTGCAAGGAAATGCATGTCATTTTTTGCATCAAAACACACTTTTTTTACACCACCGTCTTGCAAAAAGAAATTTATAAGCTCCCTCGTTTTTTCCGTGTAAGCTACATAAAAAACATCATTCTTACAGAGTGCAACACCATACATTTTTTTCTCATCAGCATCAATCGCGATGCACACCTCTTCTTTTTGTAATTTCTCTAGTGTACTTGCGACCTCATCCTCACTTAGAAAAATATATTGCTTTTTTTGTTCTTGTTCATCACCTTTTACATCACTTGACTTCTTTGCATCTGGCAGGCGCTTTAAGAGACTTGTAAATCCAAGCTTTTGAAACATTTTACGTGCATTATCAAATGTCATCCTTTGTACCTCCGTTTCTGCATATGAAATTATTTCAATTGGCACATCTCGCCGAATAATACCAAGATCACGTGAAAGAAATGCTTGTTCTTTATCTGCTTCTAATTTTTTACGCACTGCACCTTTGATGTTTTCGATGTTATCGTACACATTTTCCAATGTATGATATTCACCAAGTAACATAATTGCTGTTTTTTCTCCCACACCTTTTACACCGGGAATATTATCACTTGCATCTCCACGCAGTCCCTTGTAGTCAATAATCTGATCAACATCTATGCCCATTTTTTCTTTGACCAACTCCCTATCATACAAAAGCATGTCATGAATACCGCGCGACATCGTAAACACTTTTACACTATCATCAACAAGTTGCAACGTATCTTTATCACCTGTAACAATTACTGTATCAATTTTTTGTTTTGTTGCATCTGCTGCCACCGTACCAATCACATCATCAGCTTCAAAACCTGCTTTTTCAATAATAGTAATCCCAAGTGACCGCACAACATCTTTTACTAAATCAAATTGTGGAATAAGGTCTTCTGGCGTTTCTTTGCGTGTTGCTTTGTAATCACTATACATCTCATGACGAAAATTCTTTCCTGGTAAATCAAATGTTGCAATAATATAATCTGGATGAAATTTTTCCAAAACTGTAAGTAATGTCGAAGTAAACCCAAACACAGCATTAATTTCTGTGCCATCTTCCGTTGAAAGTGGTGGAATTGCGTGATATGCACGATGAATAATTGCATTACCATCAAGCAGTAGAAGTGTTTTTTTCTTGTTTTTTGTCATAATATGTTTTCTGATAAATATGTGTATTTATCATACAATGCTAGAAGCACTTTGACAAAAGTGGATTAGTAACTAGTAATCAGTAATACGTCACTAATTATCTCGCAATCTATGCATCTAGCGGTCTAGATGTCTGGTAATCTAACTACGATATTTTACCTTCCATATTCTATAACTACATAAAAGACGCGATGAATCGCGTCTCTACTGTGTGCATAAAATATTGCTATTTGCTATATTCCATCTTCCACCTTCCATCTTCTATGTACAAATTCTCTAGTCAATTGAACAATCACGAAGAGATAGCATGAATGGGAATATTTATTCTACAATATCAATCGGTTGAAATGATGTAATGACATCAGCTAATTCCGGATGTGGTGTAATCAATTGCACATATTTGTCTGCTGATATGCGTTGTATATGTGGTACATACGACGCACTGTCATTGGAACTAATGCGACCAACGTTGCCATTTCCAAGATCAAATAGTAATCCATAATACCTCTCTTGTGGATTTTTACCGTGATATACAATAATATACGCAGGAGTATTTGGCATGTGTGGAAGATAAATGTGCGGACCACCATTTCTTTGATATGTACGTAGCATTTTTGTGTATGCGATGTGATTTTCTGAAGGATCTGGATCAGATCCATTATATACTGTAAAGTATACACTTCTTCCTGCATGTCCAACAACATCAGTAGAAACAGTAAGCCAATAATCATGTTCAGTCAAATCAGTTATATTGTACGAATCACCTGCATCAAATCGCGTATTGTGTGCATACTGTACAGAAAAACCATGTAATGGATCTTTCCATGTTCGCACACCTTTTTTCGTTTGTTGCTTTTTCATTTTTTCTTTTGGTATTTTTGGTGCATATTGCAATTCCAACCATGTTTTTTCATACCATTTTTTTTGTACACACGTTGCACATTCTTTTTCTTTTGATTTCAGATACTGATGCAAATCATACGGTCTTTTGAACGCTACATTTTGTTGCACATCATGTTCTTTCATCCATTCAATCCATCTTTTTTCAACCATCTCCGTAATATATTTTTCCATCGCTCCGTTGTGTGTTTCCAATATCATGAATTTTCTAGGATTCTTTTGTGCGAAATCTTTCCGTGCTTCGGCAATCAAAAGATCATAATTTTCTTCCACAACAGGTAACGCATCAAATCCAAGCATACGTAATTCATTGATATTCACACGACTATCTTCTTTTTGCGTTAATCCTAAGTTTGTTGTAAAAATAATTTTTTCCAAAGGCAGTGTCACAGAAAACGCATACATACCAAGTGCCAAAAAAGCAAGCGTCTTTACAATATACACTTTTTCATTTTTTCCAATAAAAAGTGTCACAAACCAAATAAAAACAATACTGCAATATATCACTGTGTACAGTGCAAAAAACTTTTCATAACTTAGTCCATACGTTGCCACATACAAAAACACTCTTTGTCCTGCAGAAAACACGAGAAATAGTGAGGACACTGTAAATGCTGCGAGTATGCATTGTATCCATTTTGTACTTTTTTGAAAAACAGCCGAATATAATATAATATTAAAAATTGTCAAAGCAAACAATTGCCAAAACCCAGACTTTACGAGGTTTTCTGTTTGTGAAAAATCTACAGGCAATGCACTAATAAAAAGTGACTTGATTTGCAAAAAGATAAACAATACATAAAGACATAATATACCTACAAGCACAATGCCCAAAGTAATTGTGTTTTTGTACGCAGTTTTTTTCTTTGATACTGTAAAAATTTCTTTTATCTCTTTTTTCCAATACGCTGAAAATCCCAAAAATATTAACATAAAAAAGATAAATGAAAGCATCTTTTGTAATGTTGTCACACTAAAATTCTCAAAAAAATCTATAAGCACTTCAATAAAATCACTAAAATACGTAAAAAAATGAGAAAAAATTTGTGCAAATGATTTATCAGCTGAAGATAAAAGTGGCACAATAAAAATTAAGGAAATACTAATTAAAATAAATAGCCCTGCAAAAACTTGAAAAAGCATACTCTTTTTAGAATCGCTGATCTTCACATGACTTTTTTTATATGTATCTACATCACCTTGTCTACGTAATGATGTAAATATAGCAGCACAATAATGTCCAAATATAATAATCATTGTAATTGGCAAAAAACGACTCCACAGATTTCTTTGCACTCCTGCATGTGATTCATGTGTTGTAAACACAAAAAATAACAATGGAAAAATTATTGTACTAATCATCGTCGTAAATGATGTCGTGTGTGCAAACAAGCTAAAACTAATAAAAAATAGTGGCGTAATCCACAGAAATGATGCCTGCCGTAATTTATTCCACTGCAAAGCAATAAAAAATACCAATACCAGACAATTAAATACCGCAAAATTCAATCCAACAGCCTGCGTGCCATATGACCAAAAGCGCCACAAAAATACAACATATATCAGTGACAACATAATTGATCCAAAAAAAGCAATATGCTGTCGTTTTATAAAATGTGTACTCATATTTTTTATTTAAAAATAATCAGTGCAAATATATCATACATTCCTGATTATGCAAGGAAAAGTCTAAACAAAAAACCACCTATTTTGCATAAGTGGTTTTTGTGTATTTTATAAAAATGTTTGTGCTATTTTTTTAGTGTCACACTCTCAATTATAATATCTTCTGTTGGTTTGTCCATTGCACCAGTTTTTGTATTCTCAATTGTTGTGACTGTCTCCATGCCACTCACCACTTTGCCAAATACGGTGTGCTTTGCGTCGAGGAAATTATTGTCTTTTGTGTTGATAAAAAATTGACTACCGTTTGTGCCAGGTCCTGCATTTGCCATTGCGATTGTGCCTACAACGTTATGATTGTTTGCATGAATCTCATCATCAAACTTATAACCAGGACCACCGGTGCCTATACCATCTGGATCGCCACCTTGAATCATAAAGTCTTTGATTACGCGATGAAAAATCACATTATCATAAAAACCTTTATCCGCAAGTGTACAGAAATTTGCCACTGTCACAGGTGCGTCTGCACCAAAAAATTCCAATTCAAATGTACCTTTATTTGTTTTTACTGTTGCGCCAGTACATGTCTTGGCAAATTCCATATTAATTTCTGTTGGGATGTTTTCCATAGTTTTTTTATTCATTGATTTATTATTTTCTTTCTTGTGCGGTTTCCCATCTTCGAGAATTTTTTTTGCTTCTTCATTTTTTGCATTTTGCATATCTAC
>PDWI01000951.1_pt1 | contig 59773 bp, 45 predicted proteins | sample 1430891 | NCBI WGS metagenome assembly PDWI01 (sample SAMN01162508, study PRJNA174530) | Oral metagenome, whole genome shotgun sequencing project. | biome: Marine environment; feature: Marine mammal; material: Swab sample of the gingival sulcus; isolation source: swab sample of gingival sulcus... | reverse complement strand
CTCATCATAACACCTCATTATTATTTCATAATTTGTAAATCCATCTTATATCAAACTGCGGGCAGATTGTAAATTCTTATCTTGACAAAGCAGTAATAAACATAGCGACTGAAGCTGCAGTCTGAATTTTTAGAATGCACCCCCATGCCACGACCCTGGAATCCAGCATGAGCCTTCAATTTAAATCCTTGCATCCCCTCTTTCTTTTGCGTAATACCGAAGGCGGAATCCCGGATATTCCGCTAAAACGCATTTGCCGGCGGCCGGAAACGCGCTGTTTCCGCTGTTTTCCGGCTTTTTTTATGAGAAATTCTTATCCGCCGGATATGCCCTGTCCGGCGTATCATGGGGAGGAAACAGAATGACATCCGCGACACCCTGCGCCACCGTCGATCATACCGCCTGTATCAATACCATCCGTACCCTGTCCATTGACGCGGTGCAGGCCGCTAATTCCGGACATCCGGGTGCGCCCATGGGCCTGGCCCCGGCCGCCTATGTACTCTGGACCCGGATGATGAAACATAACCCGTCCAACCCCGGATGGGCGGATCGGGACCGCTTCGTACTCTCCGGCGGACACGCCTCGGCCCTGCTCTACAGTCTGTTACACCTGACCGGATACGATCTGAGCCTGGATGATCTGAAAAATTTCCGCCAATGGGGCGGCAAGACGCCGGGACATCCGGAATACGGCCATACGCCGGGCGTGGAAACCACCACCGGCCCCCTGGGGCAAGGTCTGGCCAACGCCGTCGGCATGGCCATGGCCGAGCGCCTCATGGCGGCCCGGTTCAACCGCGAGGGCCATGATATCGTGGACCATTATACCTGGGTCATGTGCGGAGACGGCGATCTCATGGAAGGCGTCAGCTATGAAGCCGCTTCCATGGCCGGGCATCTGGGCCTGGGAAAACTCACCTGTCTTTATGACGATAACCGGATCACCATTGAGGGCAGCACCCAAATCGCCTTTACCGAGGACGTGACGGCCCGATTCACTGCGGCCGGCTGGCAGGTTCTGATGGTGGAAGACGGCAATGATGTCGCCGCCATTACCAACGCCCTGGAAATGGCCCGGGCCGAAACCGAAAAGCCCACCCTGATCCGCCTGCGCACGGAAATCGCCTATGGCAGCCCCAATAAACAGGGCACCTCCGACGCCCACGGCGCACCCCTGGGCGAGGAGGAAGTCAGGCTGACCAAGCGGAACCTGAGTTGCCCGGAAGACGAATGCTTCTGCGTGGCCGAAGATCCCGGCGCCCTGTTCCGCTCCGTAGCATCCATGGGAGAATCCGCCGAAGCCGCCTGGAACGAGGCTTTTGCCGCCTACGAAGCCGCATACCCGGCCGAAGCCGCCGGATTCAGGGCGGATATGGCGGGCGAACTCCCCGGGGGCTGGGAAACCTCCCTGCCCGAATTTACTCCGGCCGACGGTCCCATGGCCACCCGGGCCGCCTCCGGAAAGGCGTTGAACGCTGCGGCCGGTGCAGTGCATACCCTGGTCGGCGGCTCTGCGGACCTGGCCCCGAGCAATAAGACCGAGCTGGCCGGCTTCGCCGATATTGGAAAGAATGCCTGGGACGGCCGCAATATCCGCTTCGGCGTGCGCGAGCATGCCATGGGCGCGGTCATGAACGGAATGATCCTCCACGGCGGCATTCGCCCCTACGGCGGCACCTTCCTGGTATTCGCGGATTATATGCGGGCCCCCATCCGCCTGGCGGCCCTGATGAACCAGCCCGCCATTTATGTGTTCACCCATGACAGCGTGGCCGTGGGCGAAGACGGGCCCACTCACCAGCCCGTGGAACATCTGGCCACCCTCCGGGCCATCCCCAATCTGAACGTGATCCGCCCGGCGGACGCCACGGAAACCGCCGTCGCCTGGAAGTTGGCGATCGCATCAAAAAACACCCCCACGGCCCTGATCCTGAGCCGCCAGAAGCTGCCGGTCCTCGACCGCTCTGTCCTGCTCCCGGCGGACGGCGTGGAAAAAGGGGCCTATATCCTCATTGACTGCGACGGCGTCCCGGATGTCATTCTCATCAGCACGGGCGCGGAAGTACACCAGGCCCTTGAAGCAAGGGAAATCCTGTCCGAAAAAGGCGTCAGGAGCCGCGTGGTCTCCATGCCCTCCTGGGAACTGTTCGAAAAACAGGACAAGACGTATCGGGACGGCGTACTGCCGCCGAACGTACCCCGGCGCGTTTCCATGGAAGCCGGTGTTACCCTGGGCTGGGAACGCTACGCCGGATCATCCGGCGCCATCATCGGCATCAACCATTTCGGGGCCTCGGCGCCGGGCGGCGTTTTGCTGAAAAAATTCGGTTTTACGGCGGAAAATATGGTGGAAAAAGCCCTGGTCGTATGCGGAAAATAATGATTTGACCGATATCCGGAGCGTCACGTCTCCGGATCAGACCCCAAAAGCTCCCTGCGGCTGCCGCCGGGGAGCCTTATGGCGAACGCTGGAAAAGCGCACGGAGATCTGCGTTTGCGGCGGTACGCGGTTGTCTCGCTGGGATTCGAGCGGATCTGGTGGGAAACGGTTAAAATCAGGAATCGGAGCGTTGAAAGGATTTGGCGTTGGACACGGACACGGCGAGGGACAGGGCCCGGTCAAAATCCCGGTTCAGCAACAGGGCGCAGGCCAGCAGTTTCCGGGATTCCGGGGTGTGGTGAAGAAAATGAGCGCGTTCGGCGTGGCGGCGCATCCGGAGAATATCGCCGTCGCGGAAGGCGGCCCGGGCCAGCAGGCGATGACGGCGGGCCGCCGCTTCGATGGTGCGCAGGGACGAAAGATCAAAGCGGCAGCGGCGGCAGTCCGTTCTTCCTGCAACCGAGGCCCGGCATACGGGGCAGCGGGTGATCATGGGGATATCAGTCCAGGTAAAAGAGCAGATCTTCCAGGCTCTCCCGGACTTCGGCCAGTCTGGCGTCGTCTCCCTGGGCGAAAGCGTCCCGGATATCTTCCAGCAGGTTGACCAAATCTTCGCGGTCTTCTTCCGGCACGTCAGCGAGACAGGCTTCGGCCTTTTTCACAAGGGTGCGCAGCTCCGGCGGCAGGTCGGCGTTCCGTGACGCGGCGTCGGCCGGTTCGACCGCGCCCTCTTCCGCTGCAGCGTCATCTTCATCGGATATACCGGTGAACCCGGCGTCCACCGTGTCTCCGGCATGTCCCCAGGCGGCCGCCACTTTTTCCCTTGCCGCTTCCAGAGCCGATTCGTCCGTGCCGCCGAGGGCGTTTTCAATCACGGCTTCGATTTTCCGCCCGCTTTCGCGCTCCACCGCTTCCAGCCGAAGGATGCCGTTTATATCCAGATGATATTTCAGATCAATGAAGGAGCCCCGGGGAGCCGGGGTCAGATCAAAGTTATACTTGCCGATGAGCACGTTCTCCAGCGCGTTTTCGGATTCTCCCTGGTATACGTCGATATTGACCGCTTTCTGCTGATTACAGACGGTGCAGAAAGTTTCCGTCCGGGTGACCGGCAATTTCGAATTTCGCCGGATAATGGGAACGAAACAATAGGGCGAGATCTGCCCGTCCACATTTTTCAGGGCCGATGTTCCGAAAGAATACGGCGTAATCTCCAGAAGAACGCCCGCGTGGTCCAGCCCCATTTCTCTTCCGGCCTGAATACCGGCGCCCACGGCCACGCAGGTGTCCGGATCTATTTCGCCGTGGGGTGCGCGGCCGAATTTCTCCTCCAGAAATTCCGTGACCGCCGGAATGCGGGTAGAGCCGCCCGCCAGGATAATCCGGTCAATATCGCTGGGCAGCATCGCGGCATCCTTGAGGGCCTGGTTCACGGCTTCCATGGTACGGTTCAGGTATTCGCGGATCATGTCCGTGAACTGTTCGCGGTTCAGTTCCGCAGACAGATGGACCGGTTTCCGGTCTTTCACGGCGATATGATCTTCCTCAATCGCGACCACGGTATCGACGGAAAGACGCGCCTTGGCTTCCCGCGCGGCCCGGAAAAGCCGGGCAGCGATCTGCGGATCATCCAGATTGTCCAGATCCGCCATTTCCTGAAGATGGGCTTTCAGAAACCCGACGATTTCGGCGTCAAAATCGTCTCCCCCCAGATGATTGTCTCCGGCCGAGGCCAGCACCTCAACCACGCCCCCCTCAATACGGACAATGGAGACATCAAAGGTGCCGCCCCCCAGATCATAGACCAGGATTCTCCTGGCCTCGGGCTGGTCCCGTTCATAGGCCAGGGCCGCAGCCGTGGGCTCGTTGATGATGCGGACCACCTCCAGCCCGGCGATTTCCCCGGCCTCGCGGGTGGCCTGACGCTGGTGGTCGGTAAAATAGGCGGGCACCGTGATCACCGCCTTGTTCACCGGGCCGCCGGTCTGTTTTTCGGCCCGCTGTTTCAGTTCCTTGAGAATAAAGGCGGAGATTTCCCGGGGCCGGTATTCCGTATCCCCCAGGACCACGGTCTTTCCGCTGCCCATGAGCCGCTTGATGGACGAGACAGTGCGGTCCGGAGCCAGAATCTCCTGGTTCCGGGCCGGGGCCCCCACGATGATATTATTTTCGGCATCCAGTCCCACACAGGAGGGCAGGATGCCGTCGTCATTATCCGAGATGATCTCCACATGTCCGTCGATGATCAGGGCCACTTCCGAATTGGTGGTGCCCAGATCAATGCCTGCAATGATGTCCATACCGGCTCCTTAAAGGTCGGCGCGATGGCCGCGATATTTTGTTTTCCCGGCGCCCGGTCCCCCTGGGCGTCCGGATGTGCGATTATTCCCGGCCGCCGGCCGGAGAATCCGTTTCTTCCGGCGGCCCGGCGGATACCGCCACCTCGGCCGGACGGAAAACTTCCTCTCCCCGGACAAAACCGCAGAGGCGTTCTTCCAGCACGATGCCCGGTGGCGCGTCTCCGCCGGGAATCATTTCCACTGCCCGCATGAGATGAGGATCAAATGGCTTTCCCGCCGCCTCCACAGGATGAATTCCGGCGGCGGCCAGGGCCCGATCGTATTTTCGCAGGGCCATTTCATAGCCCTCCCGCAGGTTTTCCGCCTGTTCCGCCTGTTCCGGGGGGGCACGCCGGAACAGACGGCTGAAACGGGAAAGACGGGGCGTCCCGGCCGGAGCGGTCGCTTCCAGCCCCCGGACCAGCGCGTCCCGCACATCCAGAAAAGGCGATAATACCCGTTTTTCCGCTTCCCGGCGCACGGTCTCGCCGATCTCCCGGCGCAACCGGCCGAGGGCCGCCTCAAATACCGTCTCTTCGCGCATGCGGGCCGCCATCAGCTCCGCCGCTGACGCCAATTCCCCTGTTTTTTCCCGAAACAGGTCCGACAGGGCGCCCATGGCCTCCACGGCGCGCCGCTGCTCCCGGTTCTGCATCCGGACTTCCTGCCGGAGAACCGAAAATTCCGAGAAAAGCGACAGCAGTTCGACGTCATCTTCCATCCGTTCCCCCGGCGGATGATCCGGCGGCGCGGTTTTCGGAGGGCCGTCTTCCATATCCGCAGGGCGCGGTCCCTCCTCCAATTCGGCGAGCCAGCCGGCGAATTCGCCCAGGATCTCCTCCTTCCAGGCGGGCCGGGGCGGGACTTCCATCTCCTGCTCCCCGCCGCGCGGCCATAAGCGGCGCCACCAGTGAAAATCAGTCATCAACGGCCCCCGTTCGGCGATTTCAAGGTCTGGACCAGCTCCGCCAGGCCGAGGCGGCGGCGTTCCAGGACAGACGGTTCGGCCATTATCCGCAGCCGCTCCTTCACCGGAATGGAGAGGGCGTCCTGGAACAGGATTTCACGGACCCGCTGTTTGCGGGTGCGGACGGCTTCGTATGCCGCAGTGATCCGCTGAAACAGTTCGGGATCTTTTTCCGGCGGATGCCGCCGGACAAGTTCCAGGTAGCGGCGCCGCACGGCCTCCTCGTCCGCGTCGTCCGGAAGGCCCAGAATATAGAATGCCAGCATGAATTCTCCTTGGGGGGAAGCCTGCTCCGTCAATTGGTATTCATCAGGATGCGTATTTCGCGGGGCAGTCTGCGCCGATAGACAGGGGACAGGTCTTTCGCAAAGTCCAGAAGTATGCCCAGAAATGGAATCTCACGGATCAGCCTGGCGCGATGGGCGGCAAGATAGCGCGGCGTATACGTATTTATTTCCAGAGTATCCACGATTTCCTTCAGCAGGCTGATCAGGATTTCCGGATCATTGCCCGCCATCTCCAGAACCTCTTTGATCAGCTGCTCTGGAGGATTCGGTTTGTCGAACAGATCCTCATCGTCCTCAAAGAAACCCGGGAACGGCGGAAGGACAGGCCCGGAAAACCGGAAATTGGCCAGCGCCGGTCCCAGGATACCGGAGAACAGGGGCGCCAGACGGTGAGAGGCCTGCCGCAGTTCATGGATTTCCCCCTCGTCATCAATTGATTCCGTAAGGCGGTCAAGGGCCCTGAGATTATGGGAGCCCCGGCCGGCGCACTGGACGATCTCCAGGTAAAATTTCAGCTTCCGATGCAGGGCGCCGCTCACTTCCTTAAGGCGTTTTCTCATATCGGATGCAAGGGACTTCCACAGCATTTCCCCCATGAGGCGTTCATACACGGGAAAAATATCCGCCGTGTCCACCATGGCCAGAAACTGGCCCGTATACCGCCGCAAGGGTTTCAGGGGGCTGTCTTCGGGATATACGCCGTGATATTCCTTCCCCAGGGGGGCGAACAGGGCCGTCACATCCAGGGAAGAAAGGGTCCGGGCCTCCCTGACCAGCTCCTTGAGATACCGGTTCAACTCTTTTATCGTTTTTTTGTGGGAGCCGGGAGGAAAGCATTCCATATCCAGCAGAAGAAAGGAAATGAGCCGGATGCGGGCGATGAGGGAAAACGGGGCGATCCGGTCATCAATCCAGGGGCCGAAGCTTTCTTCCGGTTTATTGGAAAACAGGGATAACTGGCTGCCCTTTCCCCTATATGTCATCAGAGGCATTTTGGGATCCACCAGGCGGTTTAAAATCTGTTTTTCCCGCACATGAACCGCCGTCCGCCCGCTTTCTTTCCCGGCCGCCCGGTCCAGATCGGGCTGGACCAGGTGAAATCTGCCCCGCTCCATATTTTTACGGGCTGAATACAAAAGGGAGATCGTATACCGGTCCAGAACCGTCTGGTCATGGGGAGCGCGCCGCCGGGCCTCATTCAGTTCGGTTTCCGCCTTGCGGAAGGCGTTTCTCTCATAATACAGGGCCGCCAGATCCAGGCAGGGAATGGGGTCACCCGGGAACTGTTCCTTCATACAGATCATTATTTTTTCGGCTACCTGGGAGGCCTCGCGGCTGATACGCGGCAGGGAGGCGGCCAATTCGTAAGGTTCCCGGTCCCCGGGGGTCTGTCTGGCGGCTTCGGCGCACATCCAGAGCAGGGCCCGATCCGGATCAGGCAGGGCCCCCCTCCGGACGGGGATGCCCAGGATCTTATAATCCGGGGGATGCGGACAGGAGTGCATTGCCCGATAGTGAAACTGTTTTCCCGTCTTGATCTGGCGGACGGTGTGCAGCAGCGAGGCGGCGGTGGCGAAAGAAAGATCGGTTTTGTCGGGAAATATGGCCGGCAGCACCTTCCGGATCAAATGGGCCACGGCCGCCGGATGCAATTCAGAATGGCGCAGATACAGGATTTTCATCATCCGGTCCACAAGAGTCGGGGAAAACAGGGCGGTCATGCAGTCCGGAAAAATGCTGCCGTCGTCAAGGGGACCATCGGATATGGCGAACAGCATCGTCTCCTGCATCAGGGCATTAAAAAGCACCTTCTCCCTGGCCGCCAGGCCTTTCCGGATTTTTTTGATCCGGTTTATGACCGGTCTGGATTGCTTGTTTCTGATATCGTCCGCCAGGGTCTCCAGGTCGGAGGAAATGCCGGGAATGCCCGTATGCCGGAACATCGGCAGCCGGCTGGACACGGCCTCACGCCCTTTTGACCCGACGGGCAGGGACAGGGCATGGGAAAGATCGCGGGCCACCGCATGCAGAAGAAAGGATTCCGGAATCAGGGACAGGGCCTTGATGGCGTCTTCATCCTCTTCCCGGTAAAACGAGGCCATGGCCCGGCAGAAAAGCCGGAGGGACGCGAACGGGGATTTGCGGGGCAGGGTCCGCAGGACCGGCAGGGCAGCGGACCAGTCGCCGTCGTCCATGAATGGCAGGGCGGCCCGCACCGTTTCCGCGTCCCTGCAAAGAGGCAGATTTTTGTCAAAACAGTCCAGGAAGTCCCATTCCCTTTTTTCGAGAAGGCGGTTGACCAGGGCGGATTCTAGGGCCGGCGCCGACGGCGCCTCTTTCTCTCCGAACGCCGGATGGGCGGCGGCGGCGCGAAAAGGCGCGGGTCCGGGGCGCAGCGCTATATAAAGGGAAAGATCCCCGGACCAGTCTTCCGACGCGTTTTCGGTACGCCGCGCCGGTTTTTTCCGGTTTTCCCCCGTCCAGTCCCAGTGTGCGCGGATATAGTCGTCGACTGCGGCGGCCATGGCGTCCGCTTCGAGAATCATGCCCTTCTCCCGCAATCCGGCGGAGCGGTAAAGGGAGGCCCGGAAAATCAGGCGCCGGGTTTCGGGATCATCGCCATAGGTCTTGGCGCAATGCCGGAGGAGATCCAGGGCATCGCGGTGCCGCCCATTCTCCATTTCGCTGAGCGCCCTGCTCCGCAGCTGGGACGCGGACAAAGACAGCAGTTCCTTTTTCGTCCTGCCTCTTGCTTTTTTGCTTTTCTTTTTTTTGGAGGCCATACTTATAGTTGCCGTTGCTGATCAAGGACGGATACTTCCTGTATCCCGAAATTATTTTTTAGTTTGCGGGGACGAGAATATCGTTCCCGGACGGAGCCTTTCCCGCTGCCAGTCTTGCCGCCGAAAAATCCTTTCCGAGCAGGGCCGTGATTTCCAGATCCCCTTTGACCACGCCGGACAGGCGGCCGGCGGGCATGCCCGAGGGGCTCAGAATGACCCGGCCCGGCGTTTGGACCGAGAGGCGGTCGCCGGGTTTGAGTCCCGCAGCCGCGCCGGCACTCAGATACCAGATATCGCCGTCATTGCCAAAGGCCCGGCAGAACCAGGGGATGACCCCGCTCCGGGAAAGGGCGAAGCGCAGGGCCGTTTCCCAGATGGCGGCGAGGGGATCCGGATCGGACGGGGGAATCCGGATTTCCATCAGAGGATACTGATGGAGCAGGCCGGTATCCACCACCGAAACCCGCGCAACCGTGCCGGATGCATCCTTACGGACCGATTCTACGAGAAAGAGCATCCGCACGCCGGGATAATGGGACAAAGCGCCAGCCATGCAGTCCAGACCGGGAATATCCTTGCAGACCGGTCCGGACAGGGTTTCATTGATATGGACCTGGTCAGCCGCAATCACCGGGTACCGGGCCGCTGTCTTCCGCAGACCGTCGGCCAGATCGGAAGCCAGGGTTCCGGGTACGTTTCGTCGATCCGTGAGTACACCGATTTTTATGGGAAAGGGCGCAGCCGGTAATACCGCCGGGGGCTGTATCCGGGGTGCGGGCGAATCCGCCGGCGCGGCGCCGGCTTCAAACCGGGAAACAGGCACCGCCGGTTCCCGCTTCATGAAATACTCCCCGGAGACCATGAAGGGCTGATCCACGGTGGTCTGCCGGATTTCATCCGCACTCATGCCGCCGGGCGGCCGTTCCCTGCTGACCATATCGGGCAGGGGAGCGCAGGACCACAGAAACGGTAAGAGGCAGAGCAGGAAAAACGTCAGGAAAGAACCGGCCAGGGAGAGGGGGTGTTTATCTGCCGGCATTCAAGAGATTTTCCGATTTTTATGAGATAATTCCATATTGATTCAATAAGTTATAAAATTACGCCCGTAAGTGATTTCAAATTAAACAGCCCCGTGATCCCGGCATCCCTGGTTCCCGGACTATCTCAGATGATTAGATCCCGCCGGGAGGCGACGAGAAGACCGGTATCATGAAGCAGCGCGGAACGCAATGCACAAAATAACCCGTTTCCCCCGGGAGAAAATTCTGCCGGAACAGGCACCGGAATAAGCCTCGCCGCTGACAATAATAATATCCGCCCCCGGGCGGCGCATCTTTTTTGCGGTGGACGGCGAAAGGCCGGCCGGGAGGGACGGTGAACATAGCGGAGGTTCGCCTATTCCCCGCGCATGGCGCGGATCATGTTCAGATTGCTTTCTAGTTTTTCATGTTTCTCGCTTTCGGCGGCATGACGGCGGCGGTTCTCCTCCACCACCCCGGCCGGAGCCTTGGCCAGAAAACTTTCATTATTCAGTTTTTTAGACAGGCTGGTCATTTCCTTTTCCACCTTGGCGATCTCTTTTTCCAGGCGCTGCATCTCCTTGTCAAAATCCAGGACGCCTTCCAGGGGCACATAGACGGAGGCCCCGGGCACAATGGCCGTGGCTGCGGATGCGGGCTGCCCGGCAGGGACGCTCACGGCAAGGGATTCCAGCCGGGCCAGATCCCTGATCCGGGGGCTTTCGTCCTGCAGCAGGGCCCGGGTGGATTCATCGGCCGCATGGACAACGGCGTTTAAGGCCATGGACGGCGCGATATTCATCTCGCCCCGGATATTGCGGATCCCGGTGATCACAGCCATGACCACAGCCATTCGGGATTCGGCGGCCTCATCCCGCCGGACCAGGGCGCTGACATCGTCTCCCGGCCAGGAAGCGGTCATGATACTGCCCTCTGTTCCCGGCAGTTTCCGCCATATTTCCTCGGTCACAAAGGGGGCGAAGGGATGGAGCAATACGAGAATATCCCTGAGCGTGCGCCAGAGCACGGCCCTGGTCCGCGCCGCCGCTTCTTCACCCTCATTGCCGTACAGGGCCGGCTTGGCGGCTTCCAGATACCAGTCGCAGAATTCGTGCCAGACGAATTGATAGGCCGTACCCGCAGCCTCGTTAAACCGGTATTCATCCAGGGCCATTCCGGTTTCCACGATGGCGGCGGACAGGCGGGAGAGAATCCAGCGGTCGGGCAGGCCCAGCACTTCCGGTTCCAGTTCCGGACAGGCGCTGTCCAGGTGCATGAAGGCAAAACGGGCCGCATTCCAGAGCTTATTGATGAAATGGCGGTAGCCCTCCACCCGCTTTTCGGACATTTTTACGTCCCGCCCCTGGGCCGCGAAGGCCGCCAGGGTGAACCGGAAGGCATCGGTGCCGTATGTTTTGATCACGTTCAGGGGATCAATGACATTGCCCGTGGATTTACTCATCTTCCGGCCCTCTTCATCCCGGACCAGGGCATGGACGTAAACATCCCTGAAGGGCACTTCATCCATAAAATGGAGGCCCATCATCATCATTCGGGCCACCCAGAAGAAAAGAATATCAAATCCGGTCACCAGCAATGAGGTCGGATAAAAGGTTTTAAGCGTCTCGGTTTCATCCGGCCATCCCATGGTGGAAAAGGGCCAGAGGGCCGAGGAAAACCAGGTGTCAAGCACATCGGTTTCCCGTTCCAGCCGGGTATTCCGGCAATCCGGGCAGGCGGAGGGTTCGTCCATGGCAACGATGATCCTGCCGCAGCCTTCACAGGTCCAGGCCGGAATCTGGTGGCCCCACCAGATCTGCCGGCTGATGCACCAGTCCCGGATATTTTCCAGCCAGTTGAAATACGTGCTTTCCCAGGACGGAGGAATGATCCGGGTGCGGCCCTCGCGCACGGCGGCCATGGCTTTTTCTGCGAGGGGCGCGGTTTTAACAAACCATTGCTCGGACAGATTGGGCTCCACAAGGGTATGGCACCGGTAGCAATGGCCCACGCTGTGTCTCAGGGGATCGGTTTTGACGAGCAGGCCCTTTTCCTCCAGATCCCCGAGAACGGTCTTGCGGCATTCAAAGCGGTCCATTCCTTCATAGGGGCCGGCCTCGGCCGTCATCCGGCCGTCCTCATCAATGACCCTGATGCCGGGCAGCTGATGTTTTCTGCCCAGCTCGAAATCATTGGGATCATGGGCCGGAGTGATCTTGAGGCAGCCCGTTCCGAATTCCATATCCACATAGCTATCCCGGATAACGGGGATTTCACGCTCCAGAAGCGGCAGGATCACGGATTCGGCCGGCATATGGGCATAGCGTTCGTCCTCCGGATTCACGGCCACGGCGGTATCGCCCAGCATGGTTTCCGGACGGGTGGTGGCCACGGTGATGCCGCCTTCCCCGGTGGAAAAGGGGTAGGTGATATAATAAAGAAAATGATCGCGCTCTTCATGTTCCACTTCCAGGTCGGCCAGGGCCGTGCGGCACCGGGGGCACCAATTGGTGATATAGCTGCCTTTATAGATCAGGCCTTCTTCGCAGAGCCGCACGAATACCTTGCGCACGGCCCGGCTGAGTCCTTCATCCATGGTGAAACGCTCGCGGTCCCAGTCGCAGGAAGCCCCCATGCTTTTGAGCTGGTGGATGATGGCGCCCCCGTATTCCCGGCGCCATTCCCATACCTTCTCAATGAATTTTTCCCGGCCCAGGGCGTTGCGGTCGGCGCCCTCTTCGGCCAGCCTGCGTTCCACCACGTTCTGGGTGGCAATGCCGGCGTGGTCCGTGCCGGGCAGCCAGAGCACATTATCTCCCCTGAGGCGCCGGTAGCGGCACATGATATCCTGGAGGGTAGTATTGAGCGCATGGCCCATATGCAGAACCCCGGTGACATTGGGCGGGGGGATGACAATGGAAAAGGGCCGGCGGTCATCGGTCTCCGCGCCGGCGAACAGGCCGTTTTCGAGCCAGTAGGCGTACAGGCGTTTTTCCACCTCATGGGGTTCGTATCCCCTGGCAAGCAGCTCGGTGCTCATCGAAATTTTCTCCTCGCTTATCAATTCGGATTCCCCGGCTTCCCCGGCTTCTCCGGCTTCCCCGGCTTCTCCGGCTTCTCCGGCTTCCCCGGCTTCCCCGGCTTCCCCGGCTTCCCCGGCTTCCCCGGCTTCCCCGGCTTCCAATGACCGGCCGCCGGAACATAAAAAAAAGGGATTTTTGGATAAAATCCCCGTTGAACTTCGGCCTCATTATTTTTTCGGATATGCCGGACTATAAATCCCTGGTCAGGCTGTCCATGAGTGCGCCGCCGAAGTTTTTGACCTCTTCGGCCACGGCTTTTTCAATGATATCGCGCAACAGATGATCTATTTTTTCCGCGAATATTTTTTCCACCACCCGCTCCAGGGCCGCCTCCATCTGCTCGGGCGTGACAGAAAAATAGGCGGCGCCTCCGGCCGGCATGACCTCATCCGGCACGGCGGAGGAAAGGGATGTTTCCTGTTTTGTCTTCTCCGTCTTTTCCGGCGCTGTTTCGCGGATTGCATCCGGGGCCGGGACGGCCGCAGGCGGCGGCGTATCGCCGGTATGCCCGTCCCCGGACGGCATGGCGGTATCCACAGTTATTCCAGGAGAGGCAAAGGGCTGCTGTCCGTCAGAAGCATCGGAAAGCAGTTCCAGGGAACCGCCGCTCTTGCCGGCGTCGAGTCCGCCCAGGATATCCAGAAATCCCAGGACATTGTCATTGCCGGTTTCGGCCGCCTCAGCTTCTCCGCCAAGACCGTCCAGCAGGGTGGCCGCGCCGTTGTCCGGGCAGACGGCGGCAAAGGAAGTCTCTTCGTTCTCATCCAGAAGATCCAGGAAACTGCCGGGCATGGCGCCGGCATCCGTCCCTGAATCCGGTTCCACATCGGGTGCCAGGACCGCTCCCGGCGTCAACTCCAGGAGGTCGTCCGATTCTTCTCCCGCAGCCCCTCCGTCCATGGGAGAACCGATCATGGTCACCGGATCCAGTTCAAATACATCATCGTCTTCGTCCGGCGTCAGTTCCAGGAGATCGTCCGGCCCATCATCGACGGCTCCCCTGTCCGCAGAAGCGCCCAGCATGGTCACCGGATCCAGTTCGAAAATATCGTCGTCATCTTCATCCGGGTCATCGGGATCTTTCATTTCCCCGGATGAGAGGGGCTCGCCGAGAAGGGCCAGGTCCAGAACCTCATCATCATCATCATTCGGGACTTCCCCGCCCGGATCTTTCATTTCCCCGGATGAGAGGGGCTCGCCGAGAAGGGCCAGGTCCAGAACCTCATCATCATCATCATCATTCGGGACTTCCCCGCCCGGATCTTTCATTTCCCCGGATGAGAGGGGCTCGCCGAGAAGGGCCAGATCCAGAACCTCCTCCTCCTCCTCTTCTCCCATGACAAAGAAGGGCGGGGCCGCCGGAGAGTCGGGCTCGGGGTCCGGCGCGGATTCGGGTGCGGCAGCCACCGGCGGCACATCCGGCTCCAGGGCATCCAGATCACCACCCGGCGCGAATACGGGGCCCTGCTCCCAATTCCCGCTGTCCGGGGAGGCGGTGGGGACATCTTCCTTTCCGGGGGAAAAAATGGTCTGGGCATCCAGATCAAACAGGGGCTCGCCGTCCAGCGTATTATCCTCTTCGGCGGCGTCTTCTCCCGGGCTGTCAGATGATTCATTGGAAAGGCTGGCGGCGGAAAGGCTGGCGGCCGGGCGCTCGGGCGAATGAGCATCCGGAAGATCCGGATCATTGGTATCCGGCTCTGCGGGCGTGAAAGACGGGGATGCGGAGGCGCCGCCGGTCTTCGGCCGGCCATTTTTCATCCGGTCGCGGCCGGCCGGCGGCGGATCGCCCGGCAGGCAGCCCTTGTCTCTGGTCATGATCCCGGCTTTCCCGCCCGAGAAGGGCGAATTGGAGTGAAGGATATAGTTCTCTGATATATTTCGGAAATTAGCATAGGGGCCAATACCATGTCAAGCACACGCGGCCACAGCCAGAACACCCCTCGCCTCCTCTGCATAAAGCGCGGACAAAACGGTGCATATCAATAAACGGTCTCTTCCACTTCATCACAGAACCGGCTGCGGGCATTGAAGCGTCCCTGGCGGTATTTGGCGCTGGAAATATAGAGCCGCTTCTCGGCCCGGGTCATGGCCACATACATCAGGCGGCGTTCCTCCTGCAATTCTTCCTCGGATTCCATGCTTTTCCAGTGGGGCATCAGATTTTCCTCGCATCCGATGATGAACACGGTGTCAAATTCCAGGCCCTTGCTGCCGTGGACCGTCACCATCCGGACGCCGGCTCCTTCGTCCTCTTCTTTTTTGTCCTCGTTCACCAGGGTGGCCTCTTCCAGATATTCGTCCAGCGTGGGATACTGTCCGGCCAAATACAGAAGCTCTTCGATATTTTCTTCCCGGCTGATGAGATCCATGCCCCCGCTGTTCACATAGGCGGACAAATGATCCATATAAGCGGTGTCCTGGATGACCTTGCGCAGGGCCTCGTCCGGTTTCATGGAGCGGATGGCGTCCAGAAGATCCAGCAGGCTCTTGAGGGCTCCATGCAGTTTCGGGCTCATGATTTTCTGCGCCACCGCAGTGCGCACCGCATCCCGCAGGCTCATCTCATCGGTCCGGCCGGCGCCGATTTTTTTCAGGGAGCCCGGACCGACCCCCCGTTTGGGGGTATTGATCACGCGCTCCATGGCGGTATCGTCCCGCGGAAATACGGATGCCATGAGATAGCAGTTGAGATCCAGGATCTCCTTTCGTTCGAAAAATCCCTTCCCTCCGAGCATCTGATAGGGAATATTCTGGGTGCGAAAGGCTTTTTCAAGGGCCAGGGAACAGAATTTGGTGCGGTACAGAACCGCCATATCATCAAAATTCATGCCCGCCTGGCAAAGGGTCTTGATCTTGCGGCCGACCCAGAGGGCTTCCCGGGATTCATCGTCGAATTCCAGAAATTCGACCAATCCGCCCCGTTTGCGGGAAAAACAGGTCTTTTCCACCCGGTCTTCATTGAAGCCGATCAGACCATTGGCCGCCTGCACGATGGCGTCCCGGGAACGGTAATTTTCTTCCAGACGAAAGAGCCGGGCACCGGGGTATTTTTTCTGAAATGTCAGAAAATGGCGCACATTGCTGCCCCGGAATCCGTAAATGGCCTGCCAGTCGTCCCCCACGCAGAACAGACGGCCGTCCTTGACCAAAAGGCGGGTCAGCTCTTCCTGCAGATCATTGGAGTCCTGGTATTCATCCACCAGAATATAATGGAACCCGTTCCGGTATTTTTCCCGCAAATCTTCGTGATCCCTCAGAAGATCCCGCGTGAGCAGCAGGATATTATCGAAATCAACGGCATTGGCATCCCGCAGGGTGCGTTCATACACATGAAAAACATCCGAAAGGCGGATGCGCCAGGAGCGGGCGTTATCGCTGAGCCATTTCAGGGGATCTCCGGAATTCTTGGCATGGGAGATAGCAAACTGGGCCGGCCCCTGGTGCTTTTTATCATAATTCAGCCGGAGCAATGCTTCCTTGATGGCTTTCCGCTGATGATAGGCGGAAAATACCTGCAGGGGACGGGCAAATCCCAGGCGCTCGCAATGGGCCTTCAAGATGGTATAGGCGGCGCTGTGGTAGGTGCGGACCCAGGGAAAGCGGAAGGCGGGCAGGCCGGTCAGGGAGGTCAGCCGGTTCTTCATCTCATCGGCCGCTTTATTGGTGAAGGTAATGGCCAGAATCCGGTCGGAAGCAAGGCCCTGCTGGATCAGACAGGCGATTTTGGCAGTCAGGGTGCGGGTTTTCCCGGAGCCGGCTCCGGCCACCACCAGGGCCGGACTCCCTTCGTGGAGTACGGCCGTTTTTTGCTGTTCGGAAAGATCATTCAAGGAAAAGGTGTTCATGGGCTTGCCCTGCCGCCCCGGCGACAGGCGGAAAACCACCATGGTCCGGGGAATTTTTTAAATCCGATTCAGGCATTATAAAATATGGATAAAATCGATTCTCAAAAGCGAAATTTATACCGGTGGACAGTTATGACGCGATCTGAAAAATCCGGCCCGTCCGAAAAAACGCCGTTCTTTTGACCTGCGTCAATTCCTTTCTGGTCGCGGAGTGATAGTTTGGATCCAGAATTCAGCGTCAAACATCCTCCCACAGCAAAAAAGGAGTCCAGCATGTTTTGCTTTCAGTGTGAACAAACGGCCAGGGGAACCGGCTGTACCAAAAAGGGCGTCTGCGGAAAAAACCATGAAACCGCCGCGCTTCAGGATCTGCTGATCTACGCGGTCAAGGGGCTTTCCTCCGTGGCCCACAAGGCCCGGGGCGTGGGGTTCACCGATCAGGCCCTGAACCATTTCACCGGTCAGGCAGTGTTTTCCACCCTGACCAACGTGGATTTCGATCCCGAACGCATTGCCGCCCTCATTCGCGAGGCCGTGGAACGGCGGGAAGACCTCAAGGTCCGCCTGAAAAACGCCTGCGGACCGAAAAGCTTCACCGGAGAGGCGGAAAACTTTCAGCCGGCGCCGGTGCTGGCCGACATGGTGGGTCAGGGAGAGGAAAGAGGCGTCATGAGCGAGCCCGGCCATCCGGATTTTACCGAAGATCACCGGGCCCTGCGGGAACTCCTGATCTACGGCCTCAAGGGGCTGGCCGCCTACGCCGACCACGCCGCCATTCTCGGCCAGACGGACGAAGCCGTGTACGCCTTTATGCACGAAGCCCTTGCCGCCACCCTGGATCCCACCCTGTCCGTGGACGACTACATCGGGCTGGTCCTGAAATGCGGCGAGGTCAACCTGCGGGCCATGGAACTGCTGGACGCCGGCAACACCGGAACCTACGGCCACCCCGTGCCCACCCCCGTGCCCCTGGGCCATAAAAAAGGCAAGGCCATCCTGGTTTCCGGCCACGACCTGAAAGATCTGGACGTCCTGCTGCAACAGACTGAAGGCAAGGGCGTCACCGTGTACACCCATGGCGAAATGCTGCCCTGCCACGGATATCCGGAACTGAAAAAATATCCGCATTTTTACGGCCATTACGGCACGGCCTGGCAGAATCAGGCCAGGGAGTTCGACGCCTTCCCCGGCGCGATTCTCATGACCACCAACTGTATCCAGAAGCCGAAGGAAAGCTATAAAAGCCGGATTTTCACCACCGGACTCGTGGGCTGGCCCGGCGTGGTCCACGTACCCAACGGCGATTTTTCCGCCGTGATTGAGGCGGCCCTGGCCGCCCCCGGATTCGCCGAAGACGAAGAAGGCAGAACCGTGATGGTGGGATTCGCCCGCAACGCGGTCATGGGCGTGGCGCCGCAGGTGATCGACGCAGTGAAAAACAAGGCCATCCGGCATTTCTTCCTTGTGGGCGGCTGCGACGGCGCCAAGCCGGGCCGGGATTACTACACCGAAATCGTGGAAAAAATCCCCTCCGACTGCGTGGTGCTGACCCTGGCCTGCGGCAAGTTCCGCTTCTTTGACAAGGATCTCGGCGATATCGGCGGCATTCCCCGCCTGCTGGACGTCGGACAGTGCAACGACGCCTATTCCGCCATCCAGATCGCCGTAGCCCTTGCCGGGGCCTTTGAGTGCGGCGTGAACGACCTGCCCCTTTCCATGATCCTGAGCTGGTACGAGCAGAAAGCCGTGGTGATCCTGCTGACCCTGCTGCATCTGGGCATCAGGGACATCCGCCTCGGACCCAGCCTGCCGGCCTTCATCACGCCCAACGTGCTGGACGTGCTCGTGAAAAATTTCAATATCATGCCCATCAGCACGCCGGACAAAGACCTGAAGGCGATTTTGGGATAAACTCGCTGTCCGCTGCCCGGAAATGGGAGATCGGAACACCGGCGCAAAGGGAGCCTCCCTTTGCGCCGGTTCGCGTATCGTTATGCGGCCACGCCGCCCGCCGCTTGCCGCAGACGCATTCGGCCGTTTTTTTTGTCTGCGTCAAACTGCCGGTAATCAAAAAAGACATTCTTCAGCCATTCCAGGCCGAATTTAAGCAGTTCGATTTCATCCTCCCTGATGCGCGCCTGCTGTTCTTCCGGCACCGCATAGCGCTTCAGAAAACTGCTTTCGAACACAAACCGGCGGAAGGCGTCGATATTATAACTGGTCATGAAAAAGAGCTGCTTGCTCTGGTCGGTCAATTTGATATTGGCGGGAAAGGAGCGTTTGCGCACCATCAGATCCGTCCAGCCGGCGTTGATATCATCGCAAAGATCCGTATTCTGATCTTTCCGGAATTCCCGCACCGTCCATTCCCTGTCTTGCTCAAAGCCCCTGCAATGCTCTTCGTGGACAAAGAAAAAGAAGGCCCCATCGTCATCCGCACCCTCCCGGTGCATAAGGGACGCCACGCCCAGGGGATAATAGCGGCAGGCAGTGGGCCGGTCCGAATAGATCAGGCAGCCCTCCCCGTCCCGGACAAAGGGACAGGATTTCCGCTCATCATCCAGCAGCTTCAGGGTCACCACCGGCAGATCGGTCTTTTCCAGGATCTCCGGTTTGGTGTAGATCGCCAGAAATTCCTCGGAACCCAGGCTGAGACGATTTTTCAGTTTGATGATATCATACGGCGTCAGGATGATATTGATGCCGCGGCAGCACTGGGTGAAGCAGGACACATCCTTATGGCAGTCAAAACAGAAGCTGCTGTCCATACCGAGACGGACCGGTTCAATGGCGCCGCCGGATTTTTCACCGTCCGTCGGCACATCCAGTTTGCGTGCCGCGATTTTTTTTTCGTTCAATTTTATCTCCTTTCAGCCCCCCATAAAAAAAGGAGCAGGCGGGCTGCTCCAATTGCAAAGGGGACGATGCGGACGGGCGAAATTACCGTTTGGAGAACTGGAATCTCGCGCGGGCACCCCGCTGCCCGTATTTCTTCCGCTCCTTGGCCCTTGGATCGCGTTTGACGAATCCGGCCTTTTTCAGGGCGGGACGGGAATCCGGATCCTTGAGAATCAGGGCGCGGGTAATCCCGTGACGCACAGCGCCCACCTGGCCGGAAATTCCGCCCCCGGCCACGGAAACACGGATATCCACGGAATCCAGTTCATTTGTCATGACCAGCGGTTGTTTGAGACTCAGCTGGTAAGATTCCAGGGGAAAATAATCAGTCACATCACGTCCGTTGATCAGGATATTGCCGGTTCCCGGCCGCAGCCATGTCTTGGCAATGGCGTTTTTTCGTCGTCCTGTCGCATAAAATACTGTGTCTGCCATCTTTTTCCTCAATACGGCACACATCTGTTTCGCGCCGCCGGATGGACCGGCCGGATGGATCGGATGGATAGACCGGCTCCCGGCGGTGCGGCTCAATGATGCGGCCTGGGGTCTGGTTTGAATTTAGTTGCGTTTCCCCAGTCAAAGGGCCAGTGCTTCGACCTGCTGGGCCGCGTGGGGATGTTCGCTTCCGGCGTACACCTTCAGTTTTTTGAACATTCCGCGTCCCAGACGGTTTTTCGGCAGCATGCCCTTGACGGCAAAACGGATCAGATCTTCGGGCCGTTTCTCCCGGAGATCGGAGGCGGCCATTTCCTTCAGCCCGCCGGTATATCCGCTGTGGCGGTAATAGGTCTTCCGGGACCATTTCTTTCCGGTCAGGTTCACCTTCTCCGCGTTGATGACAACAATGAAATCGCCCATGTCTTCATGGGGGGTGAACAAGGGGCTGGCCTTTCCCCGAAGACGGGCGGCCACCACGCTGGCCACCCGGCCGAGCACCTGATCAGCCGCGTCCACCACATACCATTTTTCTTTGTTATCCCTGGCCCTTGTCGCGCTATATGTATATTTTTTCACGTCCGCTCTCCTGTTCATCATAAAAATAACCGGAACTTTTTAGAAAAAATCAACAGGAATGTCAAGGCATTTTTCCGCCGCGCCGCCGGCATGGCGCGGAACCGGACAGCGGGAACGGCGGTGGTGAAAAAAATCGGCGCCGGGCCCAGAATTCCGCTTCCGCAATCATCATCCATCACGAAAGAAATCCTCTCAAACGGAAGCAGGTGGAAAATTGTATTGACGCGCGTAATATGCTGTGCTTTTACTCTGATGAAGATCATTTTTTGCGGCGTTCCCGCATCCTCACCGATACATTACAGACAGACCGCCGGAGTGGAAACCATGTCTTCATTTCGATTCAAGCTTTTGTTGCCGACCGCCCTGACGGGCGCATTCATTCTCCTTTTCATCTTTCTCATCATTCCCCATATGATGGATAAACTGACGGACAGCATCATGGAAAAAAACATCCGGTATACATCCGCGCTGCTGTCCGCCAGTCTCAGCAGCAGCATGACCGACCGCTCCGCTGACGAGACCGGGGCCATGGAGAAGGCCTATGAGCATATCCGGAACAATCAGAACCTGCAGCTGATCGAATCTCTCACCATCTTTGACAAAAACCGGCGGCGCATCAAGGGAGAATCCGTCAATGAAGCTGAAATACGGTTCGATCCCCTAAAAAATCTCTTCAGCAGCACGGAGGATCGCCTGGCCGCTGTCTGCCCGCTCATCATCGACGGCGGCAATACGGCGGGTTATGTCCGCATCGTGGTCAGCAAGCGCGGTATCTCGGCCCAGGCAAGAAAATATAAGTGGTATATCATTCTGGCCGGCCTTGCCATTATTCTGATCGGGGTGATCATCGCATACTGGATCAGCCGCAATGTACTCAGCGTCATGAAACACATCACCTCCCAGATGGATACCGGGGCCGAACAGGCGGCCACGGCCTCCGGCGAGGTGGCGTCCGCCAGCCAGTCCCTGGCTCAGGGATCAGCGCAGCAGGCGTCGGCCATTGAAGAAACATCCTCCGCGCTGAACGAAATGGCCTCCATGACCCAGCAAAACGCGGATAACGCCAAGCATGCCGACTGCCTCATGCGCGATACCAGCGGCGTGATCGGCCGGGCCGACGAGTCCATGAACCGCCTGACTTTGGCAATGGGCGATATCACGGAGGCCAGCCGCGAGACATCCAAAATCATCAATACCATTGATGAAATCGCGTTTCAGACCAATCTGCTGGCCCTGAACGCCGCAGTGGAAGCGGCCCGGGCTGGCGAAGCGGGCTCGGGATTCGCCGTGGTGGCGGATGAGGTGCGCAACCTGGCCATGCGATCAGCCGAAGCGGCCCGCAATACCTCCACCATGATCGAAAGCACCATCAAAAAGATCAAGGACGGCGCGGAACTGGCGGCCGGCTCCAACCAGGCCTTCACCGAAGTGGCGGAATCCGCCTCCAAAGTGGCGGAACTGGTCAGCGAAATCGCCGCCAGTTCGGTGGAACAGGCGCGGGGAATCGAACAGGTCAATTCCGCCTTGTCCGAAATGGATAAAATCACCCAGCAAAACGCGGCCAGTGCGCAGCAGTCCGCCTCTTCCTCCCAGTACCTGGACGAACTGGCCAAACAGATGAAACGGTTCGTAGCCCGCCTCGTCTCGCTGGTATCGGGTGGCGAAGATCTGGCGGACAGCCGGCTGGAAGAAACCGCTATCACGGATCTGATGGCAAATCCCTCCCCCCGTGATACTGATTTCAACGAATCAGACCACGGCAGGCCCATCCGCCCCTCTCTTTCCGATTTTCCGGCCCCTGGCGACAACAGGGAAAAACAGCCGGGAAAAAAATCAGCGCCGCCCGCTTCCAGGCCTGGCACCAATATTGATGAAGCCTTTCAGGCGGATGAAATCTTTCCGATGGATGACAGCGATTTCAGGGAATTTTAGGCGTCCCCGGAAGAAATATTTGAAGAATATTTGAAGAATATTTTCCGGGACAGGGTTTTGATGTCCCGAAGGGCAATGCCGGCATGATGCGGGCAGGGCCTGACGGCCGCCGCTTTAATCCGTAATGGTCCGGCGGAGATCCGGAATGGTTTCCGGCTTGTCCCGGATCATGTATCGGCTGTCGCCGCTCCGCCGGGTGACATTTTCATAAACCCCGTCATCCCGGCGGACCAGCTTGGTAAAGCCCATATCCCTGAGTTCGCCGTCGGATTTGGCGACGGACGAAGCCACGCGCGACATGATTTTCCGCACCATTCCCCCGCAGCAGGGACAGACGGCCAGCGGAGCGTCTCCAAGAGCCTGGCGGACCTCGAACACCCGCCCTCCTTCACAGGGGGCGCTCAGGTGTTCATATTCATATACCGGCATCATTCACTCCATTATGTGTTTTTGTCCGGGCATTCTTTCCGCGTCCCCGGACTCTCTGGTTTCAATCACAAATAATGTGGCGGCTGCGGCGCCGTATACCGGCGCAAAAAACCATCCGAGCCCCGGCACCAGCATCAGCAGCAGAAAACCGGCGCCCACCCCGACTACCCGCCACCTGTTCCTGCGGATGAACCCCACGCTCTCCGATACACTGATCATATGCCGCTCCAGACTGTAGTCGGAAAGGGAAAAGCCGGTATAGTATCCCTGAATGCAGAAAATCAAAGCACCCGAAACCGCCGGGCCGACAAGCGGCACAAAGACCAGCAGCCAGCTTGCGGCACAAAATATCACCAGGCGGCATAGTATCCGCAGATTGATTCGCGCGGCCCGGACCAGATCTCCCAGAAGGCGGGAGGCCCTGAACGGCGGCATCTCCCGTCCCGTATGCCGTTTTTCCACCATTTCCGACAACAGGCTCAAAAAAGGGGAGAACACCGTCAGAATCACCGGCTGCAGAACCACCCAGGCCGTTGCCAGAAACAAAATCCCCAGAACGGCTGTGGTGGCGACGGCCAGGGATTCAAATTGCAGAAATCCCGGCATCCATTCCTGGAACAGATATGCCGCCAGGGGAGGGACAAACCGCCGTCCCGCCAAAAACAACAGGGAAATATACAAAAGGCTCAGAATCCCCGGAACCGGAAGCCACCACCAGAGACCGTGGCGGCGGATCAGCCCATGGGCCCTGGGATAATAGGAAACGCCTTCGTAAAATTCACGGATCACAGGGGCCCCCCGTCCGATTCCCGCTTTTCACCGGTCAGGCATCCAGCCCGCACACCCGGATGGCGCTCTCGTCCAGCATGGCGGGAAGCCCCCCCCTTTCTTCCGGCGTAAATCCAAGGGCGGAGCGCCAGACCTCCTCGTCTTCCATGCAGAAATACACGGGAACATCCGGAGCCTTCTTACGGATCGCCGCCACGGCGGACTGGTAGAGTTCCATGCGCAGGGGCTTGAAATAGCGCATTTTTTCATCCATTCCGGTGATAAATTCGCCATAGATGATGCCGGATTCCGAAAACCGCCGTTTTACGACCGATTTTAAAGACGGCATGAAACGGAAGGTGCCGATGCTGATCCACAGGATATTTTCCGCCGATACGGTGGAAAATATCCTGTGGACGACATCAGCGTATTCCGCCGCGCACCCCTCGTAAATCACCATGGGGTCGAAATGAAAGGCCAGGGGATATCCCCAGGCCTCACACCTGGCCGCCGCCGCCAGACGGGAAGAAAGGGAGGCGGTTCCCCGTTCGTTTTCCCCGATCACCCGCTCCGTGTTCACGGACCAGGACACCGCTGTCCGCCGCCGGTGATCCAGTCCTTCGAGCCGGTCTATGGCCACGGTCTTGGTCTTGAGTTCCAGCATCATATGGTCCTGGGAGGCGAACGCGGGTACCAGAACGTCTGACAGAGGGATAACCCATTCCCATATCAGGCTGTCGGTAAATTCACCGGTTCCCACGCGGCGGAAGGCTTTTTCCCTGAACGCGGCGCGGAGTTCCGCCAGCATCCGGTCGTGATTGGCGAAAAACTGGAGTACGGGCGGATGAAAATACGATTGCAGAATGCAGTAAGAACAATCCATGGTGCAAAAGGCGCCGATATGCAGAATCCGGTATCCGCAGCAGATATATTCGCGGGTGCCGGGACATTCGCGAAGGAAATCTCCCCGGTTTTCCGTAATCAGGAATACTTCCTTTCCCCGGCGGACAGGATCAGCGGCCTCGCGGACATCCGCATACACCTCTGCGGCCCCGGAAACGGTCTGGAACGAGGGGGCATGGGCCCGCTTCTTAAGACGCCGCACCAGATCCCGCGTCAGGGGCAGGTCCGCCACCCGTTCGTCAATACAGACCCGCTCAATGCGCCGGATGCTCACGGGAGCGTCCCCCGCCCGCCGGAGCCGCCGACATTCGTCAGATCCCGCACGGCCCAGCGCACCTGGTTGCGCCCGCCGTCCTTGGCCTGGTACAGGGCCCGATCCGCTGTGTTGAGCAGAGGGAGAAACCGCTGGCCGGGCTTGGGCACAAGGGTGCTTCCTCCCAGGCTGATCGTGAGGCAGGGCGAAATTTTAGACGTCGTATGTTCTATCCGCAATTCTTCCACGGCCATGCGCACGTTTTCCGCCAGGGCCCGGGCCCCGGCGGCGTCCGTATCCGGCAATATCAGGACGAATTCCTCTCCGCCGTACCGGGCTGCCAGATCCGCCGACCGCCGGACATTGGCCTGGAGGGTTTCGGCCACGGCTTTCAGGGCATTATCTCCCATGGTATGGCCGTATGTATCATTATATTCCTTGAAAAAATCAATATCCAGCAGAACCAGGGACAAGGGTACCCGGTTCCGGGCCGCACGGGACCATTCACGAACAATTTTCTCGTCAAAACATCGCCGGTTGGGGATTTCCGTCAGTCCATCCAGCATGGCGATGTTTTCCAGCAGTCTTCTCTGGCGCACGATCTGCAGGTGATTGCGGATCCGCGCCTTGACAATGGCCGGATGAAACGGCTTGGAAATATAGTCCACTGCGCCCAGACGCAGGCCTTTTTCCTCGTCATCGGCGGCGTTCAGGGCCGTGATGAAAATCACCGGGATATTCCGGGTGGCGTCACTCTCTTTCAGGCGCTGCACCACCTCGTATCCATCAAGTTTCGGCATCATCACATCCAGCAAAATGAGATCCGGCGGTTCCTCGATGCGGGCGCGGGCGAGCGCCTGCGCCCCGTCCATGGCCAGCATTACGTCGTACTCCGGAGACAGGACTTCCGCCAGTACATGAAGATTGAGCTTCATATCGTCGGCCACCAGTATTTTTTCCCGTTTATCGGGTATCATCCCTTTTCCTCTCGCCAAAGACCCCTTCCGCCACTGACGTCAAGCGGTCCGCCGCTTCATCGAACGCAAAATTCCGGATCAGGTCGGCGATTTTTTCCCCTTCGTCACCGGCTCCCCGCTCCCGGAGAAGTTTCGTCAGTTCTCCGGACAAGGCCATCATCCGAAAATTTCCTTCGGACAGCAGGCGGTGAAATTCCGCCAGACGACGAACATCGTCGTCGGAGTCTTCCGGATTCGCAACGCTCTTCTCTTCCGAAAAAACGGGAGACGCCGTTTTTTCGGCTTGCGGTATTCCCGTTACAGCCGCCGGAATTTCCGGGGCGCTCCCCGAAACACCATTCCATTCATTTCCCGCAGCCGCCATTTCCCTGCGCACCCGCGCCGCCAGAGCGCCCATGGCCTGCTCCAGGTCATCCGGGAATTCGGGCGGCACCGATTTTTCATTCTGGATACGCGCTTCAATCTCCGTCCCCAGCCGGGATACGCGGTTCGCCGCGATAGTCGAGGCGGTCCCCCTGAGCGCGTGGATCCGCTCACGGACGGATTTCAGGTCACCGTTTTCTGTGAAACTCCGGATCTCGTCGGCCACATTTTCGAATTCGCTGAGAAAGTTCTGAAGAAATTCATGATAGCGCCCGGGATTGCCTCCCGTCAACCGGATGCCCTGGGCAATATCCAGTTCCGCCGGTTCAGCGTCCCCCCCGCCGGTCTTCCCCGGCAAGGGAAAAGCCGCTGTTTCCGGTGCGAAACCGGCCAGCCACTTCTCCATGACAGCCGCCAGATTTTCGGGATCAACGGGTTTGGTCAGATGATCGTTCATGCCGGCGGCAAGACTTTTCTCCCGGTCTCCTTTCATGGCATGGGCCGTCATGGCGATGATCGGACGATTCTCCCATCCGGGCAGGGTGCGGATCTTTGCGGTGGCCTCCAGCCCGTCCATCATCGGCATCTGGATGTCCATCAGCACCAGGCCGTAAGCAGTTTTTCTGGCTTTTTCCACGGCATCGGCGCCATTGACGGCCGTATCCGCCGTCACGCCCATGCGGTCCAGCAGTTCCACCGCCACCTGCCGGTTGATATCATTATCTTCCACCAGCAGGATGCGGGCGGCGTCCCCGTTCGACCGGGGATAAGGAGCCCGCCAGCCCTTTTTCTTTCCGGTATCTTCCGCAGCAGGACGGGACGAAACGGGAGGCGGTTCCCGATGGTCCCGCAGCATCCGGTAAATGCCGGCCATCAAATCCGAGTGGGCGACGGGCTTGGTGATAAAATCCGTTATGCCCACCTCCCGGGCCGGTTCCTTGATATCATCCACATCATACGCCGTCATCAGCAAAATGGCCGGCGTCCGGGAAATATCCGGATCATCCCGCAGACGCCGCGCGGTTTCGATGCCGTCCATCTCCGGCATTTTCCAGTCCATGAGCATCAGATCCACGGCAGGGATCCCGCCGCCGGAATTCCGCAGCAGATCCAGGGCTTCCTGGCCGCCGTCAGCGCTGATCACCCGGATATCCATCGTCTCAATCATGGCCACCAGCACCTCTCTGGCCGCGTCGTTATCATCCACCACCAGAACGGTGGCATCCTGCGGAATCCCCGCAGCCGGCGCGGCGGTATCCCCGCCGTCTGAAAGATTGCGGCCATGGGCGTCATCGGAGGCCGGCAGAAATTCCGCCGTGAACCGAAAAACACTCCCCTGTCCCACCTGGCTTTCCACCGTGATCTCTCCGCCCATGAGTTCCACCAGGTTTTTACTGATGGACAGCCCCAGGCCGGTTCCCCCGTATTTCCGGGTGGTGGATTCATCCGCCTGGCTGAACGAAACAAAAAGATGGGCCAACTGTTCCTCGTTCATGCCGATGCCGGTATCGGAGACCGAAAAGGCCAGCCGGATCAGATCATCCGTCCGCCTGGCAAGTTCGATGCGGATCACAATTTCACCGGAATCCGTGAACTTCAGTGCGTTATTACCCAGATTGACCAGAATCTGGCCCAGGCGGAGGGGATCTCCCCGGAGGAATTCCGGTACATCGGGTTCCCTGGAAAAAATGACTTCCAGCCCCTTTTCCTGGGCGCGCAGGGAGATCATATCGGCCAGATGCTCCAACACGTTTTCCAGGCGGAAATCAATTTTTTCCAATGACATGCGTCCGGCTTCAAGTTTGGAGAAATCCAGGATGCCGTCAATGATCCGCAATAAATTTTCCGATGCGAGACGGATTTTGGAGATATAGTCCTGCTGCCGGGGACTCAGGCTGGTGGACAGGGCCAGGTGCGTCATGCCGATAATGGCGTTCATCGGCGTGCGGATCTCGTGGCTCATGCGCGCCAGAAAAGTGCTTTTGGCGTGATTGGCCGCTTCCGCTTCGGCCCGGGCCGCTTCCAGTTCTCTGGCATAAGAGATCAGCTTTCGCTCATTTTGTTTCTGCTCGGTAATATCCTCCACCACCCAGAGCGTCCGGTCCTCCCGGCTGCGGGAAGAGGAAGCTTCCATGATTTTCCCGGAAACGGAGCACCATACTGGAATATTGTCTTTCCGGCGCAGCTGCACTTCCGCCTGCACCGCCTCGCCCTCGTTCAATGATACGCCGGACCAGGCCATAAACTCCCGGTATTCCGCTTTCGAGGAAAACAGGGACTGGTTCTTGATCCTGGCCACTTCATCGGCCGTGGCATACCCCAGAATATCGGCCAGCCGCTGATTGCATTTTTCCACCTTTCCGTTTCGGCGCATCAGCAAAAGCCCCACCTGGCTGCTGCGAAAGATGGTTTCCAGTTCCGCCAGTCCCTGCTTCAGGCGGTCTTCCGCCTCTTTTTGCCCCGTAATATCTTTTGCCACGATGCAGACACCGGAAATCTGCTTGTCCTGCATGATGGGCGAGGCGTATATTTCCAGATACCGTCCGGTTTTGAGCTGATGAACCTGGCTGCCGCCGGAGCCGGCAAGACAGCGGGTGATCATCTGCTTCCAGAAGTCCAGGCAGTCGGAAGGGACGACCTGCTCCAGGGGATCCCCCTGCTTTACACGAATACCGAATTCCTTGAGAAAATACTCCCGAAAGGACCGGTTGGCCTCCAGTGTAAACAGGTTCTCGTCCATGGCCCAGATAAACTCCCGCGTTCCCTCAAGCATGGCGTGGATATTGGCCCGGGAAGTGCGCAGGTCACCCTCCGCCCGACGGCGCTCGGCTATTTCATTACACAGGGTCCGGTTCAGGCTCTCCAGTTCCCGGGTCCGCTTCGCCACCCGCGATTCCAGGTGCTTCCAGGCATTGCGGCGCATGTCCTCCTCCGCCTTGCGATCACGGATATCCCGCACCACGGCCAGGATGGACAAAATACGTTCTACCCCCTGATCCCGGTCATCGCCGTCTGCATCTCCCGGGCCGGTATCATCGTCCCCGTTATCCCAAATTGCCTGAAACCGGATTTCCACCGGAAAAATGCCCCCGTCTTTCCGCCGGAAACGGCTCTCCAGCACCACCAGGGAACGTCCGTCCACCAGAGATTTTTCCAGCTCCCGGGCGTCAATGGCGCCTTGTCCATACAGGGTGAAATCATCGGCCATCCGGAAAAGCAGTTCTTTTTCCGTATAACCGAGCATGTGGGTCAATGCCGTATTGATCCGCAATATCCGCCCGTCCAGGTCCATCTGGATGAATCCGTCGGGCAGGGATTCATACAGGGCCCGGAATTCCTTTTCCGACAGCGCGGCCCGGCGCATCAGACGGCTGCGGGACCGAATATGGGCCAGCAGCAGGATGACGCCGATCAGCCCGGCGATAAACACCCCGGCGATGGCGGACGGCAAGCGGTATTTTTCGGCCAGCATCCCGGCGTATGCATCCAGACAGGCCGGCGTGAATATGCGTTTGGCATCCATGTTTCCGATATACAGAATGTGATTATTTCGTGCATTCAGTCCCTGACGCAGGGTTTCGGTGATCTCCTTCACCCAGGTCATATTCTGGTGGCAGGAATCGAGCAGAAGGATATGCCGCCCCGGGCCTCCGGCGTTCTCCGCCAGATTTTCCCCGGCCGCCGGCAGGGACGGACTGACGCCCACGACCAGCAGCAGTATTGACAAGACCGGGAGAAGCCTCCCCGGACGGGGGGAACAGAACGAGACGGCCGTCGTCTCCCCGGCGGACCGCCTGAAAATCCATGGGAAAAACCGACTCATCTCTTTACTTTCTCAGCGAATTGTTTCATATCAGATATATCCGGAATTCACGGATATCCATTATAATTCATTATCGTTTCCGGATCAATTCTCCCTCGCTTTCCGGCGGACGATATCATGCGGCGGTGGTATGCGGCCGGCTGCATGCCGGTCCGCGAAAATCGGCGATGACGCACAGGGAGACGCGATAAAAAGGACGGAGATTTCATGGGATACGAACAGAATACCGATATTTTTTTCCTGGTTTTCGTGATCGTCGGCGCTGTTTTGTTTTTCCGTCATGTATTCAAGGGGGAGGCGGCTCCGCCGCCGGGTAACGAAAAGGACGACGGGGCGCCCGGTACCCGAAACACCGCCGCGCCGCCGGCGTCCGTGCGGTCGGCACCGGCGGCGCGGGCCCCGGGTGCGCCCGGTGAAGTAACCGGTATTTTCGTGGTGGTCACGGCTCCTGATCCCCAGGTGCAGACCATGGCCATGTCCCTTTCCCTTCAGGTGCTGAACAGGGGAAAAACCATCCATATCCTGCTGTGCGGCCCGGCCGGAGAACTGGCCGTGAAAGGAAGCGCGGAAACGGTTCTCAAGCCCCTGAACAAATCGCCCCAGGAGCTCCTCAGGGGATTTTTGAAAAAAAATATCACGGTGGAGGTCTGTCCCTTTTTCATTGCCAACAGCGACTGGTCCGAGGCGGATCTGCTGCCGGGCGTGGGTATGGCCAAACCGCCGGATGTGGCCGCCGGCATGCTGGAACCGGGAGTCAAACTGTTCACGTTCTGAGCCGCCAGCCACCACGCGGTAAATCTCTCCCTGCGGAGGCGGGGACTCAGGAGCCGCACCCGGCCCGCCCTCAAGATCCGCTTTCAAGATCCGCCCTCAAGATCTGCCAGGGCCGCCAGCACCTCGTCTGCGGAAATGCCGGTCATGCACTCGTGCCGGTGCGGGGGCGGGCATTCGGCCTTCATGCAGGGGGCGCACGGCGGGGGGCGGCGGATAATGCGGGCCTTTGGGGAAAACGGGCTCGTGGTCACGGTTTTGGTGGGGCCAAAAATGGCGATTTGCGGCACGTCAAAAGCCGCCGCAATATGCATGAGTCCGGAATCATTGGTGACAAAGGCGTCGCATTGTTCGATCAGGCAGAGGGCCTGCCGCAGCGAGGTCTTTCCCGCCATGCACAGCACGTTCCCCCCGGCGGCCCGGCGGATGGACTCCCCCAGCGCCGCCTCTCCCGGCGAGCCGAAAATCAGGATCAGGGCCTCCGGCCGCTGCCTGCCCAGGCTGCGGATCAGGTCCGCGTAGCGGTCCGCCGGCCAGCGCTTGGCGCTCCCGAACGCGGCGCCGGGGTTCACCCCCAGAAGCGGGCCGGTTTTTTTGCCTTCCCGCTGCGCCGCCGCGCACAGAAATTCCCTTGCGGCCTGCCGTTCGTCCGCTCCGGTGTGCAGGCGCATGAGCGGTTTGCCGGGCGCCGCGCCGATTCCTTCCAGAATTCCCTGATAATACGCGGTCTGATGGCGGCGCAGATGCGCCGCCGTGCGGAGCGCCGGATGCGTGAGCAGCAGGCGGCGGCCGTCTGCGGCATAGCCCAGAATGCGGGGAATGCCGGCCATCCGGGGAATCAGGGCGCTGCCAAAGGAGTTGGGAACCAGCACGGCCAGGTCAAAGCGCTCCTGCCGCAGCTCCCGCGCAAGTCGCCACATGCCGGGAAGGCCCTTGTGGCGGCCGTCGCCGTCGTAAATGCGGATCTCGTCCACGTCCGGGCCGCGCTCAAACACCGGGGCCACCCAGGATTTGGCGAGAATGACGATTTTGGCTCCGGGAAAGTGGTGCCGCAGATCGTGGAGCAGGGGCGCACTCATCACAGCGTCGCCCACCCAGTTGGCCGAGCGGACGAGGATGCGGTGGATTTGAGCCGGATTGATATTTTTTTTTATTTTTCGATCTTGCCCGGCCGCCGGGGCCGCCCTGGGTCGCGGCAGCCTTTTGGGGCGATGTCTGATTTTGTTTTCCAGCGGCGATGTTTCCAGCCGCCGCCGCAAAAACCGTTCAAAATCAACCGGTCCGGCGAGAATTTCCATGTCAATGCGGACGTCCCGCAGGGAGAGCCCGGCCCGGCGGAAGGCGTTCAGGGCGCGTCCATTGCCGGCGTGAAGGCGGGCCATGTCCTTTTCCGTGGTGACGAGGCGGCGGATGCCGGCCTGTGCCGCGGCGGCGATCAGTTCGGCAATGTCGGCGCCGGAATAGAGGTGGTGATCGGGGAAGCCGCGCCGGACCTGCACATTTCCGCCGAGAGAGGAAACCGTCCGGAAAAAGGCTTCGTTGTCGGCGATGCCGGAAAAGGCCAGAAGCGGCGGTTGACGGACGGCTTCCGGTGCGGAGAAATCCGGCTTGCGGAGGCGGTGAACGGCGCGGAACAGGGGCAATCCGTCGGTGAGACGGCGGAGATCCGGGGGCAGGTGCGGGGCGGATTCGGATCGGGTGAAGATGACGGCGTCGGCGCGGCGGACGGCTGTGAGGGGTTCGCGAAGCAGGCCGCGCGGCAGGACGTGGCCGTTGCCCAGAGGGCGGGCCGCGTCCATAAGCAGCAGATTCAGGTCGCGGCGGACCCGGAAATGCTGGAATCCGTCGTCTAACAGCAGCAGGTCCGCGCCGAATCGGGCGCAGGCGATCCTGCCGGAGGCGACGCGGTCCCGGCCCGCCAGCACGGGGACGGTTTTCAGCCGCCGGGCCAGCATCCAGGGTTCGTCGCCCGCCTGTTCCGGTGTGAGGCGGATGCGTTCGCCGTCGCAGACCACGCCGCCGCGTTTTTCCGCGCCGCCGCCGTATCCCCGGGTGAGGATGGCGACGCGGCGGCCTTCCCGCCGGAAAAATTCCGCCAGATACAGGATCATGGGCGTTTTGCCCGTACCCCCGGCGGTGAGATTGCCCACGGAAATCACCGGCGCGGGAAGGCGGTGTGCCGGCGCGGATTTTCGCTGCCAGGCTGCGGCCCGCAGACGCGCCCCAAGCGAGTAAGGCAGGGAAAGGGCGCGGAGCCCGGCCGCCGCCGCCGTTTCGGGCAGGCCTTCCGGTTCGCGGCGTCCGGTAATGATCTCAAATAAATCGGCTGATTTCATTTAAAATTCTTTCGGTTGCCCCCCGGTTTTCCCGGATGATTCTCCGGGCCGCTTCGCCCCGGCGTTTCGCCTCATCCGGGCGGGAAAACCAGTCCGAGAGCAGGGGAACCAGTCCATCGGCGTCGGCTGCGGCGCCGCCGCCGCTTTCGACGAGGCGGGCCGCCACGTCCCGGAAATCCGTCATGTGGGGACCGAAACAGACGGGCACCCCGGCCAGGGCCGGTTCCAGCGGGTTGTGTCCGCCAAAAGGCGTCAGCGAACCGCCCACAAAGGCCGCCTGGCCCAGTGCGTAGAGCCCGGCCAGAATGCCCACGCGGTCCACCACCACCACATCCGGGCCGGGGGCGGTCCGGGCCGCGCCGCCGGATTCCACCTGGGCCAGCAGCGGGGCCGCGAGTCCGGATTCCCCGAACAGGGACGCGATTTCGGCGGCCCGGTCCGGCTGGCGCGGCACAATGATCATCCGCAGATCCGGAAGGCATTCCCGCAGGCGCTGAAACACCCTCAAAAGCAGGGCTTCCTCGCCCGGATGGGTGCTGCCGGCGACCCAGACCGGGGCTGTTTCAGGCAGTCCGAGATCCTGCCGGGAAAAGGCCGGGGCGCCGGGACCAGGCTGATCGAATTTGATATTGCCGGAAAGGCGGACGTTGGCGCCGCCCCCGGCCAGATCCGCAAAGCGCCGGGCGTCCGCCGCGCTCTGGACGCACACGGCCCGGAAGGATCGCACCAGCGGCCGGATAAGGGCTCCGGCCCGGCCGTATCCGGCGAAGGATTTGTCCGACAGGCGGGCGTTGACCAGCAGCGCGGGAATCTGTTTTCGCTGAAGTTCGGAAAGAAATCCGGGCCAGAGATCGGTTTCCACGATCACGACCAGATCCGGATCAATGCGGGCCGCGGCCCGGCGCAGGCAGAAAATCAGGTCATAGGGAAACCAGTGGATGTGATCGACCTCGGCGGAAAGGCGCTGCCGGGCGGTTTCCACGCCCGTGAGGGTGGACCCGGTGAGGATGATGCGGGCCTGGGGATGGCGTTTTCGCAGGCGGCGCACCAGAGGATCGGCGGAAATCATTTCTCCCAGCGACAGGGCGTGGACCCAGATGCGGACGCGGCGGCCGGTGGCGGCGGGCCTGGTTTTGTCTGCGGCCGGGGCGCGTCGGGGAATGCCGCCGGTTCGCAGCCAGAGGCGCCCCGGCACGGAGAGCCGCCGTTTGGGCGTGGACGTTGCAATGGCGAGCCAGACCGGGAAAAAGGTGATCAGGGCCAGCAGAAGCAGGAGGTGGTAGAGAAAGATCACGGGGTTTTGTTTTGCCTTTCGGGTGATGGCGTCCGGATTGTTTTCAGCGCCTTACGGATTCAATTCAACAAACCGGTCCCCGTCCACCCGCAGCAGCGTCATCCGCTTGCGGGGCTCTCCCGTTTCATCGAATCGGGTGAATCCCGTGGCCAGGCGTCCCTGGAAGGAGAGCAGCGCGTCGCGCACATCCCATCGGGTCAGGATGCCGGGACGCCGGAACACGGTTGCCAGGATTTCGGCGGTGTCATGGGCCAGGGCCTCCATGAAGCCCGGGACTTCCAGGTAATACTCCTGAAATGCGGTGGAAAAGGCGGCGGCCTCCCGGTTCCCGCTTTCGGCGAAAAAAACCTCCGGGATTACGGCTCCCTGCACGAAATTGCGGGCATGGTGAAGAAGGTCTGGGTGATGCCATAATTTGGTTCCCAGCAGACAGACATTTTTCAATCCGTAAAACCGGAGCTGGGGAGCGATCAGGGCGATTTTTTTGGGGCCGTCGGGAATGAACAGGGCCTCGATTTCCGGGGCCGAGGCAATGAGTTTCACCTGGTTTCTGAAATCGGTCTGGGCCGGATCATACGGTTCCGCCGCCAGCAGGCGCACACCGAATGTCATCAGTTCGTCGGCAAAGGATTCCATGAACAAGTGACCGTAGCGTTCATCGGGGTACAAGACGGCGAAACGGGTCAGCCCCATGGTTTCCACGGCATAAGAGACCACGGCGTTCACCTGCTGTTTCGGGGTGATGAAATGGCGGAACACCATATCGCCGGCGGCGGTGATATCCTGTTTCTGAGAGAGCGCCAGAAGGGGGATGCCCCGGTCCTGAGCCTCCACCGCCGCCATATCCGATGCGGCCACAGGGCCGATGAGGGCCATGACATTGGCCCGGTCCAGTTCGGCGATCAGCTCCGGAACCCGGTCAGGCGCGGAAGCGGTGTCACGAACCAGCAGTTCCAGCGTGTCTTCGGCTGCGGCCGCCAGCTCAACGCCCTTCAGGGCCTTGTTTCCAAAAGCGGCGAAGGCGCCGCTCAAGGGCAGCAGAACCCCGACGCGCCGCCGGCGGCGCGGACCGCCGGCGGAATCAAACGCATCCAGCACATCCCGGCGCAGCTTTTCCGCCTCCAGCCGGTTTTCATGATACGGATACAGCATGGTGAACTGGTCCAGGGTTTTCAGGCCGTCTTCATACTCTTTTCGTTCCACCTGCCGGCGTCCCAGCTCAAAGAGAAGAATGGCGCGGGAATGGTCATCCGTGACCCGTTCCAGCAGCAGCAGCAGATCTGCCGGTTCCATCATGCCGGCGGCCGTGCGCAGCCGGTTTTCCGTGGCCGGATGCCGTTTTCCGCCATTGCGGGCGTCGGCTTCTCCGGACTTGGCGTAGAAATAGGCCGCGTCCAGGGGGCGGTTTTGGGCCATATAGGTGTCCCCGAGTACCAGATAGATGGGGCCATGACCGGCGCTCCTGTTCCGGTGCGGGCCATTTTCCCGGTGCCGGAGAAATTGATCCGCCTGGCGGATGACCTGATCATAGCGGCGTTCCCGGTACAGCAGATGGAGAAGCCCGGCCGTGGCGCGGCCCGTTTCCGGATGATCGGGATAGCGGTCGAGTACAAGGCGGTAGGCGCGGCGGGCATCCCGGAATTCATGTTTTTTCTCGTGGAGCCGTCCCTTGTTCAACAGGGTGCGCACCGCGTGTTCGCCCCCGGGATACCGGTCAAGGTATTCTTCATACAGGACGAGGGCGTCATTGATGCGGCCGCCGCGCTGCTTCGCAGCCGCCTGGAGGAACAGCCGGCGGGCTTCTTTTCGCGGGACGCTGTCAAAGGACGTTGGAGACGTCTGGCAGGCGGAGAGGCCGATGACCAGAAAAAGCGGAATGAGACGGATGATCCCGAATCCGCGTTGCGGCGCATAACGGAATGAGCGTAAAAGGCGGCCGGGCATGGCAACGCACAAGGGCGGCAGCAGGGCGGAAGAACGGGAGATCATACGTCGGGCCTTTGAAGTTGAGGTGATGTTGGGGGGGAAGCGGCGCATTCAGGTCTTGCAATACAGATGAATTATAGCGTATCTGAATGGTGTGTCAATTTTTTGTTGGCCTGGTTTCGGATTCATTTTTCACCCCAGATCCGCCCGCCTTATCGCGCCGATTTGTGTCCGGGGCAGTCCGCATTTAGGAGGAACCGCATGAACAGGATTTCGTTTGACCTGAATCGTCCCTCGGTATGTTTTCGTCCGCCTTGTCCCGCGCATCCGGGACGTTTTTCCGTCTCTGTCCGGCGCCGCCTTGTCTGGCGGGGCCTGGCGCTGACCGGCCTTTTTTTTTCGGCAATGCTGTTTTCGGCCGTTGCACCCGTTTACGCCAATTTTTATAAATACGTGGACGCCGATGGCAATATCCGGTTTACCGATGATTTAAGCCAGGTGCCGCCGGAGCAGCGCAAGGCGGCTCCCCGTTACCAGGAATCCGTCTCCCGGCCGGCTCCGGAGGCCCCCGCATCCAGATCCGGGGTTCCGGAGAAAGAAGCGGAAGCCGCCGGAACCGCATCCGGGGAACGGGTGAGCCCGGCGGAACTGGCGGAACGGCGCAAGAAACTCAACCAGCGGAAAGAGGCCCTGGACAAGGAATACGCCGCCATCCGGAAAGATCAGAAAGCCTTGACGGATTATGGTCTGCGCCAGAAAAACAAGTACAAGGCAAAGGAATTTCTGGAAAAGAAAGCGGCGCTGGAAGAGCGGGTCCGGAAATATGAGGCGGACCGAAAGGCCTATGAGCAGGCGGTGGCCGCGTATAACAGGTCCGTCGAGGAAGAGATGGTGCGCCAGGAACGGGAGCGGGAAGCCGAAGACCGGGCCGCTTCCATGAAAAACCTGTACAAGGGCGTAAAAAAAACGGATTGAGCCCGTTTTGCCGGGTGTGAGGGATGTGACGCCGCTGCTTCTGGAGGGGAAAGCGGCGGCGTGTTCGCGGGGACGGATCAGCGCGTCCGGATGACGCGGGTATCGCAGGCCCGGTCATGGAGGGTCCGCTTTTCCTCGTCAAAAGCGGCCATGAGATAGCCGATACACAGGATGATACCGCTGACCCATTCCATAAGGCCGCGGCCCAGGGCACGCTGATAACGGATGTCGCTTCCGTCTGAACTCACCACCCGCAGCCCCAGGGCCATTTTACCGGGAGTGGCCCCGAATTTTCCCAGAAACCAGGTGGAATAGGCCAGGGGAGCCAGTGTGCCCAGCAGGAAATTCGCCGCCTGCATCATGATCAGGGTGTCCTCTCCACCGTTAAGCAGATCCGGAGATCTGAAAAGCAGGGCGATGACGCCGCCAACAAATACGGAATTGATGACGGCCATCAGAAGACTGTCCACGCATTTGGCGAAAAACCGCCGCCAGAAGCCGCCAAAAGCCATCTGGCGGCCGGGCCGGGATCCTTCCTTCATTTTCTGGAGCACGAGCGGCTTGCATTCGGCGCAGATGCGGACACCTCCCAGCAGGATGGTATCGTCTTCCGGGAAATTCCGGCCGCATTCCCGGCATGTGGCCGTCACCGCCGGCATCCGGTCGTTTTCCGCCGCCTCTTCCCTGGATCTCACTGCCAATCCACCACCGGGCCGGGAATCCGTCGGGGCGGCGGTCTCCGGCGTTATCCTTTCCTCATCCGCCTGCTTTTCCTCATCCATTGACGGGGAGGCGTTCCCCCTGCTGCGGGTCAACTCCCCCAGGGGCATCCAGTCGGCCATCCCTTCCCGCCAGACCAGGGTTCTTTGGTTGATGACGCCTTCCCTGGCAAGTCGCTCGATTTCCGCTTTTTCCACCGGGCCTTTTCGTTCGTTGCCGATGGCGTAAAACCAGATCATATTATTCTCCTTTTGATGGCAGCCAGCCTGCAGACCTGTCCGGCGGGATGTCAGCGCGGGGACACGCCCCGCCCGGTCCGGCGTTCCCGCCGGAATGCGTACCCGGCTATTGGTTGGATTTCGTTTTTATGCTAACAAATTTTGCGCAAAATCAATCTTTTTATCCGGTCCCGGCCGGCGGTCCCGGTATATTCCCCCATCCGTCGGGAAGCGCCGGGGTGAAATCCGGCCACGGGAAATGACGCCTACGGGAGCAGACATGAAAATTGATATCATCATCCCCGCTGTCGGGGAATCGGTCACCGAAGCCACGCTGGTCCAATGGTTGAAGCCAGACGGGGATGCCGTGGCAAAAGAAGATCCCCTGTTCGTCATGGAAACGGACAAAATCACGCAGGAAGTCACGGCCCAGGCCGGGGGAATCCTTTCCATCCTGGTGTCGGAAGGCGAGACCGTGCCGGTGGGTGCGGTCGTCGGAAAGATTGTTTCCGGAAACACCGCCCAGGTATCCGGTGCCGAAAACACCGCACCCTCTCCGCCGCCTGCGGAACTGGATCCGGAACTGGATCTGGCGGATCAATTTCCCTCGGTCCGCCGTCTTTTGTCGCGCCACCGCATTCGCCCGGATCAGGTCACCGGCACCGGACCCGGCGGCCGGCTCACCAAAGGGGATATCATCCTGTTCCTGGAATCCGGAGCCCATGATTCACCGGTCCCGGAGCCGGACGGGGCCGGGGATGCCTCTTCCCCGGAACCGGAGGAAACGCAACGGCGCGTCCCCATGAGCCCCATCCGGAAACGGATCGCCGAACGCCTTCTCGAAGCCCGCCGCAATACGGCCATGCTCACCACCTTCAATGATATCGACATGAGCCGGGCCATGGAGATCCGCAAACGGTATAAAGACCGGTTCGCGGATAAATATGGCGTCAACCTGGGCTTCATGAGCTTTTTCGTAAAGGCCGCCGTCGCCGCCCTGCGGGAAATCCCCGCCATCAACGCCTTTATCCAGGGAGATGATATTGTGTACCACGACCACCAGCATATCGGGGTGGCTGTGGGCTCATCCAGGGGGCTGGTGGTGCCTGTATTGCGGTTTGCCGGGAAAATGAGCTTTGCCGATGTGGAAAACGGCATTGCGGCCATGGTGGACAGGATCCAGAATAACCGCCTCGCCCTGGCGGACCTGGAAGGGGGCACCTTCACCATCTCAAACGGCGGGGTTTACGGGTCGCTTCTGTCCACGCCCATATTGAATACGCCCCAAAGCGGCATTCTGGGAATGCACAAAATTGAAAAACGGCCCGTGGTCGTGGATGACGAGATTGTGATCCGCCCCATGATGTACGTCGCCCTGAGTTATGATCACCGCATTGTGGACGGCCGGGAGGCCGTGACCTTTCTGAAGCGCATCAAGGAATGCGTGGAACGCCCCGAACGAATGCTCATGGAGGTGTAAAATGACCGCTGCGTCATCAAAATCCGAATACGATCTGATTATCATCGGGGCGGGCCCCGGCGGATACACCGCCGCGCTGGCGGCGGCCCGCTCCGGCATGTCCGTTCTGTGCGTGGACCGCATGTCCCGGCCCGGAGGCGTCTGCCTGAACATGGGATGTATCCCCAGCAAGGCTCTCCTGGATTCGAGCCACCACTACGACTTTGCCCGAAAGGGCCTGGCGGATCACGGCATCACGGCCGGGGAGATACAACTGGATCTGGCCGCGATGATGGCCCGCAAGGACGCAGTGGTGGAAAAACTCACCGGCCAGCTCGCCGGGCTGATGGACCGGCATAAAATCGTGCGGGTGCGCGGGTCCGCCCGCCTCGCCGGAGGCGGAAACGTGGCGGTGCGGCCGATCAGTGAAGACCGGCAGGATGCCGGCGGAGAGGAAATTCTCTTTTCGGCCCCGCGCATCCTGCTGGCCGCTGGCGGGGCACCGGCGGCGCTTCCCTTTCTTCCTTTTGACGGCGGACGGGTGATTTCCTCCGCCGAGGCCCTGGAACTTTCCGAAGTTCCAGGGCGGCTGGGGATTGCGGGCGCCGGTTATATCGGGCTGGAGATGGCCTCGGTCTGGTCCCGCCTGGGCGCTGAGGTCACGGTCATGGAACCCCGGGACCGGATCTGTCCGGCCATGGATGCCGGCGTAGCCCGGCGGCTGGAGCGCATTCTGCGGCAGCAGGGAATCGGGATCCGGACCAATGTCCGTCTCATTGCCGGCGAAACCGGGGCGGACGGCGTGCGCCTGACGGTGGAAAAAAAGGGGACAACCGAAACTCTGGAATACGACCGCCTGCTGGTGGCGGCCGGGCGGCGTCCCGAAACCGGGGATCTGGGACTGGCGGACGCCGGCGTGGCGGTCATGGAATCCACCGGATGCCTTCAGGTGAATTCCCGTTTTGAAACCACGGCGCCGGGGATTTTTGCCATCGGTGACCTGATCCCGGGGCCGGCCCTGGCCCATAAGGCGTCTGCTGAAGCCGCAGCCTGCGTTGCCATGATGAACGGGGAATACGGGGAAGTGAATTATGACGCCATTCCCTGTGTGGTCTATACCCACCCGGAAGCAGCGTCCTTGGGAAAAACAGAGGACCATCTCAGGGAAGCGGGAATTCCCTATCGGTCGGGCAATTTCCCGTTCGCTGGAAATGGCCGGGCCGCTTGCGCCGGCGAGACGGACGGTTTTGTCAAGCTTCTGATCCACGAAAGAACGGATCGTCTGCTGGGGGCCCATATCATCGGCGCCGGGGCTTCGGAACTCATTGCCGAATGCGTCCTGGCCTTGGAATCCGGGGCCTCGGCCGAGGATCTGGCCCGCACCGTTCATGCCCATCCGACCCTGTCCGAGGCGGTATGGGACGCGGCCCGGTCTTTGTAATCCGTCATCTCGCCGGAGATCGCTGCGGCCGTCTGTCTTCCAGAACCTTGCGGATGGCGAATCCAAGCTTGTCCATGGGGATCGGCTTGGACAGAAAAAAGTCCGCCTCCCCCCCGGGAGCCGCCCCGCTCCGCCCGGATTCCCGTTTCTTTTGGAACTCCTGATTTCCCGAGCAGAGAATGAACGGGAGCCCGGGCCGGATCTTCCGCATTTCGGCCATCAGTTCCAGACCGCTCATATCGGGCAGGTGCATATCCGACAAAACCAGATCAATATCGTTCGGGCCGTCTAAAAATACGCCCAGGGCCTCGGAAGCACATGCGCGGGAGACAGCCCGGTATCCCATGCTTGTCAGGATGCTGGTCATCACCGTCAGCAGTTCGTCTTCGTCATCCACCACCAGAATCCGTTCGCCGGAGCCGTTCATGGGAATCCGGCGCTCTTTTTCGTGGTCTTTCGTCCCGCCATCCCGCTCTTCGGCCGGCAGATAGACGTGGAATGTGCTGCCTTCTCCCGGCCGGCTTTCCACCTGGATCATGCCGCCGTGCTTCCTGACGATGCCGTGTACCACGGAAAGTCCGAGCCCCGTGCCTTCTCCTCCCTGTCTCGTGGTGAAGAAGGGATCAAAGATGCGTTCCTTTACGGCGTCGTCCATGCCGGTTCCGGTATCACTGATCCGCACGCACCAATAACGGCCCTTTGCGGATTGGGACGGGGCTTCATGGCTCAGCCCGATCCGGAGCACGCCGCCGGTTTCGGCCATGGCGCGCCCCGCATTGGTACAGATATTCATGAACACCTGGTGCAGCTGGGTTTCATCTCCGGTCACCGAGGGAAATTGTATATCCGGATTTTCGGGTGGTTCGGCCCTGGAAGACATCCCGTCAAAGCGGATTTCTATGGACGGAGGCAGGGATGCGCGCATCATTTTCACGGTTTCCTCAATGATCGACGGCAGATGCACCGGCCCGTATTTTCCGGAAGAGGGGCGGGAAAAGGAAAGAATCTGCCGTACCAGACGCCGGGCCCGCTCACTGGCTTTGAGCACCTCTTCCACATCCGAAACCGCAGGCTCTCCCTCCCGCAGCTTCATGACCGCCAGTTCGCCATAGCCGAGGATGACGCCCAGGATATTATTGAAATCATGGGCAATGCCTCCGGCAAGGGATCCCACCGCTTCTATTTTCTGTGACTGGATCAGCTGTTCTTCCAGGCGGTTCCGTTCGGCCTGGGCCTCCTGGACGGAGCTCATGTCGTGGACAACCGCTGTAAGCATATGGTCTTCCATGGGAAAGGCGGAAATAAAGGCGGGCAGGTTCCGCTGTTTCAGCGGCAGATCGGCCTCAAAGGATTGCGGGCGCCGTTCGCGGACAACGGATGAGAATTCATCCAGAAAAGGCGGCGGAGAGCCAAAAACGCGGGATGCCGGCAGGCCGATCAGATTTTCGGCCCTCTGGCCGAGAATCCGTTCCGCCGAGGGGTTGAGAGATAAAAACCGGTAATCCTGAATCACGGGCGGTGAACCATCCTGGCGGGCCGCAGTTTCTGTGGACGGTATCAGTTCCAGCAGGAAGACGCCTTCCAGCATGGCCTCAAACAGGGACCGGAATTTTTTTTCGTTCCGGGACAGCCGTATGGTATCGCGGCGCGCCTTCTCCAGCAGATCCGCCAGACGATCCAGGGCCCGGTGGAGCATGAGGCGGTATTCGCGGATTTCATGAAACCGGAAATCCGCCTTTTCTGCGGAAATCAGGCAGAGACGCAGGGAATCCACCATGGCGTCCATGCACTGGTCCGGGCTTTCGGCGATCTGGTCCAGGGCCTGGGAAAGCTTGCGGATGATGTCCGAGAGAAGAAGCTGATCCGACCGCAGGGAGTCCATTTCCCGTCCAATGCGCCCGGTGCCCAGGTACGCCAGGATGAGCTGCACCAGAAGCAGCATGAGCATCCCGATGGTCACGGTAATTTCCGGGGTGATATTCCGTAATATGCTCAGGTGGACCCCGGGTATATCCGGCAGCGCGGAGGAATAGTGGAAACAGACCTTCCCCTCGTACAGAAATACGGGATACGGCGGGAGCCGGATGCCCGCCAGGCGCGGAGATGACGAATACAGCACCCGGCTGGCGCTGCTGAACAGGATATATTCCCGGCTTCCACTGCATTCGGGAAAGAAATCTTCCGGGGGAAAACCGGCGGCCTCATAACGACCTGCTCGCTGCCGGGCGAAACAGACCCGCATCCGGCCGTCGGAAAGATCCGGACTGAGAAGCACGGTATACCGGTCGCCTGAGAGGCGGCGGATCTGGTGAAAAAGATCTGTGATGGAAATATCCAGCCCGGTCAGGCCGGGCGGGTCGGATTCCAGGATGCGGCCATCGCGGGAAATGAGCAGGCGGATGGCATTTTGCCGGATGACCGGGTCGGGTTGGCGCAGATGGGCTTTCGTCTGTTCCAGCCGTTTCTGGAACTGGTCCCGCCAGACGGCGGCGGTTTCCGACACATGGCGCCAGGACAGGCCCAGGGAGGATATGGATGCAATGGCGGCAAGGCAGAGAAAGAGCAGCCAGAAACGGTTCAGAAAAGAATGGATGCGGCCCAGCAGGCCCAGGATGCTGGCGGTCCGGTTCATAAGGGTGCGTTCCCAGCGGATATTACGAGATATGGATAATAACATGAAAAGATATTTACTCTTATCAGCAAAAGCAGGAGAAAATTTCATTTCCCGAAGCGGTATGCACCATAGTTAATGATATGGAATGGCGCATGAGTCAAGGGGCAATATCCCCTTGAACGGCGGACTTTTTTTCGCCGGAGACGCTTTCTGATACGGGCAGGACGCGTTCCGGATTCAGGCGGGAGGCGGTCATGCATGACGGCAGGGGATCAAGTACGCTGTTCAGGCGCTTTTCCAGGAAGGCGGGAAGGGCAAAGGCGGCGTGATGCACCGCCGGGGTATAATATTCCATTTTCAGCCCGCTTGCTGACGGCCGGTCCGGTTGAAAATCGGCTATGGGGCAGAGTCCTTTGGCGGCGAAGCCGAAACTCCAGAGTCCTCCCGGATAGGTCAGGTTGGAGAACTGATACAGGTGCAGCCGCTCAAAAAACGGGCGCTGGGCGGCAAGCATGGCCGACTGGATATCACCGTCGTAAAAAGGGGATTCCGCCTGGGAGATCAGGATGCCGCCGGCGGTGAGGCGGCGGGCCGCGTTCCGGTAGAATTCTCCGTCGAACAGGGGCGCCGCCGGTCCCACGGGATCAGTGGAATCCACCAGGATCACATCGTATAATTCGTCCGTGTCCCGCATATAGGCGACCCCGTCCGCCATCCGCAGCTCCAGCCGGGGATCGGACAGGGCCGCGCTCACCGAGGGAAGATGCTCGCGGCAGGCGGCGACCACCATTGCATCAATTTCCACCAGGACGACGCGCCGGATGCCCGCGTGCCGCAGAACCTCGCGGGCCGTGCCCCCGTCTCCGCCGCCGATGATGAGAACTGTGCGGGGCGCCGGATGCACGAAAAGAGGTACATGGGCGATCATTTCATGATAGATGGCCTCGTCCCGTTCCGAGAGCATGACCATTCCGTCATTGAGCAGCATGCGTCCATGGCCGGCGGTTTCCACAATATCCACCCGCTGGTACGGGCTCTGGCCGGAAAACAGGGTGTGCGTGACGCGGAATCCCAGCCGCGTGATGCTGCGGTGGGTTTCCGTAATCCAGAGTTCGGGTGAGGGAATGTCGCTCATGGGTTCTTTTCCCTGCGGCTGAAATTGAAAAACCGGATTTCATAGCCGCAGTCAAGTTTGCGCTGCCAGGCATGCGTCACGGCATAGCCCGGCGGCGGGGGGGCGGTCTGGTCCGTGCCTTGCCGGCCCTTGTTTTCCGGCTCGTCGAAAATATCCGCCGTGATCATGAGGGTGAACCGGCGGGGCGTAAAAATCCGCGTCAGCCGCTCCACCGTATCCCGCCGTGCCGCATCCCGCAGACCGGCGCCGGCCATATTGGTTTCAAAGCTCACATAAGATCCTTCGGTCTGGGGCGTGGCGTGAACCGTGAAATACCGGTCGCCCTTCACCGCGTTCAGGGAATAGCCGCAGGGATCGAAAAGATGGCCGTCCATCTTCATGTCCGCGCCGGAAAACAGCTGATCCAGTCCAGTGGCGGCAGGGATATCCCGGACGCAGCGGTGTTTGTCATCCTGAAACGCCAGGGCCGCTTCCGGCGCAATATCATGCATCAGCACCTGGAGGGTGGCGTCTCCCGGAATCGGGGAATGGGAGGTATCCCCATAAAAAAGATGGATATGGTCTCCCCCGGGCGGTCCGATGCGGATGGCGTGTCCCGGGAAATGATCATGGAGCAGGGCCGCATCCCGGGAAAAGGTGGCGGGCTGAGATTCGGGAAACAGGAAATTCTTCTGTTCGTAGAACAGAAATGCGATCCGTTCCCTGGCGATAAAGCGCAGCATTTCCGGCAGAGCGTGGGAGAGCACCGTGCGGCCGCAGGTGATCATCAGGATCCGGTCGTCCCATACAAAAAGACTGGATTCGGACAGCAGATAGGCATCCAGGGCGGATGTCGAAATCTTATGCAGGATTTCCGCGCGGGCGGACGTGACGACGCGGTCCCATTTGCCGTCCGTATTGTCCCGAAGCCCGGACAAGGGGGTCTTCAGGATCAGTTCAATTTTTTTTTCCGGTCCTTCAAACATCGGACAGGAACCAGGTCTGTCGTCCATTCGTCCTGTTATCATTTGCGTATCTTTTTTCCGGATCTGTGGTGGTGCGGATGCGTCCCCGGCAAGGCTGATCATATTCAAGGCTGATCATATTATAGAAAAAAGCGGCCGGAAATGCAATCAATCCGAGCTCTGATTGACAAAAAAAACCGGAACAGAAGATACTGGCCTGGCCTTATCGGGCGCGGTTTCCACCCCCTTCGGCCTTTTCTTTGGTTATTCTGCCATAAAGCGCCGTTCGCTCTTCACTTGCCTTGGTATGGAGGAGGCATGTGTTCCATGAAGGAAATATCCGTCCATTGCCGCTATTCCGCCGTCCGCCGGTTTGTTTTTTTTCTGCTGTTCCTTTCTGTTCCCCCCCTGCTTTTTTTCGGCTGCATGCAGACCCGCGCCCTGGCACTGGGGCGTGCGCCGCCTGCGGGTGGATCATGTGCTGTTGATTGAAGGCATTTTCCGGGTACTGGAACTGGAAGCCGTCATGCCCGACGGCCTGATCATCACCCATCATCATGCGCCGGATCAGGCCCTGGAACTGGATCTGAAGGGCCGCGAGAACGATCTGCGTAAATCCCCGGGCCGCGTTCACCTGGCCGTACCGGCCCTGCACACCGGAAAGGGGGCCGCAGACGGCCGCCTGCCCCGGTACGATTCCGTGGAAGGCCCGGAAATTCCCGATGAAAACACGGAAGACGCCGGCCTGCGCATTCCGCGTCTCATGCCGCGCCCGTCCCTCCTGTTCATGGAGCGTCCGCCCGCCAAGTACACGTCAATGTCATAAAGTTAACGGCAGGGCTTATTGCTGTTTTTATGGCGGCAACCGAACCGATCAGGCCAGGGCGTAAATTCAAACGAGAACACAAGGTCAATAAGCGAGAGTTCCATATGAATTATAAGCCCTGCCGTTAACTTTATGACATTGACTCTATACTGCCAAAGTGTTCAAGTTAAATGTGGACAGATACTTGGCAATGATGACGGCAGTTACGCCATGAAGCCACTTGGCGTGGGGCTGGAAATAACGCCAATGGTAAAGCTCGGAGAAATCGTTGTCAATAAGGTGGTAAAATTCAGAATCATACGGGATGGCAAACCGGAGAAAAACGCCAAGATTTTTGGCAGCTATGATGGGTATGCTGAGGATGAAATGAGTATGCCATTTTACGCCAAGAGTGATCTGAAAGGCGAATTTAAATTTAAGGCGCTCCGGGCCGGGCATTGGTACCTGAAATCAGAAATTGAGATAGACTCTGGAAATAATGACGGTGAGATTAAAGGGGACTTGACGACCCTCTCTTTCATGGTCAAATAAAAGATCTCTTTGAAGACCATAATATAATGCGATTTTTTCTCTTGGTATGCAGCATATCCCGTAATGGCCTGATAGTAATTTGCGGAATGCCAGGGAAAAAAATTGACAGACCGCTTCCGGCCTGCTACCGTCATCCGGAATTTATCTGGTGGAGCAAAGCGGAGTATTTATTTCAGATGCAGCTTATCGACCTTCTCAACCTTGTCAGCATCATCATTATTCCGGTAGCGGTCATTCCTGGCTGCTACCGAGAACAAGGGTTGATACCGGCCTGACGCCGCCATCCAGAACCTCCGGAAAAACCGTTATCAGCCCCCCTTCGCTGATAACGGTTTTTTCATTTTATAAGACAGTTTTTTCAGGAGACATCATGAAAAGCGATCAAGCAAAAGAAGGGCTGGAGCGGGCACCCCACCGCTCTTTGTTCAAAGCCATGGGATATACGGACGAAGAAATCCGCCGCCCCCTCATCGGAGTGGCGAACTCGGCCAATGATATCGTTCCCGGCCATGTCCACCTGGACAAAATTGCCGCAGCCGTGCGTACAGGCATCCTCATGGCCGGCGGCACCCCCGTGGAATTCGGCGTCATCGGCGTATGCGACGGCATCGCCATGAATCATATCGGCATGAAATATTCCCTGGGTTCCCGGGAAATCATTGCCGATACTGTGGAAATCATGGCCACGGCGCACTCCCTGGACGGGCTCGTTCTCATCCCCAATTGCGACAAAATCGTGCCCGGCATGCTCATGGCGGCGGCCCGGCTGGACCTTCCGACCGTTGTGGTATCCGGCGGCCCCATGCTGGCGGGACGGCATCCGGAGACCGGTAAAAAAGTGGACCTGATTTCCGTGTTCGAATCCGTGGGCGCGGTGCGTTCCGGGCGCATGGCGGCATCCGGACTGGCGGTGATCGAAGACGCTGCCTGCCCCACCTGTGGGTCGTGTTCCGGCATGTTCACCGCCAATTCCATGAACTGCCTCACCGAAGCCGTGGGCCTGGGCCTGCCCGGCAACGGCACCATCCCGGCGGTCATGTCGGCCCGCATCCGTCTGGCCAAGGAAGCAGGCATGAAAGTCATGGAACTTCTGGAACGAAATATCACGCCCCGGCGCATTCTCACGGAAAATGCGTTCCACAACGCCCTGGCCGTGGACATGGCCCTGGGCTGTTCCACCAATACGGTATTGCACCTTGCCGCCATCGCGGCCGAGGCCGGGGTGGCGATCAATTTGAACCTCATCAATAAAATCAGTGAAAAAGTGCCGCATTTGTGTTCCCTGAGCCCGGGTGGAAAGGATCATATTGAGGATCTGGACCGGGCCGGCGGCATCCAGGCCGTTTTAAAGCGGCTGGCCGACGCCGCTCACATCCAGACGGATGGCATCACGGTCACGGGCAGGACCGTCGGGGAAAATATCGCGGGCCGGCGGGTTCTGGATGACGATGTGATCCGGCCCCTTGGGTCTCCCTATCACGAACAGGGGGGGCTGGCGGTACTATTCGGAAATCTCGCGCCTGAAGGCTGCGTGGTCAAGCAGTCGGCGGTGCGGGAAAAGATGCTGGTCCATGAAGGCCCGGCCCGCGTCTTTGATTCGGAAGAAGCGGCCACCGAGGCCATCATGAACGGCAAGATCCGGAAAGGAGACGTGATCGTGGTCCGCTACGAAGGTCCAAAGGGCGGACCGGGCATGCGGGAAATGCTGACCCCGACATCCGCCATCGCGGGCATGGGCCTGGACGCGGATGTGGCGCTCATCACGGACGGAAGGTTTTCCGGCGGCACCAGGGGCGCGGCCATCGGGCATGTGTCTCCCGAAGCCATGCACGGGGGGGAAATCGCGGCGGTGCGGGAAGGGGATCTGATCGGCATTGACATCCCGGCGAAATCCATTTCCCTGAAGGTGCCGGACGAGGAAATAAAAGCACGCCTGGCGGATTGGAAGGCGCCGGAGCCAAAAATCACCAGGGGATATATGGCCCGCTACGCGAAAAACGTGTCTTCGGCGGGGACGGGAGCGATTGTTCGCTGAATGCCCGGCGGGCATAAGATGAGCTGATCTTACGCACACCCCTGACATATTGTATTTTTACATGACCTAAAAATACAATATGTCAGAGTCGTGTTATCAAAGACAAGAGTCAAATTTTTCAATAGAGATAAAGATAATTTAATTGACATGCATAAACCTCATCCAGGCAATGAATTAAAACAATACCAAGTAAAAATAATCCAAGACAATTTAAAATCTTTTTTTAGCAAAGAAGATCTCTAATTTATTAAAATTGGCTCTCTGGTAATTCGTTTTGAATCATTTATGATATTAAATAGTTTAATATAAAAATATATTATTAAAGGTGACAAAAATGAGAAATTTAATAAATTACAAAAATTATCATGGCAGTGTTGAATATTCACCGGAAGACAAGGTGTTCTGGGGAAAGATTGAATTTATTAATGATCTTGTCACTTTTGAAGCCACAAATGTAGATGATCTTGAAAAAAATTTTCAGAACACAGTTGATGATTATATAGAGACCTGTAAAGACCTTGGAAGAACACCTCAAAAACCATTTAAAGGCCAGTTTAATGTCAGAGTGAACCCGGAGCTTCATCGGAAAGCTGCTATTTTAGCTCTGCGAAACAATATTTCACTCAATAAACTTGTCGAAGATGCGATTGAGCATCAAGTCAATCGTCGCTCTAATTGCGAATAATTCTTTTTTATACTCATTTTGGGGGAGCATCATGTAGAGACCTTTCATGCAGGGTTTCTACATATTTTCAGTCTGCCTACACTTTTCCCAACAACGCGACAGGGCGAAAATTCATCCGCCCGGCGCGATGCAACCCGGAACGCGGCACAAAAGGGGGGTGCAAAATGACCATGACCGGTGCGCAAATCCTGCTGAAGGCCCTGAAGGAAGAGGGCGTGGATACGATCTTTGGCTATCCGGGCGGGGCCGTCATTGATCTGTATGACGAACTGGCCCGAAACGAAATCCGCCATGTGCTGGCGCGTCACGAACAGGGCGCCGTCCATGCCGCCGACGGCTACGCCCGGGCCAGCGGCAAAACCGGCGTCTGCCTGGCCACCTCCGGCCCGGGCGCCACCAATACAGTCACGGGCATCGCTTCCGCGTATATGGACTCCATTCCCCTGGTGGTCATCACCGGTCAGGTGCCCGCCCATCTCATCGGAAACGACGCCTTCCAGGAGGTGGATATCGTGGGCATCACCCGTCCCTGCACCAAACATAATTATCTGGTGCGCAGCGTGGAAGATATCGCCCGGATCGTCAGGGAGGCCTTTCATATCGCCCGCACCGGGCGTCCCGGCCCGGTCCTCATTGATATCCCCAAAAACCTGTTTTCCGCATCGGCGGCATACCAGACGCCCAAAGATATCCAGATCCCCTCGTATAATCCCAATTACAAGCCCAATATGAAACAGATGAGCCGGGCTATGGAACTGATCCACGAGGCGAAACAGCCCATGATCTTTGCCGGAGGCGGGGTCATCCTGTCCTGCGCCCACCGGGAGCTGGCGGAGCTGGCCCGGCGCATGCAGATCCCGGTGACAACATCCCTCATGGGGCTGGGCGCCTTTCCGGCCCCGGATCCGCTCTGGCTGGGCATGATCGGAATGCACGGCACCTATCACTCCAATATGACGACTTCCCACGCAGATCTCATCATTGCCGTGGGCGTGCGCTTTGATGACCGGGTCACGGGGAAAACGGACTGCTTCGCTTCCCAGGCCAGGATCATCCATATCGATATTGATCCCGCGAGCATCCGGAAAAATATCCCGGTGACCGTGCCCATTGTAGCCGACTGCCGCCTGGCCCTGAAACAGATCAATCTTTTTCTGGAAGAACCCCAATCCGAAAAACTGGCCGAAATACGCTCTCCCTGGTTTGACCAGATTGAGGAATGGAAAAACAAGGGTACGCTGGAATACGGACAGGCGCAGGACGTGATCAAGCCCCAGTTCGTGGTGGAACAGCTGTATGCGCTCACCCGGGGCGAGGCCGTCATCACCACGGAAGTGGGACAGAACCAGATGTGGGCGGCCCAGTATTATCATTTCCGGGAACCGGGGCATTTCGTGACATCCGGAGGCCTGGGCACCATGGGTTTCGGCCTGCCGGCGGCCATTGGAGCCCAGGTGGCCCGTCCCGACCGTATTGTGGTGGACGTGGCCGGCGACGGTTCCATCCAGATGAATATCCAGGAGATGGCCACGGCCGTGCAATACGGCCTGCCCGTCAAGATCGTGATCCTGAACAATGGATACCTGGGCATGGTGCGCCAGTGGCAGGAACTGTTCTATAAGAAAAATTATTCCTGCACCGTAATGGACCATGCCCCGGATTTCGTGAAACTGGCCGAGGCCTACGGCGCAAAAGGCCTGCGGGCCACCCGTCCGGACGAAGTGGCGGACGTGCTCAGGCAGGGCCTGGAAACCCCGAGCCCGGTCATCATGGATTTTCTCGTGGAAAAAGAGGAATCCGTATATCCCATGGTACCCGCCGGGGCTCCCATCACCGAAATGCTGCTGGTCTGACTCCGGCTGCGCGGACTGAAAAAGGAAATATCATGAGCCAGAAAAAACATGTATTGTCCGTCCTCGTGGATAATGAACCGGGCGTCTTGAGCCGGATCGCCGGGCTTTTTTCCGGCCGGGGATTCAATATCGAAAGTCTGAACGTGGCCGAAACCCTGGACCCCTGCGTTTCACGCGCCACCATCGTCACCGCAGCCGCGCCGAATCTGCTGGAACAGGTGATGAAGCAGCTCAATAAACTGATCAATATCATCAAGGTTCAGGAAATGACCGCAGGCGGCTTCGTGAACCGGGAAATGGCCCTGATCAAACTTTATGCCCGGCCGGACAACCGGGCCGAGATTCTGCGCATCGCGGATATCTTCCGGTGCCGGGTGGTGGATGTGGGAAAAGAGCATTATACCCTTGAAGTCACCGGCGCCGAGGATAAACTGGAGGCCATTTTGAACCTGCTTAAGCCATTCGGCATCAGGGAAATCGCCCGGACCGGCACCATCGCCATGGCCCGGGATCCTAAATAATAGCGATAATAAACCGAAATTTCTCGGAAACCAGGCTGTCTTTTAAAAACTGCCCGGCAATTATCTCATCCAAAGGAGAATACCAGACCATGGCAATGATTGATTTTGGCGGCACAATGGAAGAAGTGATCACATCCGGGGAGTTTTCCCTGGAACAGGCCCGTGAGATTCTCAAAAACGAGGTGGTGGCCGTTCTCGGCTACGGCGTGCAGGGACCGGGACAGGCCCTGAATATGCGGGACAACGGCATTGAAGTCATTATCGGCCAGCGCAAAGACAGCCCAAGCTGGGACAAGGCTGTGGCCGACGGATTCGTGCCGGGAAAAACCCTGTTTCCCATCAGGGAAGCGGCCCAGAAGGCCACGGTCATCCAGTACCTGCTTTCCGACGCCGGCCAGGTGGCCCTGTGGCCCACCATCAAAGAATGCCTGAACCAGGGTGACGCCCTGTATTTTTCTCACGGCTTCGGCGTGGTCTACCGGGACCAGACGGGCATCGTTCCCCCGGAAAATGTGGATGTGATCCTGGTGGCGCCCAAGGGCAGCGGCACCACAGTGCGCACCAATTTTCTGGACGGCTCGGGCATTAATTCCTCCTTTGCCGTTCACCAGGATTTCACGGGCCGGGCCAGGGACCGCACTCTGGCCCTCGGTATTGCCATTGGTTCCGGCTACCTGTTCAGGACCGATTTTGAAAAAGAGGTATTCAGCGATCTTACGGGCGAGCGGGGCGTGCTCATGGGATGCCTGGCCGGCGTGATGGAGGCCCAGTATAATCTGCTGCGCAAAAACGGCCACAGCCCCTCGGAGTCCTTTAATGAAACCGTGGAGGAACTCACCCAGAGCCTTATCCGCCTCGTGGCCCAAAACGGCATGGACTGGATGTTTGGAAACTGCTCCACCACGGCCCAGCGGGGTGCTCTGGACTGGGCCCCGAAATTTCGCGACGCCGTTGCCCCGGTTTTTGAAACCCTGTACGAGGCCGTAAAAACCGGAAAGGAAACCGAGCGGGTTCTGGCTGTGAACTCCAGTCCCGATTACCGGGAAAAACTGGGCGCCGAACTCAAGGAAATTCATGATTCGGAAATGTGGACCGCCGGCCGGGCCGTGCGGGCCCTTCGTCCGGAAAACCGGAGCCAGTAAGCTGCGTTCCCTTTTCGTAAACCAGCCGCTTCATGCGCAAACCGTCCGGCCCGCTTTTCGTCGGACCGGCCGGGCGGCGGGTGAAGCCGGAACAAAAATAATCCAGGAGGAACTGGATGGAACCGGTATTGATCTACGACACCACCCTTCGCGATGGCACCCAGGCCAGGAATATCAATTTTTCGGCGGAAGAAAAAATCAAGATCGCCCGCCGCCTGGATAATATCGGGATCCATTATATTGAGGGCGGCTGGCCCGGTTCCAATCCCCGCGACCGGGAATTTTTCGATCTGGCCGAAAAGGAAAATTTTTTCCATGCCAGGATTACGGCCTTTGGCGCCACCCGGCGGCCCGGCATCCGGGTGGCGCATGACCCGAACCTTACCGCCATTCTCAAAAGCAAAACCCCGGCTGCGGCCATTTTCGGCAAGACCTGGGATCTGCATGTGGAACTGATCGGAACCTCGCGGGAAGAGAACCTGGATATGATCCACGAAAGTGTGGCCCGGCTGGCGGGCGAGGGCCGGGAGACCCTGTTCGACGCCGAGCATTTTTTCGACGGATACCGGGCCAACCGGGACTACGCCATCCAGTCCCTGCGGGCCGCCATGGACGGCGGGGCTCATTGGCTGGTGCTCTGCGACACCAACGGCGGCGCCCTGCCCCATGAGATATTTTCCGCCGTGAAAGACGTGCGCGCCTCCCTGGGGCCCCAGGCCCCGCCCGTGGGCATCCATACCCATAACGACAGCGGCATGGCCGTGGCCAATTCCATTGAGGGGGTCCGGGCCGGGGCCGCCATGGTCCAGGGAACCGTGAACGGTTATGGCGAACGCTGCGGCAACGCGGACCTGACTTCGGTCATCCCGGTGCTCTCCCTGAAAATGGGACGCAAGGGCATATCCGATGAAAACCTCCGCAAGCTCAAGCGCCTCAGCCGCTTTGTTTCCGAAACCGCGAACCAGGTGCCTTTGAACGCCCGTCCCTTTGTGGGGGAAAACGCTTTTGCCCATAAAGGCGGCATCCATGTAAGCGCAGTCATGAAAAACGCCCGGGCCTACGAGCATATGGACCCGGAAGCCGTGGGCAATGCCCGCCACGTTCTGGTTTCGGACATGGCCGGAAAAAGCAATATCCTTTATAAATCCAGGGAGCTGGGCATCGATCTGGAATCCGGGGGCGTGGACGGAGGAAAGGTGGTCCAGGAAATCAAAAACCTGGAGCAGCAGGGATATCAGTTTGACGTGGCGGACGGCTCCTTCCGGATTCTTCTGGAAAAGCTGACGGGAAAATTCATGCCCGCATTCGAACTCAAGGCCTTTCGCATCACCACGGAAAAAGACCTGGATCAGCCCTGCCACGCCCAGGCCACCATAAAGATATCCGTGGACGGCCGGGAAGAAATCACGGCAGCCGAAGGCGACGGTCCGGTGGGATCGCTTGATAACGCGCTGAGAAAAGCCCTGCGCAAGTTCTATCCCTGCGTGGACTGGATGCACCTGGTGGATTTCAAGGTCCGGGTCATTGACGGGGCCGACGGCACGGCGGCCAAGGTCCGGGTGCTCATTGAAACCCGGGACCGTGATAAAATCTGGACCACCATCGGCTGCTCCCGGGATATCATTGAGGCCAGCTGGCAGGCCCTGGTGGACAGCTTCCAGTTCAAACTGGCCACTGCGCCCAAACGCCTGCCGCCGGTGGAAGTCTGAAACAACCGGAATAAAGGAGCATTCCCATGAGTGGCCGTATTTATATTTTCGATACCACCTTGAGAGACGGCGAACAAAGCCCCGGGGCCAGCATGAATACCAATGAAAAACTGCGGCTGGCCACCCAGCTGGAGCGCCTGGGCGTGGACATCATTGAGGCCGGTTTTCCGGCGGCGTCCCAAGGCGATTTCGATGCCGTGTCCCGCATTGCCGGACGGCTGGAGCGCACCCGGGTAGCCGGGCTCTGCCGGGCCGGAAAAAACGATATCGACAAGGCCTGGGGCGCCATCCAGCATGCCAGATTCCCGCGCATTCATACCTTTATCGCCACCTCGGACATCCACCTGGAATACAAGCTGCGCATGAACCGGGAAGAAGTGGTCCAGGCTGCCGTGGATGCGGTGAAATACGCCAAATCCTTTACCGATGACGTGGAATTTTCCGCCGAGGACGGCTCCCGCAGCGACCGGGATTTTTTGTGCCGGATCTTTGGTGCGGCCATTGAGGCCGGGGCCACCACCGTGAACCTGCCGGATACGGTGGGCTACGCCATTCCCGAAGAATTCGCCGATATGGTTCGATATGTGATGTCCAATACGCCCAATATGCACAAGGCTGTTTTGAGCGTTCACTGCCATAACGACCTGGGCCTGGCCACGGCCAATACCCTGGCCGCCATCAACGCGGGTGCGCGCCAGGCGGAGGTGACCATCAACGGCATCGGTGAACGGGCCGGTAATACGTCCCTGGAAGAAGTGGTCATGGCCGTCCACACCCGCCCGAACTCCATTTCGGCGACCACCAATATCAATACCCGCCAGATCTATTCCGCCAGCCGTCTGGTGAGCATGATCACGGGCATCATCGTGCAGCCGAACAAGGCCATCGTAGGGGCCAATGCCTTTGCCCATGAAGCCGGCATCCACCAGGACGGGGTGCTGAAAAATCCCATGACCTACGAAATCATGAAGCCGGAAGATGTGGGCGTCAACACCAATAAACTGGTATTGGGAAAGCATTCCGGCCGCCACGCCCTGAAAGACCGCCTGCGGGAGTTGGGCTATGAACTGTCCGAGGATGAATTGCAGCAGGTTTTCATGAAATTCAAGGAGCTGGCCGACAAGAAAAAACATGTCATGGACGAGGACTTAGAAGCCCTGGTCACCGAGGGAATTCTGCGTACCCCGGATCTGATCCGGCTGGAATATCTCCATGTGGCCGCCGGCACATCGGTCATGCCCATGGCCTCCGTGTCCCTGCGGATCGGGGAGGAATCGGTACGCGGCGCGGACTGGGGCAACGGTCCCATTGACTCCACCTTCAATACCATCGCCCGGCTCACGGGAACGGAATCCCGGCTGCTGCGCTTTACCGTATCCGCCCTCACAGACGGTGCGGACGCCCAGGGAGAAGTGGTGGTGAGGCTGAAGGAGGGAGATCGGATTGCCCTGGGAAAAGGCGCGGACCCGGATATCATCACGGCCTCGGCCAAGGCCTATATCAACGGGCTGAACCGGCTGAAATATCTGCGGGACAATCCGGTGGAAAAGGGCCGGGATACAATTTGAGACGATTTCCGAATCAATTTCTTCCAAAAGGATAAAATGCCATCAGTCTGTCCTGACGGCGTTTCAGGAGCGCCTCTTTTCGATCCTTTCATGGTACGGATCATGGTACGGATCAATGATGCGCCGATTCCGCTTCCGCCGCCGGAACCGTCGCCTCCACAAAATTCATGGACAAGGCCAGATGCTCTTCCATACGGGCGTCCCGGGCCCCCTGATCCGCGTACAGGATGGGGGCCATATCCGCAAACATGGCCCTCACCTTGCGGATGAGATCCCGGTCCGCTGTCAATTGATCCAGGACCGGACCCATTTCCTCCACGGTCATTTCCAGGGCCGGGATACCGAATCGCTGTTCGATATAGCGGCGCAGCACGGCGGAAAGCCGGTAATAAAAAACCTTGCCGTCCAGCAAGCCCGGATCGGAGATTTCCCTCAGGGCCGCCAGAGCGGTCTGTTCCGGCGGCAGCTCAAGCGAAACACGGGCCCTGAGCCTGCGTTTGCGGTGATGAAACAGCAGAAATCCGCCGATGAGGAGCAGAGCCGCCAGCAGGCCGATGCCCGCCGGTGCAAGCGAAGCAATATCAAATCCGGGCGGCTGAAGGGGACGGATATCAATGATATCGGTCATCCCGCCGTCCGGCGACGTCTCTCCCGGCCCCGGCATCCCGCCGTCGGGACTCGCGCCCGCCGGGACTGCTTTGGCCCCGGACTCAATACTTCCCGGGTCTCCCTGAGGGGCTGCCCGGTCCGCGAGGGGCTGCACCGGAGTCCGGGCGGGCCGCTGATCGGTGTTATCGGCGCTCATCCGTGCTTCCTTTTTTCCCGGATGCGGAAATAGCGGGTGAGGCGATCCGCTGCATTATCCCGGGTGGTGATTTCGATGCAGTCCAGGCCGGCGGACTGGAGGCGGGCGAGTTGTTCTCCGTAATATTTTTTTCCGGCGGATTCCCATTCTTTCCGGGTGCGGCGATCCGAGGCGTCCAGGAGCATCTCCCGGCCGGTTTCCGGATCCCGGAGGCGCAGAATGCCCGCGGCGGGCAACGCGAAATCCCCGGGATCCGAGAGCAGGACGCCGATGAGTTCATGCCGGCGGCTCAGGATGCCCAGGGGCCGGTCGAATCCCTCATCCAGGAAATCCGAAATCAAAAATGAGACCGTGCGCTTGCGGCAGACCCGGCCCAGGGCGGCCAGAGCCTCTTCAATGCAGGTGTCCGTCCGCCGGGGCGTGAAGGTAAAAATTTCGCGGATCACACGCCAGACATGGGCCGCGCCTTTCTGGGGCGGGATGTATTTTTCCACCTCGCCCGTGAAAAACAGGGCCCCCACCTTATCGTTATTGCGGATGGCGTTAAATGCCAGGATGGCAGCGGTTTCGGCGGCGGTTTCCCGCTTTATGGCCAATGCCGTTCCAAAATTGCCGGAGGCGCTCATATCAATAAGCAGCATGAGCACCAGCTCCCGCTCTTCCCGGTAGCGCTTGATATAGGGACGCCCCAGCCGGGCCGAGACCTTCCAATCAATGCTTTTGACCTCGTCGCCGGGGCTGTATTCGCGCACTTCCTCGAATTCCATGCCCGCACCCCTAAACACGGATTTGTACTGACCCGCCATTTCCGAATTCACGAGCCGGGCGCTTTTGAAATGAATTTTCCGGATTTTTCTGACGATCTCCGGCGGCAGCATAACGCCTTGTCCTCCCGGTTTATGGGACGGCCACGCCGTCGAAAATACGCTGGATAAGCTGGTCCGTGCGGATATCTTCCGCCTCTGCTTCATAGCTGAGCAGGATGCGGTGGCGCAGCACGTCCGGGGCCACGGTCTTGATATCCTGGGGCGTGACAAATGCCCGCCCCTGAAGAAAAGCCCTGGCCCGGGCCGCCAGGCTCAGGAAAATGGTGGCCCGGGGCGAAGCCCCGAACTGGATGTATTCAGCGATATCCGGGCAGGACTTCCGGGGTTCGCGGGTGACGAAAACGAGTTCCACAATATAATCCCGCAGCTTTTCGTCCACATACACGGACCGGATGAGGTTGGCCAACGCCTCAAGCTGCTCCGGTTCCAGCACGGCGGTCGGCGGTTTGGGCGGCTCGAACCCCACCCGCTTCATGATTTCCTTTTCCTCGGAACGGTCGGGATAGCCGATGAGAAGCTTGAGCATGAACCGGTCCACCTGGGCCTCGGGGAGGGGATAGGTGCCTTCCTGCTCAATGGGGTTCTGGGTGGCCAGCACCAGAAAGGGATCCGGGAGGGGATAGGTTTCGTCTCCAATGGTCACCTGGCGCTCCTGCATGGCTTCCAGCAGGGCGGACTGGACTTTGGACGGGGCCCGGTTGATCTCGTCCGCCAGGATGATATTATGAAAAATCGGGCCTTTCCTGGTATAAAAATCACCAGTTTTCGGCTTATAGATTTCCGTACCCACCAGATCGGCGGGCAGAAGATCGGGAGTGAACTGGATGCGTTTGAAATCCGCATAAACGGTATCGGCCAGGGCCTTGACCGCGCTGGTCTTGGCCAGGCCGGGCACGCCCTCAATGAGAATATGGCCCTTGGTTAAAAGGCCGATGAGAAGCCCTTCCACCAGGTAGGACTGCCCCACCAGGACTCCGCCGATTTCCTCCTTGATCCGGTGAATCAGGGGATGGGCCGCCTCAATTTTTTCCTTGAGTTCTTCCACCGACACGAAATCTCCTCCCTTGCAAATTCCTCTAACTTATTGATTTTAGGTTGATGGTTTTTGTATTTTTTTATCAGAAAATACAAATCTTGATAATGACAATCATTATAAGCATTAGCCCATTAATAGTACCTAAATTGAGCGATTCTCTTTTGAAAAAATTGTTGATACGCTGATATGCTTGGTTTTACCATTTTTTATGCTGATGATAACGGATTTTGGGGAGCTGGTGTTCCTTACACGATCCGTCCCTCATTCATGATGCCCTGCCTGACCGGGATTGTGGACGATATTCAAGGCGCCTTGTTTCTGAGAAAGTCTGAT
>PDWI01000572.1_pt1 | contig 59790 bp, 46 predicted proteins | sample 1430891 | NCBI WGS metagenome assembly PDWI01 (sample SAMN01162508, study PRJNA174530) | Oral metagenome, whole genome shotgun sequencing project. | biome: Marine environment; feature: Marine mammal; material: Swab sample of the gingival sulcus; isolation source: swab sample of gingival sulcus... | reverse complement strand
CAAAGTTGAGTGATGCTGAGATTATTCAGAAAGCTCAAAAATATTACAAAGATTTCTATGGAAGTGAGCTTCGAGGCTCGCAAGCTCCAAAAGTGAAGAAAATCATTAGATCTTCTGAGCAGTCAAAGTTTCGCTCTTTTACGACAGATTATCTAAGTAAATCACAACTTCTGATTGTCAATTTTGAAGATGAAAAAGGTTTTGCCCTAATGTCTGAAAATCGTTATGGGACACCTCTTTTTGGAGTTTCAAATAAAGGGAATATTTCTCTAGAGAAACCAACAAATACAGGACTTGATATAATTATCCATAACGCAATTGTTATTACGCAGATGGAGAATAAGACTTGCCCTAAATGTGGAGGTCCTTATGCTTCAAACCTTAACCCAGTCATTCCAGAGCCTAACCCTGACCCAAATAACCCTTTTATTGACGGATCTAATCCAAAAGGTAATGGAAATATACAAAGAGGTCCTGTCTGTACTCCTTTCATTTGCTTAAATGATAAGCCGAATGATGGGACTAAGCCATGGATAAAAGGTCTAGATACTACAAATAATACTCTGACTATGGATATAGATACTTTAGGTATTGATAGCATAAAATACCAACATGTTATTTATGAATCAGAAAAACCTATACTCCTTTTTCCTGAAGGACTTCAATGGAATCAATGGTCTCCTTACAATAACAGAATACCATTAGATAAAGATGGTAAAGAATGTCCTGTAGGTTGTGTTGCTGTTGCTCTTGGACAGATTATGGCTTACCATAAATATCCTAATTATAACTGGGATATTATTTATCAAGGAGACACAAGTAATGCTTATTTTAGAGATGTAGTCCCATCATTCCTTTATCAATTAGGAAAAAAAGAATTTCTTAATATGGATTACAAATCTAAAGGAAGTGGAGCTTTATCTGATTCTGTACCTAGCACCTTAAGAAAATTTGGCTATATATCTTCTGATTTAGAAGACTATAATGCTGAAGATATTGCAAGAAATATCTCTGAAGAACTGCCTGTTTATATAAAAGGTCGAAGTACTAAAGTAATTATTCAAACAGATACAGCTTATTATAAAGGACATGCTTGGGTTATTGATGGTTTAAAGTTAAATATATGTAAAGATGTCTATCAAAAGATTTATCATATAAGAAAGGGAGATCAATACACTGCTAGTTACAAAACAATAAACGAGAGTAGTCCATATAATGTCTTCTTTTTTCATTGTAATTTTGGATTTGAGAAAAGTGCTAATATGTTTTGTCTAGATAAGGTCTTTAATATTGATAAGATTGAAGTAGAAAAAGAAGTAAAAGGAGATACAATCTCTTATAAAGGAGACTACTTTTATAGATATAAATTAGGAATAGTTAAAGATATTATGTTATGGGACGAAAACCAAAATTAATCGGCTTGAGCATAGGAATGCTGTTGATTTTCACATCGTGTGAAAAGGAGTACCCTTATCCTCAGATAAAAGAGAAGCAGAGCATCAAGATTGATAAGAATCGAATAAATAAGTCTCAAGGCAACAAGGACGAAGAGGGAAGCACCTTTACGCCAAACAAACCTGACGACAGCGATACTGACACCTCAATAGATGAACTACTATTAGGAGAGGAGTATCAGAACTTAAGCGAGGATATAATCAACGATAGAGACAAAGTTCTCCTTTCTAAGTTCGAACTCGCATCAGCAAGAGGAGACTTACAGCTATTCAAACTCTGGAAAAAGCTCACGCAAGAGGTTAAACCAAAGAGCCACGAGGGTCTATTTCGCTACACCCTACCCCTTGAAGAGGGAGAAGATCCAAACAATATGCTAGCTTATAAGTATATAGAATTCTATTTTGTTGGAGATGTAGCAATGATTGCTCGGATGAAAGTCCCATCTGCTCTTGACGGAGGAGAAGAATCAAGCAAAGGATATAGCTATATGATTGAACGAGTTCAATTTGAACCAAAGGAAAAGAAGTATCTGATCTCAGAACTTTTCAGAGCAAGTTCAGAAGATATTCGAAAGGGACATCAGCACAAGCTCGTCAGAGCTTACTACAATCAAGCTGAAGATTGCGTAACATTGGAATTTTGTCGCACAAAAGGTAGCCAAACGAAAGATGAAAGTTATACCCTTAATCGGGCATATTACCCATATTACTCCCCCATTATTAAACAGATCATGAGGAAAAGTAGATAGATTCTTTAGAGCAATACAGCACTTCTAACGAAGAAGAATTAAAGCTTAAGCGGGCATTCCGCAACTGGAAGCTCATAAATAAAAATAGTGTAGGGAAGAAAAATTTATATCTTCCCTACACTATTTTTATTTCTACCCTACGATTCAAAAAAGTCTTCCCAACGAATTATTTAATTCTTTTCAATAGTTTTTTCAGTCTCGAACATTCTTATTGTTAAATTCAAAAAAAGCTTATTCTTTCTGCTCCCGCAGAGCTACTGCCCGTAGGGGGTGAGTAGTTGAACGCAAGCGGTAGAAAGCAACACGTGCTGTAATATCTTCGACATAACGTGAGGTCTCATGCCCTCGAAGATAACCATAACGGCACACAGGGTCTTTGTAATAACGAGGCAATCGCTTTAAGAGAATGAAGCGTCCTACGTTACCAGTCCAGACATCTGTCCGATAACCATACTTTTTCGCAAGCCTTTGGGCATCTTGCACGTGGGCAGGGCCTGCATTATAACCTGCAAGAACAAACTTACACCGCTCCTCAACATCGGCAATATCTGAGAACATTTTCTGCACATCCATAAGACAATCCACCGATACGCGTACTGCCACACGAGGATCTAAAAGCTCCTCTTTCGAAGCACCATAGATACGACCCGTGCGAGGCATGATACCCATTAATCCCCTTGCACCTGAATAACCAATAATCTTAGCACGGAAGTTGGACTCCTGATAGGCAATAGCTAGGAGATATTTCCAATCCCAGCCCAAACGTTTGGCTTCTTCTCGGAAAAGACTGTCATAAGGCGATAGCTGATTACCTGTGATAAATTCGCATTCACCAGACCAGTTACGCCCCTTTTCCTTTTGGCTCATCTGTTCCTGTTCGAAATACTTACGAGCGATAGCCCTGTAGCCCTCGACACGCTCCAAGCTATCTGCCCAAGTCTTCAGAGCAGAAATCAAATCTGTCCGCTCCTTGTTACAGATCCAACTCAACTTCTGCTTCTTGCCCAACTGCAAACGAAAATCCATCTTCGGATAGAAATGTTGAGATATTTGGGCTAGAGTTTTATCCACAAGGGCATAATCAATATGATGTCGAGCAATCAAGTCAATAAGTTCCTCCGAAGTAGCTAAGCTATCATCAGCCAAACGTATATCAATCGTTCCGCCCAATCGTTCATTCAGCTTGCGAAGATAATCCTCATAGCGAGAATCACCTTCAACGTATATAGTCTTACCTCGGAGATCTTCTTCCTCAGCGATGAACTTACGGCTGTGAGCCACTGGCGGAATCCTCTGAGCCAAAACCATGGCACTAGCCATCTTCCGTCCAACATAAGCGTAACTACTCTCGTCATCATCGCAGATCAGTTCAGGACGAATGCAAAGATCAGCTTCTCCGCGAGCAATCAGCCCATGTAGGCTATCCAAACTCTCAACCTGCTTGATCTTGAAAGGCTTCTTGATGGACTTAGCAAAGAGCTTAAGCAACTCGTACTCATAACCTTTTGCTTCATCACGATAGATGAAATATGTGCTAGCAGAGGTATTCGTTAATACTTCAAGTGTATCAGGTATTGACTTCCGCTCAAGCTTTTTAATCCGCCAATCCTCTCCAATGTACAGAAGAATAGGAATAAGTATGAGACAGAAGACAAGAAAAGTTCGCTCCGAAAATATAGATTCTAGGAGCGAAGATTTAGAGTATTTGCAAGACATGGTTAATTCATTTGGGCAAAAGTGGCAGCGAAGAGCTTCATCTGCCTCAGCATTGAGACAAGACCATTTGATCTTGTAGGCGAAAGATGATCCTGCAGTCCAATCTCTTTGATGAAATACAAGTCTGCATCTCGTACATCTTCAGGCTTCTGATTATCAAGGACACGGAGCAATAGGCTCACGATTCCCTTAACGATAATCGCATCGCTCTCACCAGCGAAACGGATACGTCCGTCCTCTCGACGAGCTGTAATCCACACTCTGCTCTGACATCCCTCAATAATATTATTAGGTACCTTATCTTCCTCTGGAAGTGCTGGCAAATTATTGCCCATATCAATGATCAAAGCATATTTATCCATCCAATCATCGAAGACAGCAAACTCCTCGATAATTTCGTTTTGTATCTCGTTTATAGTCATTTATTACTTCTGTTTATGAATCAATTCAAGAGTAGTACCGACCGTTTCGCCAACAGCTCGAAGCGTTTCTCGGCTAATGATGTTTAGATTATCCTCTTGTGTGTGCCAATGCTTACCAAAACCTGTATCACGATCACTATCATAATTGACAATGTCTAGTGTCGGTATTTTTCGATCCTTAATCAAAGGGACATGATCATCGACTAAACCTGATGTATCTTTATTGATGAAGTACTTACCCCAACCCAATTGGGCCGCCACTTCCCAGAACGTATAGACATAACGCCCAGCATAAGCCTTGGAATATGCCTCCCAACAAAAGCGAGCATCTCTAGCTCCAACCATATCTAGGAGTACCCCATATTTGGCTTGATAATTGGGAAGATGTGGATGCTTTGACCAGTACTTTGACCCCAAACACCAGCCATCATCTGTTCCGCCTTTGCCTCCGTCTTCTAAGTCTACAAAGAAGAAATCCAAAGGAAGCTTAGAAGCACGCTTATGGCTCTGTCGTGCAAGCTCCAAAAGTACAGCCACGCCACTAGCTCCATCGTCTGCTCCATAAATAGGACTTTTCTGCTTCAAGGGGTTCGGTTCTTGGTCTGCTACAGGACGCGTATCGTAATGAGCTAGAAGTATGACACGCTGAGGTTCATTGGGATTGAGCGAAGCAATGATATTTCGCCCAGTAACGGGTTTTCCAAAGTAATCCGTCCCCTCAAAAGTTTGCTCGCTGATCGTATAGCCCCACGAACGAAGAAGCTTAATAATCCAATCGCCACAAGCCTTATGCTCCTTGCTTTCAGGCAAGCGATAACCAAGGTTTACTTGATACTCTATATAGCTATAAGCCGTATCAGCATCGAAAGGAATCGCCTGCATCTGAGTTTGTAGAGCTTCGTGCTTAGGCTTAGGCTCTTCACTTTTGGGCTTATCAGAAAAATCTAAATGAGACAAGACAAAAGATAGAATCATTAAACCCAAAAAGATATAAAGAATTAGTTTTTTATTTTTCATATTATTTCCAGAAAATTAAGTTTCAATTCAATGAATTGCTAGGCAATATTCCACAAGATTAAGGCTTAACAAATTTAATTGACTTGTAAGCCGAAACAGCATCTTTGCTATCCGAATACAACCTCAAGCGTAAGATATAAGTAGCAGGAGGCAAAGACATAATTGCTCCCAAGCCAAGACTCTTGAACTTGTAAGCTACAAAGGCAGAGGATGCTGGAATAAGACAGCGAGACTTTGAGAGAAGTCTTGCTCCCGACATCGCAAAAATATCAATATCTGCAAGCAAAGGCATACCCTTTTGATCATGCTGAATAATAAGCATTCCTCCCTTCATCATGCTTAGACTAAGCTGATCAATCTGTGGCTTAAGACCTCGCTGTACAACGAAGTCAAAGCTCTTAAGCACAACATTGTTGTATACATCGCAAACACGCAATAGGGCGTGATGACGACCCGAAGCCAAAGGCGGTAAAGCATAGTTGATGGTAGCTAAAGTCTTCGAGCCTTCAACGTTGCTGTAGTATGGGCTAAGGTCAATCGTCTGTCCGCGACGACCATCTATAACCAACTGCATCTGATGACCAATCCCAGCACTAGAGAGGTTCAAACCGTGGGCTTCGCTCAAGCGAACGAAGAGCTTACTTATTTCAGGAACAAGGGGCGTCGTATCAACGTCCTTGCCAGAAAGCTGAACGCTCAAGAGCTTGGGAGCTTCTTGGTCTGCCGACTCATCATTCTTGCCCCCCTGAAGAATCCTTAAGTTACGAGCATAACCCATGCAACTCTTACGCCTTTGCTCATCATAAGCGTAGAAAGCAATCTTTCCAGTCTTGTCAGAATATACCACATCTTTCGGCACGATGAAATCAAAACTGAAGTTCCCATCCTGAACCTCAACGGTATTGGTATAAATAAGATTCAGGAAGTCTCGATAAGGTACAGGCTTAACCACTTCGCCCCATCCTCCGAAATTATCAATTGTGAGCAAATCCTGCTCGCTATCATAGACAAAAACCTCCACCTTACCAGTGAAATCTCCGTCAATACTTCCGTCGGAGTTTTGGATCTGACCCGATAGTTTCACCTGCTCCAAAGCATGCACCTTAAGCTCTTCTTCCGAAGCAATGGCTTGATCCTTGCTACTCGTTAAGACAACGCGAGCTGGCGGAAGAGCGAGCTTTTGCAAAGGCGAACCTAGAAGTACGAAATTTAATCGATTTTCGGGAGAGAAGAGCGAACGCATTGTATTCTTCGCCCTCATGACAGCCTGCCCAAGAGTCGGATAAGTCCCAGCTTCATTTGGTTGGAACAGTTCCTTGAGTAATTCTTCGTTCAAGGCTTTGTTTGGCAAATCCCATACAACACGAGTAGTCGAAAGCAGGGCAATACCTCCACTTGTTTCATGCAAGAGTATAGCCTCTCCTGCCGAAGTATTCGTCTCGTCAAAGGGCGAAAAATCACAAGTCGCAGTAACGAAAAGGGGTAACTTCTTATGAGAAAACCCTTGCACATCTGCAAAGCTTAGGATCTTCTCTTGCGTCCACTTATTTGGTCCTCCGTGACCATTGTAATTGACCAAGAGCTGACCTTTTTCGAAGGCTTCGAACAGCTCTTTTCTCGCCCTAGGACAAACCATCTGACCGCCCACACTTTCTCGTAGATAGGCAGACATATATATTTTCTTTATGAGCATGGCAGGAGCGACTTGCTCCAAACAATTCGTCAAATCAACGCTTTGCTCCGTATGACTATTCCCATCGCCATTATCAGCTACAAAGGTTGCTCGCATTCGCCATGAGCCAGCAGTCTGATCATTGTCATAAGCGATTATTTTATTTACTACGGCAAAAGCTTCATCTTCATTCCTTACGGGGAAACGTCCCACAGGCACATCCATCAGCTGATGAGCCAAGGAAGGCATCTCATTGTCGTAAGCCTCTAAGCTTTTCATACTTGGCTCTTTATCTTCATCACGTAGAACACCAAAGAAATCATCAGAAGTATAAGTCTCTAGATCCAAAGAGTTCTCCGACTCGTAGCAGAGAAGGAAGTTTGCCTTCTGTAAGCTCTCTTTTTGCCATTCCTTAAGTATGCGACGATTATCGTAAGCAGCATCTCCAAACAAGAGGATATTCAGGGGCGAAGTGAACTGAGCCCCTTTTTGCTCCACGGATAAATCATAATAATGCCGAGCCACCAATCGATAAGCCATAGCATCAGCTGTACCGCCGTTGAACTCATTATAAATCTCTTGATCGCTCCAAACGGCAGAGACCTTGCCCTTGGTCTCGTAATGCTGAGCCAAGCGACGAGCCTGCCCCTTCAGAGCCTTTGGACAAATAATCAGTAAGTCAATCCTACGCTTATCCCCAAGAATATTTTGATTTGGCTCAAGGGATACAAAGTGTACAGGCTTAGCCTGTGCAAGGTTAAGCAGTAAATATGAGCGAGTCATCCCATGAGTTTGAAAATAGGGAAGGGACAAGCTCAAAGATGCTTGCGTAGAAAATTCATTAAGATTGAGATGCTTCGTTGTAGGCTGACCTGATAGACCTACCTTATCTAGAGCAAAAAGCTCCCAGCCCTTACGGTGATCAAAGGTATAAGTAGTCTTAGCATTGAGGTCAGCACCCTTTGAAGGCTTACGTCTCAAGACTACAGCTCCACCTTTTGTGGAGATCTCTTGTTGGAAATTAAGTTCGTAATAGTCAAGTTGTATACTCGTCTTTCGAGGAAAGGCCGTGATACTTACATTCATTTGAGGTGAAGCAGGATTAAGCTTCATGCTCTCCGTCTCCAAATGCTCTTTATCCATTCCGAAGAAATGATACTCATAAGCTGAGCCTTTCTTAGAAACTTCCGAACGACTTATACTCTCGGTAAAATATTCCTGTCCATTAATATCAATCCTTATCGCCTCACGCCCTTTCTTTGGATAGCCCATAAAGGCTAGGTTCATCTGCACGGACTTAGCACCTCTGAGCTTAAATTCTGCAACGTTTGGCTGATAAAGTAATGAACTATAGAGCTTACGTCCCGAATGTGCTATGGACATGTCTGAGAAGTCCATCAGACGCGTTGCTATGGTGTAGCGATCAGCCTGAGAGCCTCCTTGCTGAGCCTGTTCAACCTCCTCCTCTTGCATGCGAAGAGGCTGAGCCGTGTTCTCACTAACGAGGTAGTAAGCTTCCTTCGTATAGTGGTTCGTCTTGTGATAAAAGAAGTCTTTCTTTCGACTATAATACCACTGAACTAAGCCCTCTCCGTAGAAATAAAGCTTTCCATTCTTTAGATAGGTCGGAACTTGTTTGAGCCGATGTCCCACAAGGAGCTTGTTCACCTCTGGCAGAATGCCACCTCCGTAGCCCCAGACAGAGAGCTTATCTATAGAAGAAAAGCCCGAAGCTTTGAGAAAAGCTTGATCTAAGACATAAAGCCCATTAGCCTCAACCTTTACTCTAGCCCAGCGACCTTTTGCCATAGGACTTTGTGCCAATAGCAGAAAGCTTTGGCTCAAGAGGAGTAAAAATAGGGATAATCTCTTCATTCTTAAATCAGTTATTTTCGTCTTAAGGCTAAAACATTAATTCTTATAGGCGAGCAAGAAACTTTTCGACCTCGATGATGTAGCGCTTATGTAGTGAAGAACCAATCAACCCCTCCTCATCATGTGCTTCAATCTCGAAGGTCAATTTCTTACCATCTACGTCTACAAGTCTGGCTTCACAGCTAACAGATGCTCCAATCTTCGTAGCTTTGACATGCTTCACATCGATCTGAATGCCAACTGTATCCAAGCCCTCATCCAAAAGCGAGCCAATACAGAGACAAGCTGTATTTTCCATCAAACCAACCATAGCTGGTGTTGAATAGACATCTAGGTTACCAGAGCCATGAATCTTGGCAGAATGCTCTGGAGCGACACGGATCGTTTGACTGGCTTTAAGTCCTACTTCTAACATAATTAACGTTTTTTCTTCTTCGTTAGTCTCTTAAATGTATTGTAAAACACCTTCTGTCCCTTCTTAAGCATGAAGACTTCTGCCGTAGGCTTAACCACCTTCCAAAGCAATAGAGCATAAGGCACAAAGGGTCGAATGCGATTGATACGTTGTTTCCTTCGCTCGCTCTTCTCAGGGTCATACTTCGACTTGGGCAGAATCTTCGACCAGAGAGAAGGCTTCTTCTCTTTCTGTGGAGCGTGTATTTGCTTCGGTTCAACCAAATTTAGGAGCGTCGAGAGAGTTGCTCCCATAGGAGCATTACGCTCAATGCGATCACCAAGTATAGAGCAAGCAACCTTTCGTGCATTTGCTTTGACGAAAATCAAGTCTGCCTTGAGTAATTCCCCTCGTAAGCGAGCTAACTTGTTATACGCCTTTTCCTCACGAAGGAGTTGCTCATAAGATGATAGCTCCACATCTTCCTTAGGCTGTGCCTTGATTTTTGGCTCTTTTCCAAACTTCCCTTGCTGATCTAATTCTGCATTTAGCTCAGACTTCATACGAAGCACCACTTGAGCCAAACGCTCCCTTAGTTCATGCTCAATTTGTTCTCTGAAGAGGTAACAAAGTGTGATCAGAAGAAGGTAAAAGACTAAGACTAAACCAAATCCTTCAAATGCTGATTGTAGATAGTCTGCAAGGCAAGCCCCGATAAAAACATTCGTCATGATGAACAACATCAAGAGCAAAAAGATTAAAAGAGCCAACCAAACGAGATGGGCTACCAGCTCTGAACTTTTAGCCCCCTTGCCTGAGAGCGTAGCATTTATTTTACTACGAAAGATATAAATAAGGCTTTGGCGGATTCCTTGAATCTGTTGATCTCCAAACGATTGATGCGTCATGACTATAGGCTTTTGCATTATTCAAAGAGGGCTATTTCCGTCAAAAACGAAAATAGCTCCCCTTCTATTCGATACTATTAGTTGATTGAGGCGAAGGGTTTACCTTCCAGCCATTGGGCTAGTCGGCTAGCTCTTCGATCTCGTTAATAAGCTCCTCTGTCTCTTCTTCCAGCTCTTCGCCACACTTGATGTAGCGATCTTTAGCTTCGTAGTAACGCTCAACAAGACTGTCCTTAGCACGGTCAACCCCCTCCTTAGCACGGTTTAGACCATCAGACAAGTCATCAGAAAAGCGTTCTCTCTTTTCTTTGTCAGAGAAGTAAACAGCTGCAGCACCCAAGGCTGCACCTAGCAATAATCCTAATGAAAATTTACCACTTGAACTAGACATAATTTTAATTTTTTGTTTGTTAATCCTACAATCTGAGGATATAAAACCCCAAATCCTTTTCGTAAAGATAGGATTTTTCAGTAAAACATACAAGAAGCTCAACTTATCAAGAAAAAGAGCAAAGCCACAAGACAAGAGACTAAAGCCCTCAAAAACAACAATAGGAATCTAAACTAAAAAACTATAATACAAATAATTAAACAAGCTATAAGCTCGAAAACTTTAAGTCGAAGACTAGAGCTATGAGCTTAGTCTCTGAAAGCCAAATGCATGCCTAGATAATAAGAAAAAAAGATAATAATATATGTCATACTTTCCTCTGCTCTAAAGAAAGCAAATGTCCAAAAAGTCAAAGAAATAGACCTTTCATACCATTAAAAGACAAGCTTGAATAGATTTGTATTTTTCCTAAAATTCTGTTTCCTTTGCTCCTAGATTCAAGAGCTTCAACGAGAGCCTTTCGCCCCCTACTTTCTAGGAGAAAAAAACTACACAAGGAAAGCGTTACAAGCTCTTAATCTAAGACTTAACCAATATTTTATTAAAACTAAATTTATTATCAAATGAACAAAACAGTTACAGAGCAAAGCTCTAAAAAATGCTTGATTGAAGAGTTTCGGATCTACACGATCAAGGAACTAGCCTGTCTCTACTTCCCCAAGTTCCAAGCAGGACACGCCAGCCGTTGCTTCCGTCGTCTGCTCAAGGAAGACCCTCTACTCTATAAGGGTTTAGAAGAGCGAGGCTACCGTCCGAGAAAGCGAAACCTCTCCCCCTCGCAAGTAGGCTACCTTTTGGAGCATTTGGGTACTCCGAATGAATTCTACGAGGTGCTAAGACGAAGCTAAATGGTTGAAAAGCTCCTTAAAAGGACAGAGAAAGCCCCTGCGGAACAGGGAAAAAATTCCTTGGGAAGAATTAGAAAAACGTTCCCAACGATTCAAAAAAGTCTTCCCAACGATTCTCTCAAATGTTCCCAAGGATTTCCATTAAAGCTCAAAAGCTTCTGAGACTTCTAACGATTAAACTAAAAAGATGTGAGCCTAGATTCCGTAGAATCTAGGCTCACATAGTACTATAATTAACAATAAAAGCTATAAACTCAACCTTCTTAATCCAAATAGCAAGACTAAATAAACCAATAATAAAGAAAGAAGATGATCTAAGTTTGAGTTGAAAATCTCTGGACTTTCACAGAAAAAACAATAAAGACAGAAAAGAACTGCTCCAAGCACAAGTGCAAGTACAATCTTTTTAAGCCTAGGAATCTTCTTAATCATCTCAACTTCTGGTAGCCTTTGTAAGAAGGATAAAAGGATAAAAACAAACAATGTTATAAACTTTACGATATAATTCATAAAGTCCGTTCCTTCAATCACAATACCATAAAAGAGCCTTCCACTCAATATGAGGATACAAGCTATTATAATTAAGAATGCTTTCATTGTGAATTAGGACTAACTGAAAAAGTTTCTCAAAAAAAACAGTCCAAACCGAAGCTTAAAGCTTCAAAACCTTAAAAGTCTTTGCCCGATCGCCATTGAAGAGCTTAAGCAGATAGAAGGCATTAGGCAGTTGATCCATCTGTAGGCGACCAAGCTTCCCTCCCTTAGAGAGAAGCAATTCGCCATTCATATTTCTCAACTCTAAGCTATCAGCCCCCTGAATATGCAGTACATCTCGGCAGGGATTAGGATAAACAGCGAAGGCTTGAGCCTTAATCTCATCAACTGCTACACTATTTCCACCATTTTCAGGCTCATCATCTTCAACGTCTACCCCAATATCAGAATCATCTATTTTTTTTTTTGAGTCTGTAGCTAGGACTACAAACTCTGCTCCTGAGGCAAAATTGCGACCATTCTGAGAACTAAGGGCTTCGAACCTCAGGTAACGAGTTCGATAATTCTGCCCAAAGAGGATGCGTTTCAAATCCTTAGAAGAGTCAAACTGTCCTGTATGAATCCGTCTCCAATCCTTACGATCGTTACTTATGTAGATAGCATAGTCTCGGATATCTCCATTATTTCCGTCGACACGTGGCGTATAAGTAAAACCTTTGATGCTCTTAGACTGCAAAAGATCAAAATCAACAAAATGAGGATATTCTGCCGTTGTAACAACCCATGTCGTATGCCAAATCGTATTGATGTCTCCATCAACCAGATTAGAAGCATTACCACGATCACGTACTTCCTCACTATCTGTAGCAATGACCTCCATAGCTGTTCCTTCAATCTTAGGGAAATTAATCTCTGTTACGACAGACTTATTCCCTTTGAACCAAGCACGGATCTTACACTCATCTTTAATGATAAAAGGTTTGACGTAGCGTTTCGTCTTACCATCGTTAAGTTTGAAATAGATTACACCATCACCATTCATACTTATTTCTCCAATTCCATTTCGCTTAACCAATGGCATATTTGGAGCATCAAGAGCAAGCGGTTTGATTGATGAATAATCTCCCTTGAATGGACGGATAGCAAAGCCAAAAGTCTGAGCTTGAGCATACGAGCGACAGCTCTCTATTGGGCCACCCTGTCCACAGCTTGCTCCACCTAGACCGCTCACACTGGCATCTAGATGCAGATGAGTAGCTCCTGCCTCTGGCAATTCGTAAGCATGAGGAGCGAAGAGCATCTCCTTAGCAGACCAAGGAAGAGCCGAAACGCTCATCTCATCTTCGGCAATGAAGAGGATACCTTCACCCACTTGATCGGTCAAGGCTGCCCAACGCACCTCTTCTCTATTCCCCATCGTCTGTGGTTTTGGGAAGTTTTCGAACTGATCAGCAACGGTACTCTTGTTCAGCTGTATGAATTGGCTCGTCTTACGATCCGAATAGTTATTGATTGGACCACGTCCATAGTAGGCAAAATTGCTATACTTCTTAGGCACAAGCAATTCGTAACCTAGGCGAGGAAGAACTAATTTAGGGTTAGATCCTTGGATATTTGCCTTCATCTCGATCGAACCATCAGGATAAACTGTCCAAACTTGATCACTCAAGATGTAGAAATCCTGCTCTCCAAACGAACGATTATCTTCTGCAAGGCTATAATAACCTGTAGAACCCTTACGGAAAAGCTTAGCACCATGTGGAGCTTGGCTCTTAATAGATGCGAGAATCACAACGCTACCGTCTTTTTTCTGAGAAGCAGAACAGCTCAGAGCTTTCTGTTGCAGATTAAACAATCCATTGCTCGCCCAATTATTCCACGTCCAAATATCATTATCACAGACAGCACGGAGACATGAAATCTTAGGACCCTGTCCCTCTGCTATAAGCTCTTTTCCATTATAAGATAAACTATGAATCGTACCCAAATTCTTATCAAACTTAAGCAAGAATGCCTTACCCTTAACCGTGATTAAACCAGCATCTGATTTATCCTGAGTTAATTTAGGTTTAGGTCCTTTAGCTATTTGTTTGAGTGTGTACTTAGGTTGTGCTAGAGCTACGACAAGTTGCTCATCAGCTTGAGTATAACCTGCTTTAGCCCAAGGCATATCCTCTTTTAATCGACAGTTAATCTTAACGAAGTATTCGTTTTCATTTGACATTTTCGCACGATCGAAAGGAATCGTTACAACAGCCGATTCACGAGCTTTAACGCTAGGCATAGATAGATTTCCACCCTGCACCTTAACACCATTTTCCAAAAGCTCCCAATCTAGCGAGTAAGCACTCAAATCGCTAAAGTAATTCTTATTAAAAATACGTACCTGACCCTCTAAAATGTTTTCACTAGAAATACCTACATACTGATAGACCTTCTTAACCTCATAATACTGAGGCTTAGGAGCTAAGTCCCCAAACATAATTCCATTCATAACGAACATACCATCATTTGGAGTATCACCAAAGTCACCTCCGTAGGCAAGGTATCGCTCACCTGTGGCTGTATGATGATAAAGTGATTGGTCCACCCAATCCCATATAGCTCCGCCACAAAAGAAGTTTGTCGACTCTATCGCCTTCCAGTAGTCAGCGAGTCCGCCAACGGCATTACCCATTGAGTGAGCGTATTCTGAAATATGGAAAGGATATTTGATATTCGAATGACCTTTGACCGCTTCCTGAACCCAAGAGATAGAAGGATACTGATTAGATCCCATATCAACAATATTATTGTTACGCTCATACTGAACAGGACGAGAGGTATCAACCTTTTTAACGGCAGCATACGAACGCTCAAAATTTGCTCCAGGACCAGCCTCATTTCCCAAAGACCAGATCACCACAGAGGGATGATTCATCGAAGCGTAGACCATTTCTAATGTTCTGTTTGTATGAGCATTGTTAAACTCTGGTACATGAGAAAGAGATCCAGCTCCATAACCATAGAGGTGAGACTCAATATTCGCCTCGTCTTCCTGATAAATACCATACTTATCACATAGATAATACCAATATCTCTGTGGCGGATAGTGAGAATTACGCACGTGATTGATATTCGCACGCTTCATAAGCATCACTTCCTGCTCCATCTGCTCTCTTGTTACAGCATGCCCTCGACTAGGACTTGTCTCATGACGGTTTACCCCTTTGAGTTTAACTGGCTTGAAGTTAATGAAGTAATAGCGACCTGCAAGCTTAAATTCGTCCTCACTAGCAGGCGTATCCTTAATCGTTACCACACGGAAACCAACATAAGTCGAAACCATATCTAGAACCTCTCCTTCATCAGAAAGAATCTGAGCAACAAGGACGTAACGATAAGGCTTTTCAGCAGACCACAGATTGACACGATCAACAGGTAATTGGCTCAAAATATTCTTGTTTTGACTTCCAGACCACCAAGAGCGACCAATATCCACTCGCTTTTCAGCCACAGTCTCTGCACTCGTTTCATCAGAATATAAAGGACATGAGTACAATTTATAGACAAGCTGGCTTCCACCTGAAAAAGATCTTATACCACGTAAATCAGCCGAAAGGTTCAAAGCATAAGAAGATGTGCTAATTCTTACAGGAACGGCAGAGAGGTTACGAATCTGCATCTTGGGTTTTGCTGTCAAAGAGACAGGACGGAAAATCCCAGGGAGACGGAACATATCCTGCGTTTCGAGGAAAGAACCGTCACTATTACGATACACTTCCACGGCAATAAGGTTCTTACCTTCACGATTGATATAAGGCGTAATATTAAATGAAGCTAGATTACGTGAGTTTTTAGAGAAACCAATATAACGTCCATTAATCCAAAGATAGAAGAACGAGTCCACACCTTCAAAATTTACATAAATATCTTTGCCGTCCCAATCTGTAGGGATAGTGAAGGTTCTGCGATAAGAACCAACCTCGTTACGATCTTTATAAACAGTCCAGTCGTAAGGAGGCGTACGCATAACACCATACTTCCAATCACCCTTACCCCAACCTGTTTTGAATATTGCAGATTGATTAACATAAATAGGCGTACCGTATTTCATAGTCCCATCAGACTTCAAACCAGCTATATTCCAGTTCATCGGCACTTCTACCCTATCCCATGAAGAAGCGTTATAGTTCAAGCTGTAGAAATCCATCGGACGCTCCTGTGGATTGCCTACCCAATGGAATTGCCACGTGCCATCAAGACTTTTGAAATAACGACTATGCTCAGGCAAAACCTTTTTAGCATTATCTAGATTTGCAAAAGAATAAATATCGGCATGAGGTTCTTCCTTATTCAATGCATAGGCTTGAGGATCTTCCCATTCCTTCCCTGTTGGTGCAAATGTCTCTGCATGCTGAATGCCTTTTAGTTGGGCTACTGGCACTAAATCCTGAGCCATGAGCGACCCAAAGGCAAAAAGTATCACAAATGTAAGTAATAATCGTTGCTTCATCATCTTTATTTTGCTATTTATTAATATGTTTAATCATTAGTTTTATCTCACAAATATACAAGTTTTATCTCACAATTCTAAAAAATTTTCATTATATATTATAATTTTTCATCACAAAAAAGAAGTTCTACCAGTCGTAAGGTGAACTACAAGTCTGCTAAAAGTATAAGCATTCTTCCCTACATGAAACAAGCCTCTTCGGTAGCAGGAATAAAACAATAGGAAAACATTTTTATTTCTTAGGGAATGTTTATTTGATTCGTTGGGAAGAATTAAATAAGTCTTCCCAATGATTTTTCTGCTCTTTATATACCTTTTAGAGAGCCTTCCAAAGCTTTCTCTTTCTACTATCTCTGAGGTGTGGCTACCTCTAAGGGAAAACCGCTATCTGCAAGGGGCAAAAAAGCTTCTGCTTTTAGCAGACTTGTAGTTCATCCTTAGACTCATAACATTTAAGAAAAGTAAAAGGATAGCCTTAGCTATCCTTTTCGTCTGTAGATTCGTGGTAAGCAGAGAAAATCAATCTAGCTTTCGAAGTACCAACCACAGCTTGCAGTTCCTCCTCCGTAGCTTCAGCTATCCTCTTGGAAGACTTAAAATGCTTGAGAACTTGCTCTTTCGTCTTTTTCCCAATGCCCTTGATATAATCCAAACGAGAAGACAACTGCGTCTTACTTCTCCTATCACGATGAAAAGAAATCACAAAGCGGTGAACTTCGGCTTGGATATGCTCCAAAAAACGAAAGCACTGACCATCGTGTTTCAACGGAATAGCTACAGCAGGCGAACCAAAAAGAAGCTCCCTCGAACGATGACGTTCATCTTTAACCATGCCTGCAAGAGGAATAGCCAAGCCCAAGTCATACAACACTTCCTGCACGGCATTCATCTGCCCCTTCCCTCCATCTACAAGGATTAAGTCAGGCATTGACTTAGCTTCCTCCTTAAAACGTCCATAACGCCTCCTAACAACCTCCCGCATCGCTTCGTAATCATCAGCAACATGATCCTTCATTGATTTCAGATGATACTTACGATATTCTTTCTTGCAAGGTACAGCACGCTTAAAGACAACACAAGCCGAAACAGGGTCTGAACCTTGAATATGTGCATTATCAAAACAATCAATATGAATAGGTAGCTTATCTAAACCCAAGCATGTCTTCAGATCGCCCAAAATCTGAGTCATACGCTGATCAGGATTAAGACGTTCTGCCTGTTTATATTTATCAACCTTATATTGCTTAACGTTACGCTCGGAGAGTTCTAAGAGTTTTTTCTTATCACCAATCTTAGGAACGACGACATGTACACCCTTATCAAAATCCCAATCAAGTTCGAATGGCAAAATAATCTCTTTAGCACGGCTGTCAAAACGACGTCGCAGTTCGATTACCGCTGAGGCAAAAAGATCACGATCCTCGTCAAAAGCCTGCACCTTGTACTCCAAAGTCTGAGCCTTGACGACCATGCCCTGAGAAATATGAAGGTAGTTGATGTAAATAATATCCTGATCTCTCTCGAAACTGAAGACATCAACATTATGAATATGATGGGGAGCAACGGTATGCTTAACCTGATAATGCTCCAACTGATCCAAACGTTGCTTGAAAATCTGAGCCTCCTCAAAACGAAGTTCACGGCTCAAAGCAAGCATCTCTTCACGATACAAATCTACAACCGCCTGCATATCGCCTCGAAGCATAGCTACAATCTCCTTAATATTGGCATTATAATCCGCTTCATCTTGCCAAGAAACACAAGGAGCTTTACACTTCTTTATATGATATTGCAGGCACTCCTTATATGTTCCACGTGAAACTTTTTCTTTTGAGAGGTCAAGTTTGCACGTTCGAATAGGAAAAATATCTTTAATCATATCCAAGGTTGCCTGAGCCATTTGCACATTAGGATAAGGACCAAAGCGAAGAGACCCATCTCTCGGAGCTTGACGTGCCATAAAAACACGAGGAAAAGCCTCTCGAGTAACGATAATTTCAGGGTAAGTCTTCCCATCCTTCAGAAGAATGTTATAGCGAGGTTGATGCTCTTTAATCAGAGTATTTTCTAGAATCAAAGCGTCAAATTCGGTATCTACCAGCACATATTCTATACGATAAATCTGACGAACAAGATGACGCGTCTTACGATCAAGATGATCTTTATGAAAATACGAACTAACCCTACGTCGGAGATTTTTCGCTTTTCCAACGTAGATAATTTCCCCTTCCCTATTGAAGTATTTATAACAACCAGCAGATTCGGGGAGCGTAGGCAGAATCTTTTTTATTTCATCTAAAGTCATCTAGAAATTCATTTATGTTTCACGTGAAACATAAGCATTATTCCCTACAAAGATAGCAATTTTGCAAGGGACGAAGAGATCAAGCCTGCAAACCTCCTAGCAAAAAGAAAGAGGGCAAACCAATAAGGTTCACCCTCTTTGAGAATAAAATAATCTAAGGACTACAAGATACCTTGAGCAAGCATTGCGTTAGCAACCTTCAAGAATCCTGCTACGTTAGCACCTTTAACGTAATTGATGTATCCTCTTTCACCTTCAGCATTGCGACCGTAAGTCAAGCACTGAGCATGAATATCCTCCATGATTTGGTGAAGCTTAGCATCAACTTCTTCTTCTGTCCAGTAGATGTGCATTGCGTTCTGAGTCATTTCAAGACCAGATGTAGCTACACCTCCAGCATTTACAGCCTTACCTGGAGCGAAGATTACTTCGTTTGAAACAAGGTATTCGATCGCTTCATTAGTACATCCCATATTTGAAGTTTCTGCTACGATAGTTACACCATTTGCATGCAACAAACGTGCATCTTCTTCGTTCAATTCGTTCTGAATAGCACAAGGCATTGCAATATCTACCTTCTGTTCCCAAGGCTTCTTACCAGCATGGAATACAGCGTTAGGGAATTGCTTTACATAATCAGAAACAACATCGTTACCGCTAGAGCGAAGATCAAGCAATGCTTGGAACTTTTCTTCTGTATTTACACCATCTGGGTCATAAACGTATCCGTCAGGACCAGAGATTGTAACCACCTTAGCTCCTAGTTCTGTAGCTTTCTTTGCCACACCCCAAGCAACGTTTCCGAATCCTGAGATAGCAATTGTCTTACCTGATAGGTCAATATTGTGTACGCGACAGATTTGCTCTACGAAATATACCGCACCATAACCTGTAGATTCAGGACGAAGGCGTGAACCTCCAAATTCAAATCCTTTACCTGTCATAGTACCTGTACATTCGTTAGCCAACTTCTTGTACATTCCATACATGTAAGCCACTTCACGTCCGCCAACACCGATATCTCCAGCAGGAACATCTGTATCAGGGCCAACATGACGCCATAGTTCACTCATGAAGCTTTGACAGAAACGCATGATTTCTCTGTCGCTACGACCACGAGGAGAGAAGTCAGAACCACCTTTACCTCCACCCATTGGAAGGGTTGTCAAGGCATTCTTAAACGTTTGTTCGAATCCGAGGAACTTCAATACTGAAAGGTTTACAGTATGATGGAAACGAATACCACCCTTATAAGGACCAATAGCACTGTTGAACTGAACACGATAACCGATATTTACATGCACTTTACCCATGTCATCGATCCAAGGTACTCTAAACGTAATGATACGTTCTGGTTCAACCATACGTTCGATAATAGCAGCCTCTTCAAATTCAGGATGCTGATTATACACGTCTTCGATAGAAGTTAACACTTCTTTCACAGCCTGAAGGAATTCACTCTCACCAGGATGTTTAGCCTCTAGGGCTTTCAAAATTTCATTAGAATTCATATGCCACTTTTATTAATAATGTGAACTATAATTAACTAGATTACTGAATGCAAATGTAGTAAGATAATTTTATTCTGCAAACCATTTTCAAGGAAATTTTAGAAAAGAAGGGAAAAATCAGTAAAACTTTTTAATAATACGTGTGGTAAAGAGCATTATAACTAAATAAATAAATCCTTCAGCCACGACAATCAATAAAATATCTTTGACGCATATTTTCATAGGCAGGGGTTCTGGGATTAGATATGACCCTGTCATGATTAGTCCGAACTTCTGCTGAAGAAAGGCAAAAGCCAAGCCAAAAAACAAGCCAATCACTAGCCCAATCGTCGAAACAAGTAAGCCTGCATTTGAAAAGATCCGCTCCTGCCTCCTACGGCTCATGCCCAAGGCTCTCAAAATATCCAACTCTTGACGCTTCTCAAGGATAAGCATCGATATACCATTTATCAGGTTAAATGCCGAAAGTAATAAGATGAAACCCAAAATAAGATACACCATAAACCCTTCAATTTTGATGATATAAGTTAATTCGGGGTGCTGTGCCTCTCGGTCAAGTAGTCGGTAATCCTTCGGCAAGGCTTCACTTAATTCTTCAAAACTCAAGCCTTCGGAGGGAACAAGATTGATGCGTGAGACCTCGCTATTCCTATAATCTAAAAGTTTCTGCAAAGCCGATAGTTCCACATAAACACGCTCATTATATTCGCTATTTGACAGCTTAAAAATACCCACTACATCCAAAACTTTTGAGCGAAATGCCGTAGCAGGTGCTAGAGGATTAATAAGCCCTTTACGCTTCGGAAAGAGCAAACTTATCATCTGCGAAGGAGCTTGATCCGAGAGATAGAGACCATTCTTCATCGCCACAGCATAACCTAGGGCAAGCTCTACCCTATCCTTCGTCAAGCCTTTGCGAGGCATTCGCCCCTCTTGAATGATGGTATTTCTAGGCAGAAGCTCATCTTTAGCCTCATCAATACCAAAAACATCAAGGATTAGTTCCTTGTCGGGCATTCTAAGTAGTCCACGCTCTTGCAATTCACAAGAATAAGTCTTAACCTTTTCTGAGGAGAGAAAACTTTGCAGTTCTTCATCGTTAAGCGAAAAGACCTTCGCATCCTTTGGAGCGATAACCAGCTCTGTATCTAAATCTTCGTAGGTAACAAGGATTTTCTCTACATAACCATTATAAACAGAGAGTACAATGAGCATTGCCGAAGTGATGAGACAGATAGCAAAAGCCGAAAGTAGGCTCACCCAGTTAGCAGCACTCAAGCGTGAACGACCGAAGATATATCGATAAGCGAAGGATAAAGTCAAGGACATGAAGCTTCTTTGATTGTGTTTGATCTAAATATTCCTCAAAAGTAAGTTAAGATTTCCTAAATTCCTAGTGATTAAGCCCTTCATTCTTCAAAAAAACTGAAACTTTAACTAAGTAAATAAAGCCTCAAATAAGCTATATTCAAGCTTTATATATGGAAAGAAGTCCAATAAATAAACAAACAGAGGTCAAGGAATGAGCCTTGACCTCTGTCTATTTATCGTTTCGAGTACAACGATTTATCTATGCACGAAGCAAGCTTTAGCTAAACAAATCATAAAATGCGAGAGATTCTAATAAAAGAAGAATACTCACAAAAAACACCTTATACCAAGAGCCTCCTTTTCTTTGTTCTTTAATCTGAAATATTAAAAGTAATATAGTGAACAGAATAATAGCTAAATAAGCTATAGCTTTTACAACAATATTTACTTGTTGATCAGACCAGAAGATATATACCAAAGCTACTTCAAACAGGAGTATAGCAGACATTATCATCTCTACAAGGATACCATCTCCTTTTTTTCTCTTACGAATCCTTCGAATGAAGAGCCATAATGTATAAAGTAAAACTACAATAAATTGCATTATTCTACTGTTTAAATTACCACATACAAGCTGTAAATTCAACTGCAGCAATACCTAAACCTACAGGTCCTAAAAACTTTTTAGCAGCTTCCTTAAGTACTTTTTTAGCAGCATACTTACTTATCGTTTTCCAAGTAGCACCTCCCATAGCTCCAGAAATACTACTAATAATATCTCCTCCAAGAGCTTTAAATAAACAGTCTCCAGCCCTAGACCAACCAGATTCTCCTGAACTTGATCTAAGTTGATCTTGATGTGATTCTTCACTCAAAATCAACATTGAAAAAACAAGAAAACTTTCTTTTCCATACTCATTTTCTAATTCTTCAATATCAGACTTTGTCAACTCTGTTTCATTAAGTAGTAATGTTTTAGTCGTATTAACAATATTACCAAGCTCCTCTTCCCTTAAATGAAAAGATTCTTCTGAAATCTTAGAACTTCTAAGACATTCTTTTACTACCCTTTCATTAACCTCTCTAAACTGAGTTTCTAATAATGTTAATGCTGTTACCTCACTATACAAATCTTGATCAGATCTTTTAGAATCTAAATCTTTAGATGAACATGAGATAAACACTACACTAAAAAATAGCGACAAACCAGTAATAACTAGTCTTTTAGTTAAATTTTTGTTGTTCATAATAATTTGTTATTTTAGGTGAAACATAATACCAATGGCAAAAATAACAAATAAATTCAAATACACAAGTTATTCCTAAATTTTCAAAAAAACTCTATATTCTTACCTCTCTGGCAATTAGTTTTAGTCTTTCTTTTTTTCGAAAAAAGCTCAATAATCTTTTACCTTTTACGACCCTTATAAAAAGAAGGTATAAGCATATAAGCTAATAAACCTGAAACAATAGCTGTAACTATTGGATAGGATAATAAATTATTGAGATGTAATAGAATTAATATAAGTATCAGAGCTACAAAACTAATAGCTATTCGTTTTTTTATATTTACTATCATACAATTACACTATAGAATATCTCTAAATAATGTTAGCTTGGCTTGTTTATATATTAAAACAACTTTTCTACTTAATACAACAAATATATCTGAATATCAGATCATTAATCAGCTTATTTTACTACAAAAATAAATAGAATTACCAAAAACTTAAAAGATTATAATGGTCATTCCTTAAAAGAGTAGTATACATCTAAAAAATCGTTGGGAAGACTTATTTCATTCTTCCCAACGAATCAAATAAACGTTCCCAAAGAAATAAAAATCTTTTCCGATTGTTTTCTTTTTCTGCTTCCGAAGGCTTGTTCGCCCCTACAACAAGTCATTATCCATTTTTGGCGAGTGGATCGGAAAACAAAAGCTAAGCCTCCGCTAATACTTACACAGGAGTAAGCTTAGCGGAGGCTTATAAAGTTAACTATTAAGCTATAGACAGCCGAACTTGTACTATTTATTTAGCTAAGAGTTCGTCAATTCGTTCGAGATAATCCAAAGAGTCATCTAAATGGAAGTACAACTCAGGCATTTTGCGGAGTTGCTTCCCTACCCTTTCGCCTAATTCATAACGAATCTGACGGACATTATGGTTGATACTCTTCATAATCTCCTCGCTCTTCTCCGTAGGGAAGATTGATAGGCGAAGACGAGCTATCCCCAAGTCAGGACTGACCGTAACAGAGGTAACCGATACGAGTACACCACCCATGCTTGCCGTCTGCAGACGAAACCATTCGCCCATCTCTTTTTGTATCAAACGGCTGATACGATTCATTCTCGTATTATCCATACTCCTTGCTTATTTATAGTTCATCCAACGCCAAATCTCTTTGAAACTTGGCTTTTTGCCGTACATCAAGATGCCGACACGATAAATTTTCCCTCCAATATAGATGATGAAAACTGAACTTAAAAGGAGTATCGACAAGCTCAAAATCTCCTGCCATAGAGGTACATCATAAGGGATTCGAACCATCATCACCACAGGAGACGTGAAAGGAATGAACGAAGACCATAGGGTCAAAGCACTATCTGGATTCTTAATTGAAGCCATTCCTATGTACATTGACGCCATCATTAGGATTGTAATAATCATCATCATCTGACCACTATCTTCTTCGCTTGAAACAGTCGATGCCAAAGCAGCACACATACCAGCATAAAGCATGTAACCACCGATGAAGAATAAGAAGAACATCGTCAAAATCTCTCCAAAATTAATTGTATTTATCATCGAGAAGATCATGTTTAGATCCGTATCATTCGTCATACCATTAGCTACCATATCTGCTGTTGTTCCGTCCATGAATACACTAATAACGAAAGGAACTATTAGATATAAGCCTGTACCGAAAATAAGCCATGCCCCAAGCTGTGTCAAACCAACCAAACCAATACCGATGATTTTACCCATCATCAGTTCGAATGGTCGTACAGAAGAGACAATAACCTCTAGAATACGATTTTTCTTCTCTTCAAGCACCCCTTGACTTACCATCATGCCGTACATCATGACAAACATATAAGAAATCAAAGTCAAGGCTAAACCTATTCCACTGGCAAGGTCACCCGAAGAGATTACTTCCGCTCCGTCATCGCCCCACTTGTAAGTAGATACCGAAATCTTCACGTTGCTTTCACGAATGATTTGCTTGATGTTCTCAATCTTGTAGCTTTCAAGCTTTTTGTCCGATAGGTAATCCGAAAGCACTTTGTTTAGATAGTTTTCCAGACCAGAAGGCAAAGTCTTAAAAGAGAAAAGGCTAACAGCATTTTTATCCTCCTCTAGAGATTGTGTAATCTGTAGAATGGCAGATATTTCACCATCCTCACCTTCGCTCTGATATTCACTCAGACTCTTATCTGCGATGACGAATTTATAATTATCCTTATCCTCAAAAAGTGGAGCATACTCCCCTGTCTTGTCAATAATCGCTACAAGCTGTTGGTCATCTCCTGAGAGCTGCATCAAAACTGCTGGCAAAGCAGATATTAAGACAAAGAGAAGAGGTCCTAAGAAGGTAAAGAACAAGAAACTTTTCTTCATCACGCGAGTAACGTACTCACGCCTTATAATTATCCCAATCTTACTAATTTTAGCCATTGTTTTTTACTGTTTGAATGAATATATCATGCATCGAAGGAATCACTTGATTGAAAGATACAAGTTCAATGTCCTTCGGCAATCGATTGATGAAGTCTTGATTTGATTCGCCTTCTGCCTTTTCCATCGTTAAGGTGAAGATACCATGCTCATAATTTGTCTCAAGGATCTTCATGTCTTGAAGCTTCTCTTGATCGCTCTCTTCCATCAAGCCCACCTTAATGAGCTGAGTAGCATATTTTTTGCGAATATCAGATACCGAACCTCTTAGGATTACTTTTGATTTATTGATCAGAGCAATGTCATCACATATTTCCTCAACGCTCTGCATGTTGTGGGTAGAGAAAATAATTGTCTTACCTTGCCTCTTAAATTCTAGTATCTCACGCTTGAGCAATTCTGCGTTGATTGGGTCGAAACCGCTGAATGGTTCGTCAAAAATTAAGAGTTCGGGTTCGTGCAGTACAGCACAAATAAATTGTATTTTCTGCTGCATACCCTTAGAAAGCTCTTCAACTTTCTTGTCCCACCAAGGCATGATTTCGAATTTTTCGAACCAAGAAGTAAGGCGTTTCTTCGCCTCGTTCTTTTCGATTCCTTTAATCTGAGCCAAATAAAGTGCCTGATCCCCTACCTTCATCTTTGGATAGAGTCCACGCTCTTCTGGGAGATAACCGATACGACTTACGTCTTTAACGTTTAGCTTGCGACCTGTCAAAAGAATTTCTCCTTCGTCTGGACCAGTTATTTGGTTGATAATACGGATTAGCGACGTCTTACCCGCTCCATTAGGTCCAAGCAAACCGAAAATACGCCCCTGCTCAATAGACAGACTAACATTGTCTAGAGCCTTATGAGCTGCATACTGTTTGCTTACATTTTTAATGTCAATAAATGCCATAGTTTATGAATATTTAATTGCTTTGCATGGCTAGTAGTTCCTCATAAGTAGGGATAGAATCTAATGCTTCATAGCTCAAATCACTATAATTCAAGCGATAAGCATAATGTTCTAAACCATTAGAGATAACGATACATGGCACACGCAGTGTTCTATTGTAGAGTAAAACTTGTTCAATCACAGTCTGCCCCAGTTTTACTGTTGGGGCTTTGTATTCCAGAAGCATGAGAGCCTTCAGCTGACGATCATAAACGACCGTATCACTTCGTCTCTTAAGCTCCTCTACCTTGAGGAATTGTTCATTAGCCATTAAGGCTTTAGGATAGGAACAGTCCCCTAAGAGATAGTGAATAAAATGCTGACGTACCCACTCTTCTGGGCTAAGACGCACAAAACGTCTCCGCAAAACATCGAAGACATAAGTCTTGCCTTCCTCATCTCTAACCTGCAGTTCACAAGGAGGTAAGTTCAGTTCCGTCATCTTATTACTTAGCTTTTACTCAAGACAAAGGTAAGCATTTTTGTACACCATTCGACAATTTAATCCTTTTTTGTCAAGAAATGTCAGACAGATAGGCACTATTTCCTAGGCTCGTCCCCCACAGGCGAAAGCTAAGATCCGTGGAGCTAATCGTCTTAAGAGAAAGAATAAAGAATAGAATACCACGATAACCGTAAAAGCAGTGATAAAAGTTATCGAACAGCGACCAAGCAAACACCCTGACCAAGCTGTGGTATAAAGTACTCCTCGCACAAGGTTGATCAAAAGTATGTGATGACTGGCGTAAACGAAGAATGTAGCTGGAGCAACTAATGCAAAAAGCTTATACAAGCGTGCTGACTTCCCTTCCATGTAAGCCACAAGATTAATCAGCCATAGCACAGAGAAAATCAAACTGATACTCTCCACATAGCCATTCGTCAGCAACTCGCGATTGAGGAAATAGCAAATAATCCCCAGCCATGAGCTTAAACGAAAACGATTGGCAAAAGCGATTAAGTCAATTTTTTGCTTCGACAAATAAGCTCCGAAGTAAAAAAACGCGAGGATAGTCCCAAAGAAAGGTAGATAAGCTGGGAAGACAAGCATAAAGATAAGTGGTAGGATAGCCCACTTCTTCAGTACCTTAAAGCTTAATCCTATCAAAGGAGAAATCAAAGTGATAGCAATCAAACGGAGGATATACCAGAGCGGTTGGTTAATTGGTAGGAGTAAACAGTCTAAGATACTGTAGTTATTGAGAATATTTAGCTCAACCTCGTTCACTCCTGCCTGAAAACCAACAGACATAGCGATGTGATTCTTCAGCCATAAGGCTATAAACATCAGGGCGTTCCAAATCAAATAGGGATAGAGCAGGCTCTTTCTTCGCTTAAAGATGGCATCTCTATAAAAACTCCATGTAAAACTCTCTTTAAGGTAAAAGAAATAACCAGAGATTAATGAGAAAGTAGCTACAGCCAGCATTCCAAGAGATGAAAGGAAGAGTTCTAAACTCTTAAAGATTTCATCCGAATCCAAATGGAAAATATCTATAGGTGTTCGCTCTTTAATCAATAAACAATGCGAAAAAACCACCATGATAATTAATGGCGTTCGCAAGGCACTAATAATATTTGAACTACGACGACTTAGACTTCTAGACATAAAAAAACAAGATCTTTGCACTCTAAATAAACCCTCAGTCCTTTGGATTTGTTTACTTTAAGCTTAAATCACTAGTTACTAAGCTAGTGAACGACTATTTCATCTGTCAAAATAATTGAAGTGTTCACTTCACATTTAGCATCTAATGGCTTAGGTACTCTAGCTCTAAGGCGAACATAACGAGCTTTCTTCTTCGTATAGAAATCAAAGGTCTCAAAACTTCGACGAGCTTCAAGGAAGTCCGTCTGAGCTTCAAGCACTGCTAGAGATGTGTATTTCACAGCATCTAAGCTTACCCAAGCTTGTACTTCACTAGGAATGAAGATATTCTCTTGAGCTACTTGCATAAATTGTACCAAGATATGGCTCAATTGCTTCTGCTCCCCAAGGTCAATCAGCACATCTAGTTCCTCATTAAAGCCCAACCAAAAGCCATCAAGATGATTCGCCGTGCCACGCTGTCCGTCAATCAGTGCGTGCGGAATGAAGAGATTTGTGCTTTGTTCCTCTGGCTTTGTATAGGCTATTCTCTTGCCTATAGCCTTGTGATAATCCAAACGCAGGCGTAGAGGTTCGACATTCTTTGGTACACCACCACCTAATGCAAGGGCAGTTAAAATCAAGGAATCCTCAACATGTAGAGGAACGGTGTAAATAGGACTTTCTATTGAGGGATAAAGCCCATCATCTGTATAGTGAATCTTAGAGGGTTTACGCTCCCCTTCTAGCTCTACTCGGATTTCTTTATTCAATGTATCCACAGTGATTGCAGGACTTATCCCCACCATTGGATAGACCTTGAAGCCACGTTTAGATAGGGCGAAGTTATGCTTCGTAGCACGACGACGGAAATCTTGATAATTGGCCTGCTTAGTACCTATCCAAGCTAACTCAGAAAAGGCTAGAAGACGAGGAAAGAGCTGGTAACTTAGTGTCTCATGATCCACAATATAATCCATAGATAGTTCAGCTCTTATGCTGGTCTCTTGAGGTTTTGAAGCTTTAAGGCTATCAGATTTGGCTAAGTCGTAATGATACACTGCCTTCAATGGTAGAAAAACCGCCCGAGCAAGTGGTTGATTCTTGCCATAAGTCTGATAAGTATCCAGTAAGATTGAGGTATAATCCTCGTTCAATAAGGAGCGTCCCTGAGCTTGCAAATAGCTGTTTATCAACTCCGAATCCATTTCATTACTCGCTATGAATAATTTTTTATTCGGAAAGAATTCCAAAATCTCATCAAGTAAATGCTTCGTATATAGCTCCAAAACTTGAGGCTTCATCTTCATAGCTTCCAGCTCTCTTACATAGTTCCAATAAGTTCCATTCAAGACCAGTTCAGGGATAAGCTCAATTCCCAAAGCTTCGGCATGCTCCGTAATACGAAGGATGTCCTCCCTTGTGTAATGACCGTCTTGACAGAGAGATTGAGTCATGCTTGGAAGCTCCACTCTCCATAGTCCATGATTAGTAAGCCTTAGGTAGAGTCTATTAAGCTTATAGCGAGCTAATTCGTCTAATAAACGATGTATATAGTCCGAACCTACGAAGTGCCGAGAAACGTCCAGCATTAGCCCTCTATGAGTAAAGCGTGCCGAATCTTTCAGTTCGAGTATAGGCACTGTAGAGTCTTGGTCAACTAACTGTAGGAGGCTCTGTAATCCCTGACGCAAGCCTTCCACCGAGCAAGCTGTCAGAGAGACATGCTTCGGCTCGACCTTCAGATGATAAGCATCAATGCCTTGTATCGAATCCGATAAGTTCAACCGCAAACTCCCTAGCTTATCTTCGATAAGCTTAAGATCTTCATCTTCAAAACGAAGCCCTTTTTCTAAAATATATTGAATACTTTTACGCTCTTCAGAGCTAAGAGCTTTGTCAAACTTCACACGGCAGACACCTTGATTCACAAGGGCTTCAGACCATTGACTACTGAGTTTTAAGGAAAGAGCTTTGGGCGTTAAGACAGAAACAGCTGGTTCTTTCTGGATACAAGAACCGAATAGGAGGGTGAAAACTGAAGCTATTAGACAGCTTTTCAAATGATTCATAGCTGATACATATTAATTGATCATGCGACAAAGATAAATCATTCCCTTGAACTGACTTCTATACACAAGACTTTATTTATATATATCTTTTAATTAATTAAACTATATAATAATAATGTCTGTCAATAATGGGTATAAACATTAGGCTTTATTCGAGGGGAAAGACTTATCCAAGCTTCAAAGGATTTATCCATAACTTATCCTCTAATTATCCACTGGCTTAAAAGTCTTATTTTCTGCTTCTAAAATGATTTATCCAAGGCTTTATCCATAAGTCTACTTTTATACTTGTGAATAAGTCTTCCCTGTGCATGAAAAAAGTATAAGTGAAGCTTTTATTAACACCAAGCTTGGAACTGAAAAATCTATGTACAGCTTATACAAAACTTATCCTCATGCCTATGTATAATTTCCCTACTTATGCATAGCTTATCCATAGGCTGAAAAAATATGTTTGGAAAAGTTGGCTTATTAGATATAAAGTACTAATTTTCATTTATCTATAGGGTTTAGACTTTGCTAGAATAGATCAAAAAACTCTTAGGGAAGAAATTTTTATCTCTTAGGGAAGGTTTGTTTTAATCGTAGGGAGGGAATAAATAGGTCTTTCCTACATTTTTCTTAGCTTTATAGTTGGGAAACTGTTTTTCTTAGCTGAAATATTAAGGAGTGTTGGGATAAATTTAGAAATATGTGCTAAGATTTTAAGAAAGTTGTGGATAATTTAATTTGGTTTACCTAAAATTGTTATCTTTGTTTTATCATGACGAAATAGCCCAGTCCTAGAAGTTGAATAGTTATGAGAAATAGGACTGCTTACTCTATAGATATAAAATTATGAATGAATTTAAGAAATACGCTACCAAGCACCTAGGATTGAATAGTCTTAGCCTAGATGCTTACACGAGCCTTCAGAATAGTTATATTTCCCCTACCATCGTGGAAGAAAGACAGTTGAATGTAGCTCAGATGGATGTCTTCTCACGTTTGATGATGGATCGCATTATCTTTTTGGGAACAGGCATTGATGATTATACAGCTAACGTAATACAAGCACAATTGCTCTTCTTGGAGAGCGTCGATCCTCACAAGGATATTTCTATTTATATCAATAGTCCTGGAGGATCGGTCTATGCAGGTTATGGCATTTATGACATCATGCAATATATTCATTGCGATGTAAACACCGTTTGCACAGGGATAGCTGCTTCGATGGCTTCGGTACTTCTCGTAGCAGGTACGGAAGGGAAGCGTATGGCTTTGCCTCATTCACGTGTGATGATTCACCAGCCCTTAGGTGGAGCTCAGGGACAGGCTAGCGATATTGAGATTGCAGCACGTGAGATTCTCAAAGTGAAGAAGGAACTCTATGGTATCATTGCTCAGCATGCTCACCGTTCAATAGAAGATATTGAGCGTGATAGTGACAGGGATTATTGGATGACCGCAACGGAGGCTGTCGAATATGGTATGATTGATCAAGTATTATCTAGGAAAACTCAGGAAAATGGCGAAGAAAAAGAACTGTAGTCTCTGCGGAAGAGACCAAGTGGCTGGGGCATATCTTCTGCCTGGTGAAATAGCTGGTACGCATATTTGTTTCTTCTGCATGCAGGGGGTGTACGATGTCTTCGATCAATATGTTAAGAGTGAGCAGTTAGACCCTAAAGCTTCTAACAAAGGAGATGAAGGCGATGAGCTGACACTCGATTCACTTCCACGTCCGAAGGATATTAAACAGCACTTAGACCAGTATATCGTTGGGCAGGAAGAAGCTAAGCGTTACCTGTCGGTAGCTGTGTATAACCATTATAAACGCTTGATTTCTAAGGAAGATAGCGATGATGTTGAGATAGAAAAGAGTAATGTCCTCATGGTTGGTCCGACAGGTACAGGGAAGACCTTGCTGGCTAAGACCATTGCGAAGCTTCTGAAAGTGCCTTTCGCTATCGTTGATGCTACCGTGCTGACGCAGGCTGGTTACGTAGGAGAGGATATAGAGAGTATATTGACTCGTTTGCTTCAAGCCTCGGATTATGATGTGGCTAAGGCAGAACGTGGTATTGTTTTTATTGACGAAATAGATAAGATTGCCCGCAAGGGAGATAATCCATCTATTACACGTGATGTAAGTGGAGAAGGCGTTCAGCAAGGTTTACTTAAGCTTTTGGAAGGAAGTGTGGTCAACGTGCCACCACAGGGAGGACGTAAGCATCCTGATCAAAAGATGATTCCAGTGAATACACAGCAGATTCTTTTCGTTTGTGCTGGAGCATTCGACGGCATTGAGCGTAAGGTTAGCCAGAGGTTGAATACGCGTATGGTTGGTTTTGACCAATCAATCAAGAAGCATCAACTCTTAAAGGAAGATAATCTTCTAAGTTATGTAGATGCTCGTGATGTGAAGAGCTTCGGTTTGATTCCAGAAATTATTGGACGTTTGCCAATCATTACACATTTAGAACCATTAACATCCGAGACGCTACGTATGATTCTGACCGAACCAAAGAATGCTGTCATCAAACAATACAAAAAAATCTTATCTTTGGATGGGGTAGAACTTATTTTTGAAGACGAGACATTAGATTATATTGTGGCTTGTACAATGGAGCAGAAGCTTGGAGCTAGAGGATTGCGTTCAATCGTCGAAAAAATCATGGTTGATGCTATGTTTGATCTTCCTGAAGCTGGAAGCCAGTTCGTCATAACGAAAGAGTATGCTCAGCAGAAATACGAACAAGAATAAGTGTACTTATAATATTATTATTAGGAGCGTAAAAGAACTTTGTCTATGAAGTATAGTGATCAACTTCTCAAGGAGCATCTAAAGAAACACTTTGGTTTTACTTCTTTTAAGGGTAATCAAGAAGCTATTATCCGTAGTGTTTTAGATGAACGAAACACATTTGTACTCATGCCTACGGGCGGAGGAAAGAGTCTCTGCTATCAATTGCCAGCCTTGGTGCTTGAAGGCACTGCTGTCGTGGTATCACCTCTGATTGCTCTTATGAAGAATCAAGTTGATGCTATGCGTGGCTTCTACGGTAATGATTCGATCGCTCACTTCATTATTTCCTCGCTGACGCGTCAGCAGTTGGACATGGTCAAAAAAGACGTCCTAGCAGGAGAAACGAAAGTTCTGTACGTAGCTCCAGAAACATTGAAAACAAAGGATATTATCTCTTTCTTGAGAGAGGTAAATGTATCCTTCTATGCTATAGATGAAGCCCATTGTATCTCTGAATGGGGACATGACTTCCGTCCAGAATATGGGCAAATTCGTGCAAATATTGACCTGATTAAGAATCGTCCGCTCATTGCACTTACTGCGACTGCTACGCCTAAAGTAGCTCATGATATTCTCAAAAATCTTGCTATTGAAGACGCAAATATTTTCCGTAGTTCCTTCAATAGAGATAACCTTCAGTATGAAATTCGTCCAAAGGATAAGAATATTGATCGAGATATTATCAAATTTATCAAAGAAAATTCTGATAAAAGTGGTATTGTCTATTGCATGAGTAGGAATAAGGTTACTACCTTTGCAGAGACTCTTCAGGTAAATGGTATTAAAGCCAAGCCTTACCATGCGGGACTAGAGGTACAAGACCGATCAAAGCACCAAGACGACTTCCTTAGTGAAGACATTGATGTCATCGTCGCAACCATAGCTTTCGGTATGGGGATAGACAAGCCTGATGTCCGTTATGTCATCCATTATGATATGCCAAAGAGTATAGAGGCTTATTATCAGGAGACGGGACGAGCAGGACGTGACGGAGGTGAGGGCATTTGTATCGCTTACTACAGTCCGAAGGATATGAAGAAGATGGAGACACTACTCAAGAGTAAGACACTCTCTGAGCAGGAAGTGGCTCGACAGTTGATAAGAGAAGCATCTGAGTATGCTCAAACAGATATTTGTAGAAGGAAATTCTTGCTGAATTATTTTGGTGAGAATTATGAGCAGGACAATTGTAATTGTTGTGATAATTGTTTATCCCCAAAGAAAAAAGTGGAAGCAAAAGAACTTTTATTGAATCTAATTGAAGTCGTCGATACGATCAAATCCAAGTTTGATATCGAGCATGTCATCAAAATCTTAATAGGAGAGGAAAATTCTACTATTAAGACTTACGACCATGATCAGCTTGATTGCTTCGGAATAGGTAGTGAATATGACGAGAGCCTATGGAATAATGTGATTAGGCAAGCGATCATTGATGGCTATTTCTCTAAAAAGATTGATGGACAGGGCGTATTGAAACTTTCTGCTAAAGGGAAGAAGTTTGCTAAGAACCCCGTATCATTTATTATTGTAGAGGCTGACGAGGAGGAAATCCAAGAGGAAAAGGAAGCTTCTTCAGGCGGAGGAGGTGTCATGGACGATACGATCTTTAAGCTGATGAAGACCTTGCGTAAAAAAATGGGGACGAAACATAATGTTCCTCCCTATGTAATCTTCCAAGATTCTTCATTGGAAGCCATGGCCGCTTTTTACCCTGTAACGATGGAAGAGTTGCAAAACATTCCAGGTGTCGGACAAGGGAAGGCGAAGCGTTATGGTAAGGAGTTTCTTGAACTGATTAAACGTTACGTTGAGGATAACGAAATAGAGCGTCCAGAGGATCTACGCATTCGTTCTGTTCCTCAGAGGAATAAGCTTAAGGTTACCATCATTCAACAGATTGATAGGAAGATTGCCCTAGATGATATGGCAGAAGGCTTGGGAATTGACTTTTATGATCTTCTGACTGAGGTTGAATCTATAGTTTTCTCAGGTACACGTATTAATATTTCTTACTTCATTGAAGAAGTTGTTGACGAAGATCATGTAGAGGACATTTATGAATATTTCCGTGAATCAACATCGGATTCTCTAGAAGAAGCCTACGATGAGCTAGGTAATGAGTACTCAGAGGAGGAAGTTCGCCTTGTGAGGATTAAATTCCTCTCAGAAATGGCTAACTAGCTAGCAATAAAATCATCTAACCAAGCGTTGGATATAACAAAAAGTATTAAGATGTATAAAATAAACCGACTTAGCCTATTATTGATGACAAGCTTAGTTGCTCTCTTTTTGAGCATAGAGCGAGCAGAAGCTCAGGCAAATGTCATAGACCAAGTCATATGGCTTGTAGGAGATGAACCAATTCTTCTTTCTGATGTTGAGTATCAAAAGCTTCGTATGCTCAGTAGTGGACAGAAGTTTGAAGGTAACCCTGACTGCCTTATTCCTGAGCAAATTGCCGTTCAGAAGCTATTTCTTAATCAGGCAAAGATAGACAGTATTAAGGTTGATGAGACGAGAGTTGATCGTATTGTGAACAACTGGATAGATAATGTCATCTCGCAAGTAGGATCAAAGGAAAAACTTGAAGAATACTTCAATAAGCCTTTAAGTGAAATACGTGAAGACGAAAGGAAACAAGTGCGTAACAATAGTACTGTCCAAATGATGCAACAAAAGATTGCTATGAACGTAAAGGTTTCTCCTTCGGATATACGTAATTTTTTCAACACTTTGCCCAAAGAGAGTTTACCCTTCCTTCCAAAAACTGTTGAGGTACAAATTATTACACTTGAACCTAAGATCGATTTGAAAGAAGAGGATCGAATCAAAGATCGTTTGCGTCGTTTCTCTGAAGAGGTGAATGAAGGTAAAAAGGACTTCTCAACGCTTGCACGACTTTATTCCGAAGATAAGCGTACAGCTATCCAAGGAGGAGAATATGGTTTCGTTGGGAAATCATCGCTTGATCCTAGTTTTGCGGAGGTTGTGTTCAACCTTTCGGATAAGAATAGGGTATCACAGATTATTAAGACAGAAGACGGTTACCATATTGTCAAGCTAATTGACAAGAAGGGTGACCTCATTAATTTCCGACAGATCCTACTACGTCCTCAGATTAATGAGAAGGAATTAGTAGATGCTACGAAGGCTTTAGACTCTGTTAGGCAGGTTATCGTAGATAATAAGGTTACATTTGAGCAGGCGGCAGAGATCTATTCGGATGATAAAGACTCGCGAAATAGTGGAGGCTTGATGATGAATAAAAAAGTCAATAGTCCCTTTGAAGGTTCTGCTTTCTTCCTCTTGGAGGATTTGCCCCAAGATGTATCTAAAGAGGTAGTAAAGCTTGAGGAACAAGCATGCTCAAAGCCATTCATTTATAAGCTTCGTAATGGTAAAGAGATTGTAGCTCTTGTGCGACTACGTGCTACTCATCCAGAGCATTTTGCCAATCTAACAGATGACTATCAGAAGATAAAAAATATGGCTCTAGCCAAAAAGCGAGAATCTGTAATTAATGATTGGATTAAGCGTAAGCAAAAACAAACTCCAATATCAATACGCGTCCGTTATGACGATTGCGAATTCCGCTACAAAGGCTGGATTCAAAAAGATAAATGATGAGCTGTGTAAGAAGAAGGCTTAAACTAATTTTCGGCCTATCCTTCTTAATAGGCTGTATTTTTCTAGGATTGAGAGCTATGCCACGAGCAAAGCTCTCTGTCCCTTATTATGGACTAGTCTCTTATTCGGACAGTCTAAATACCCAAAGTAAGCGGATTATTCTAGAGCATGCAGAGATTATCGATTATGATGCGAGCTTGCGAAAAGATATTAAGTGCTTCAAAGGGAATGTCCTTTTTCGTCACGGTTCCGCAATCATGTACTGTGATTCTGCTTATTTGATGGATCAATCACAAAGTTTCGAAGCCTTTGGTCAGGTGAAAATGGTGCAAGCAGATACCATTACTATTGATGCCGATTATCTTTTTTATGATGGGGAAACGAAGTTAGCAAGGCTAAGAAATAACGTTGTTATGCGTACTCCTTCGACCACTCTATACACAGATAGTTTGGACTATGACCGAGTAACGGATATAGGTTATTACTTCAATGGCGGAAAGATTATCGACCAGCAAAACACTCTAACCTCTGTATACGGACAGTTTGCTCCTCAGACTAATGATGCCGAATTCCATGAAGATGTCATCCTTGAGAATGACAGTACTCAACTATACACTGATCTCTTTTTCTACAACACCAAGTACCGAATAGGTCGCTTCCAAGGACCTAGTTTAATCAAAGCCAACTCAGGTACGATTCATTCCACAAAAGGTGTTTACGACTTGAATAAGAATATTGGTTTTCTTATGGATCGATCGGAGCTTGTATCCGAAAGCCGTAAACTGATTGGAGACTCAATATTTTTCGACGGAAAGAACCATGTAGGTGAAGCTTTCGGAGACATGGAACTTATCGATACTGTGCAGAAAACAAATCTTTACGGCGATTATGGATTTTTTGATAATAAAAGGTATTATGCCTTTGCCACTTCCCGTGCTTTTGCTGTCGATTATAGTCAGAAAGATTCCCTATATATAGGAGCAGATACGCTCGAATTACTCAGTTTTCATCTCCCAGACTCTATCCTTCTAAGGCATGAACGAGGCGAAGATAGCCTCATGCGTGAGATACGTGCCTATCATCGTGTTCGTATGTATCGTTCAGATGCACAAGCTGTAGCGGATTCGATGGTTTATTCGTCCCTTGATTCGGTTTTGAAGTTATACTCAAACCCAATCATGTGGGAGGAACAGAAGCAACTCCTTGGCGACACGATTCTTTTCCAGTTTAAGGATAAGCATTTAGACTATGTGGATATTTTAGGGCAATCACTTTCTGTAGAACAGTTAAAAGATTTCCCTGATCGCTTCAATCAGATGAGTGGAGGCAAGATGAGGGCTTGGATCATTGATTCGGTTTTGAAGAAACTATTCGTGGATAAGCCTGTTCAATCGATTTCATACATGCAAGACGAATCTACAGGTAAATACACGGGTATGAATACGATGACCTCAGCTGAAATGTTAGCTTTCTTCAAAAAAGGTGGCGTGCTTGAGAAAGCTCTTTGGACTGGTAAGGTAGATGGACGCATTTATCCCATGAAAATGGCGAATGCTTCGGTTAGCCGTCTGAAAAGCTTCAAGTGGGAGCAAGAGAAACGTCCCATATCTTCAAAGGATATTATCGGTTTACCCTTTAATATTCCAAAGGAAAAAAATAATAAGCTCTTGGCTCTACGTGCTATTAGTGGTGCGAAGGCCGCTTTGCTTGCTTACGACAGTTACCACAAGGAGCAGGAAGCGATACGCAAAAGGCAAGAAGAGGCTCTAGAGCAACTTCTCAACAATGGACTTAATGCCAAGATTAACTATCAGTACGTCCTCAGACAGAAGGATACGACTGCTTACGATGAGACAAATAAATACTTGAATACAAAATGGCAATACAATCCTTTTTCCGTCTACGAAAAAGCCAAGAATTCCAGCACAAACCCATATACTTTGATCAGAGAAAAGAAGAACTTGACAAACGAGTTCAGCGAGTTAGAAACGAAATGATCCGTTCGGGCGAATTAGAAGGTACGCCTGAAGAATTAGAAGCTTTGGATCAAGAGGAGGATTTCGAACTACATTTCTCTGAGCGTGTACGTGGCTCTTTTGCCTCTGGTACGAAGCATTTAAGGGAAGATCTAGCTAAAGGTCGCTCAGCCGATGACCGTATGCAATTGACCATTCGCCTAATCCTTATATTAATGGGGCTTGGTTTTGCCTTTTGGTTCTTCATAATGCGATGAGTTCTGTCATTAAACTTTTACCTGAGTCGGTCGTAAATCTTATTTCTGCAGGAGAGGTTGTAGAAGATGCGTCTTGTATTGTCAAGGAATTGATTGAAAATTCCGTTGATGCTGGTGCTACAAGAATACAGGTTCGTGTCGTAGGGAGTGGGCGAGAGCTTATTCACATTGTAGATAATGGTCGGGGGATGTCGCCCGAAGATGCCCAATTAGCTTTCGAACGCCATGCGACCTCTAAGCTCTCATCTGTGGAAGACTTCGACAAGCTGATGACTAAGGGTTTCCGAGGTGAAGCCCTCAATGCTATCTCTACTGTAGCGTTTGTTGAGATGCGTACACGACAAAAAGGGGCTGAACTTGGCACAGAAGTCATCATACACGGAGGCAAAACTCAATCGGTTAAGTCCTGCGTTTGTCCCGAAGGTACTTCATTTATTATTAAGGATATCTTCTTCAATATGACGGTTCGTCGCCAACAGCTTAATGAAACGAAGCTCAGAACCGAGTACAAGAATGTCCAAAAAGAATTCGATCGTGTGGCTCTTGTCCACCCTGAGATAGCCATGTCTCTACACCACGACAAGACGCTTTATAAGGATTTACTCTCAAGTAATTTCAAGGAACGCATCATTGCTCTTGCTTCTAAGCGAATCAAAGGGGATCTTCTGCCGATTACGAGTAATCTTCCCAACCTCAAGATTCACGGCTTCATCGGTAAACCCGAATCTGCAGTCAAGACGAGGGCGAAGCAGTTTCTCTTCGTTAATAAGCGTTACTTCGATCATGCAGGCTTTAAGAACGCAATTATTCAGACCTTCCGTCCCTATTTAATAGCCGACGATCCAAGCCTTGAGCCACATTATTTCATCTATTTTGAAGTTCCTGCCAATACATTAGACGTAAACATCACTCCAAGGAAAACGAGGATTAACTTCTATGAAGAAGAAATGGTGGAAGTCTTGCTTCGAAACTTAATACGCAGTGTTTTGGGTGCTAATGCCGTTATGCCCGTTATTGACTTCGAGAGAAAACCTGTTATTGATATACCTTCTAATGTCCAGACTTCGAAAGAGGATGATGATCGCATGATTGATTTTGAGGACTTCGAAGACGAGGACGAACCCGAAGAAGATAGCCATGTGAGGCGTACCGTATTCATGAGCAGGCGTATTCAAGTGGGGAATAAAGTTACGGCTACACAGAACTTTTCGGCTAAAGACAAAGTCGAGCCTCAAGCTCGTTCGATGAGCTTTCGTAACAGAATGAAATCGGCTTCTCCTTCATCCTTGAAAAAAACAAGGCTTAATTTTATCAATTCTTCCCAAGAAAATGAAGAAATCTTCCCAACGATTTTTTCAAAAGAAGCCTCAGTTTTGGACGGCTTAGAGCTGAACGATTTAAGTTTGGATACGAAGGCTTCTTCTGGTTCTCAAACCTATTTCTTCTTCAAAGGGAAATACCTCATCACTTCGACACTGACGAAGATTTTGATGATTCACAAGCAAAGAGCCTACGAACGCATACTCTTCGATCGCTACATGCGAGAGATTGGCTCGTCGAAGCTTGCCATTCAACCGCTTATGTTCCCAGAAATTCTCCATTTAGACGATGGAGAGCAGGAGGTCTTTAATAGTATTATGGAGGATTTGAAGGGCTTTGGTTTCAATTTCAAGCAAGAGACCGAAGATACGTACCTCATTACCGAAGTGCCAGCTCTGATGGAGGGGAATGAAGTTCAGATACTTAAATCTGTCATGAGCGAATGCCTAGAGCATAACGAGAGTCGAGGCTATGATATCTTAATGAAGACCCTCGCTCTTGATGCCTCAACGAAGAATGCATCTAGCTTGGCAAACCAGCTAAAGAACGAAGATATTGACGCATTCATGGCTGAACTCTTCTCTTGTTCAGAGGCAAATATAACACCTCAAGGCGAAACAATTTTGATTGCTTTTGATGAAGAGCAAATGGAGTCTTGGTTCTAAATTTGTTTCCTTAATAAATACTTAGTATATTTGGGCTGAATTTAGCAGATTCTTTTATTAAATAAGGGGAAATGTTAGCATTATAAATAAAATTTTAAGCTTTATGAAAAAAACTTTTGTGTTAGCGACAGCTTTGCTTTTCAGCACTAGCCTTGTAGCTCAAAATCAAGAAAAAGTGGACGATTCAAAGAACGTCTTCACTGTGGTTAAAGAACTTGGCAAAACTTCTATTAAAGACCAAGCAAACTCAGGAACATGCTGGAGTTACTCAGGACAGGGGTACTTCGAACAAGAGTTGCTTCGTATGGGTAAGAGCGAGTATGACCTTTCAGAGATGTTCGTAGTGAATCATTCGTACAAAGATAAAGGTCGTAAGTTCGTTCGTCTTCACGGGAAGTTGAACTATGCTCAAGGAGGATCGTTCTACGATGTTCTTTATGTCTTGAAACATTACGGAGCAGTGCCTCAATCAGTAATGCCAGGTCTTAACTATGGTACGAAGAAGAATGCCCACAACGAGCTTGAAAAGGTGTCTAAAGGTTTCCTAGATGCTCTAGTGAAGAATCCTAATGGTAAGCTTTCTACTGCTTGGTGGCCAGCTTTCGAAAGTATTATCGATGCTTATCTTGGAGAGCTTCCTAAGACTTTTCGTTGGAATGGTAAGACATACACTCCAAAGACTTACGCTAGAGAAATGGGACTTAACCCAGATGAGTATGTATCTCTAACTTCATATACACACCATCCTTTCTACTCTAAATTTCCTTTGGCTATTGAAGATAACTGGCGTTGGGCTGAAAGCTACAACTTGCCTATCGATGAGTTGATGGAAGTAATGGAACAAGGTATCATGAACGGTTTCACATTTGCTTGGGGTTCTGACGTGAGTGAAACAGGGTTTACTCGTGATGGTATTGCTGTATTACCAGACATCGAAGCAATCGAAACTAATGGTAGCGACCAAGCTCGCTGGTTAGGTTTGAACTACTACGAAAAGAAAAGAGAAATCATGCGTATGGTTCACCGTGCTGATGTGCCAGAAATAGAAGCTACTCAGGAGTTCCGCCAAAAAGGTTACGACAACTATGAGCTAACTGACGACCACGGTATGACAATCTATGGTATTGCTAAAAACCAACATGGTCGCAAGTTCTTCATGATGAAGAACAGCTGGGGCGAAACTGGGGCTTATAATGGCGTATGGTACGTATCATTTAACTTTGTGAAGGGTAAGACTATGAATATCTTGATCAACAAGAAAGCGATCCCTAGCCACATTGCTAAAAAGATAGGCTTGTAATCTAGATAATTGTTTTATTATTTGAGTAGGGAGAGGGTAGGAAGCTTGAGTTTCTTGCCCTCTACCTTTTAGATTTGCTCCGTAAATCATGATGAATTAGATAGAAAAATAAATATGGAGAGGAAATGTATACTAAGGTTTTCAGTCAAAGTAAAAATCATTTCAGCAATAGTTTTGTTGGCTTTTTTGTTTTTCTTTGCTATTATCATAGGGAATAGGTCTGAAATATATAGAACAATCATTCTATCTAATCTAATCGTTGGTATTATTTTTATCTTATTGCTTGTCTTCTCTTGCTTTATTATGGTCCATTTCTTTATTCATGCTCCAATCTCTTATACCATTAATGAGCGAGGACTTTGCCTTAAAAAAATGATAGGTTCTGAGTGGTTTTTAGCTGAGGATTATGACATTTTTGAAAATGAGATTATAAGTTTTGATGGCTGTGTCCGTGTCTTTGGATCTGGTGGTTATTTCGGATATACAGGGAAGTTTCGAGTGCCGAACAAAGGTGTTTGTACTTTTTATTTAACCAATGAGGACGAGCATGTCATTTTGTTGAAACATAAAGAAACAGGTCGTTCGATTTATTTGAGTAAATAAGGATTCTTTTTCTGCAGACGACCGAATAAAAGGTGTTGATGTTAGGTTTGTGAAATGCCTTCCCTCTTTGTCTTTTTTCTATCTGTAGCAAGCTGTTTGTTTATTAGATTGAAGCAGAAGTTACTTGCTTCAAAGAATTCCTAGTCTCTTTGTAGCCTAAGAGAAAAATTCCTTGGGAGAGCTTTTTAGAATCTTTGGGAACATTTATTTGAATTGTAGGGAAGAGTTTTTCATCTCTTCCCTACAATTTTTTCAGGCTTATAGCTTCCTTATAATGAAGTTTCCTCTCGCTTTTTTGTTTTGATTCCTCAGGTGGTACTTCACGTAGGTGTGGAACACTTTCCGAAGTGGGCAAAAAGATCACGCTTTTTGTCTCGCAAACATTCTCTTTGTTGGATTTGTAAATTATCTATCTAGCTAAGACTGTTCTACTCCTCTGTAATAAAGTAATATATGTGTATGATAAAGTAAGGAAATTTAAAATATTATTATTTGTTTTTTTTTGAAAAAGTCTCTAAATTTGCTCTGTAAATCATAAAAAATTTCAACTATAAAACTAACGCTTATGGAACAAATTTTAAAAATGTTAACTCTAAGTGTTCTGCTTTCATTGTTTTGTTCATGCAATACGAAAGACCAAAAAGACTTAGATTTGCAGAAGCAGTTTTTCAAGGAACAAAGTCGTGATCCAGATCTTATCGGAACTTGGAAATCTGATAGCTTTGACTTTGGTTATGGGGATATTGTTGTTTATCAAAAAGATGGGAGTTATAAGAAACTTATAGGGGCAACACATTATCTCTCATTCTATACAAAAGATGGTTATATCTACTATTTAACAACAGGTCGTCATAGTAACAATCCATATACTGAGCAAGTGAAATACAGGGTAGAAGGTAATACTCTATACATAGATTATGGAGGAACTCGTCTTGTTTCTAGTTTTTCTCGTTTGTAAATCGTTTAAGTTATTAAGATTATTTTTTCGTTTAACCTGTTTTATAGAACGTTTGTTATGAATACTATTTCAATAAAAAGTAAATTCTTATTTATATTAGGATTTATCGTATGTATATTTTTCATTTCTTGTTCTAAGGATGAAGATCATATTCCAAAGATTGATAATTTTTTACGAAAAGCTATCAATTATGATACTCGAAATTCAAAGGAAATAATGGAGAATATTTCGCCTGAATTAGTTGATTATTATAATAATATAAAAAGTATATTATACGCAACTAATTCGATAGATTTAAGTAAAAATCAATTGAGGTCAACTCTTTTAGAAGAAGAGAATCCTATGGTTGAAAAACTAAAATCTATAGTTATAGAAGATGAAAATACAGGAAAGAGAATAGGTTTCTATGATTTACCTTTGGATCAAAGAAGGGTTTTTCTAGATCTTCTTTTATCTAAAGAAGCAGAGTCTCTAATGATAAAATGTGAATCTGTAAATGGTCTTAAATTTTTTATAAATGAAGAAAATAAAATAACTAAAACATTATTAGACTCTGAAGGTTTAAGAAGATTGTCTGTTGGCAGTGATGAAAATCTTAGATCAATTAAACCTATGAGAAGTATACAAGATTTTTTAGCAAAAAGAGAAAAAGGTATTTCTAATATTTTAAACTCTAAGGAAAAAAGAGAGGAATTAAGAGGGGTGGGTTGGATTATTGAGGGGGGCTATGTTCCAAAACATGCTTTTATTGGAGATAAGGTTGTTAATCGTTGGATTGGTTCTGCACGAAGAGGTGACTTTGTATTAGCTTTACCTCTTTTTGAAGATCCTAGTGTTGATTTTAATAAAAATAATGAATGGGGAAAAGTTGGTCATGCGGGAATTATATGTAATCCTGTCAATTATAGAACTCAAGAAGACTATAATATAACATTGGAGGCTTACCCTAGTAATGAAGAGGAAAATAGAAAAGATGGAGTTCATTGGTATACTCCTGCGGATTGGAGAACATATCATTATGTTATGGGGATTTGCTCTGTAGTATATAAATGGAAGTGGAGAGGTTTTAAAAGCGGTATATATAAAGAGTATATACCTGTTGAAGATCATAAAGCTATGGCTAAACTAGCTTTAACTTTTGAAGGGCGTCCATATGCTGGAGGTCTTGATTTTGTGAGAGCTAAGAGTGTAGCTCCTGATAAATTTATTTGTACAACACTTGTTTGGTATTGTGCCAAAATAACCTATGATATTAATGTTTCTGGATGGTATGCTTCTCTAGTATCTGTAACAGGATTGTTTACTGATGATTGTACTTATATAAGAAAAAAGGTTTTTTAAGAATACTGTTATGAAGAAGATTTATATTTTATTGAGTTTAGTTTTTATGTTTTTTGCTCTATCTTCTTGCAGTAAAGAGAGAGATTATCTGCATAAAAAGTATGAGTTTTCAAAAAACAAGGAGATTGATAGCAAGCTCTTAGCTACATGGCGAAATGATAAGTCTACACGTTATGATGTTGATGTAATGACTTTGAATAAGTATGGAAAGATGTTTTCCTTCTCTGAGGAGAGTTATGTTCCTTTCTATACAGAGGGTGGTTTAATCTACTGGTTCAAGACATTGAATTCTAAAAAGTTTATTTCAAAAGTTGTTGTCGAGAGGTATCGAGTAGAGGGCAATAAACTCTATATTTATGATAAGGATGACAAAGAGTTTAAGTATATTAAACGCTCCTATACTAAGGTTTAGATTTCTCAATTCTTATACTTGTTTTCCGTTGTAAAAGTTTTTTTATTCCGCTTGAATCTGAGTGTAAATTCCTTGTGAGAATTATTTAGAATCGTTGGGAACATTTATTTGAATTGTAGGGAAGAGTTTTTTATTTCTTCCCTACAATTTTTTCAGAGAACAAGGATGGTAGTCTTCTTTTGATGGAAATTAGGGAAAAGTATTGACTTCTCCTCTGAAAATTCAAGCTTGAGTTTTGACTGGATAATTAAGAGGAAAATTTCCCATCCATGGATACCATATTATATATATAACTTCTAATTTAGGAGATTTCAAGAGGCTTTTTTAGGAAAATGATGCAGATATTCATAGCATCTTTTGGCTTGGAAGGTCTTCTTTTTCAATTCTTTTTGTAGGTTTCAGAAAAAGTTTGTATATTTGCAAGCGATAATCCGAATAATGTGCGAGATTAAGAACCTATCAACAAGGCTTTCAGAGGCATAACCCTTTAGGTATAAGCCAATGTAGCTCAGCGGTAGAGCACTTCCTTGGTAAGGAAGAGGTCCCGGGTTCAAGTCCCGGCATCGGCTCTAAGTTTGGTCGGAGGATCGAAAGATAATTTATAAATTAAAATAAAATTTGTTATGGCAAAGGAGACTTTTAACAGGTCAAAACCACACTTGAATGTGGGTACTATCGGTCACGTTGACCACGGTAAGACTACTCTTACTGCTGCTATCACTACTGTGTTGGCAAAAAGGGGTCTGTCTGAGCTTCGCTCATTCGACTCAATCGACAACGCTCCAGAAGAAAAAGAGCGTGGTATCACTATTAACACGGCTCACGTAGAGTATGAAACAGCTAACCGTCACTATGCTCACGTGGACTGTCCTGGACACGCCGACTATGTAAAGAATATGGTTACTGGTGCTGCTCAAATGGATGGTGCGATTATCGTAGTAGCTTCTACTGATGGTCCTATGCCTCAAACTCGTGAACACATCCTTCTTGCTCGTCAGGTAAACGTACCTGCTCTTGTTGTATTTATGAACAAGTGCGATATGGTTGATGACGAAGAAATGTTGGAACTTGTAGAAATGGATATGCGTGAGCTTCTTTCTTTCTATGATTTCGACGGAGATGAAACTCCAGTTATCCGCGGTTCTGCCCTAGGTGCTCTTAACGGAGAAGCTGAATGGGAAGATAAGGTTATGGAACTTATGGATGCTGTTGATACATGGATTCCACTTCCTCCACGTGATATCGATAAGCCATTCTTGATGCCAATCGAAGACGTATTCTCAATTACTGGTCGTGGTACTGTAGCAACTGGTCGTATCGAAACTGGTGTTATTCACACAGGTGACGAAGTTCAAATCATTGGTCTTGGAGCAGCTGGTATCAAGTCTGTAGTAACAGGTGTTGAAATGTTCCGTAAGATCCTTGACGAAGGTCAAGCAGGTGATAACGTTGGTCTTCTTCTTCGTGGTATTGATAAGGATCAAATCAAGCGTGGTATGGTTATCGCTAAGCCAGGTCAGGTTACTCCTCACTCTACTTTCAAAGCAGAGGTTTATATCCTTAAGAAAGAAGAAGGTGGGCGTCACACTCCATTCCACAACAAGTATCGTCCTCAGTTCTACATCCGTACGCTTGACGTAACAGGAGAGATTACTCTTCCTGAAGGAACTGAAATGGTAATGCCTGGAGATAACGTAACAATCTCTGTTAACTTGATCTATCCAGTAGCTTGTTCTGTAGGTCTACGTTTCGCTATTCGTGAGGGTGGACGTACTGTAGGTGCTGGTCAGATTACTTCACTTGAAGACTAATTCTGAGTAGTAGTTTTTAATCAGTTTTAACACAAGCCCTGCTTTGGGTTTTCTTGAAGCAGGGTGGTGTTAAATTACGGGTTTAGCTCAGTTGGTAGAGCACTGGTCTCCAAAACCAGGTGTCGGGAGTTCGAGCCTCTCAACCCGTGCAACAAAATATATTTATAATGAGCTTAGTTAGTAAAATTGGAGCATCTTTTAGAGATTCATATACAGAACTTACTCAGAAGGTAACGTGGCCAACGCGTCAAGAGTTGACAAATAGTGCTATCGTTGTGATGATTGCTTCCATTATCATCGCCCTTGTAGTTTGGGGAATGGATAAGTCTTTTGAGACTATCCTTTCTAATGTGTATGATTTGCTCAGTGGTAAGTAGTTAATATGTCTGAAATCATCGAGAAGAAATTCTATGTCCTCCGTACTGTTACAGGTAAGGAGGATAAGGTGCGTGAATACATTGAGGGAGAAATAGCCCAAGGTGGATTCAGTGGACTTGTATATCAAGTCTTAGTACCTAAAGAAAAGGTAAGTATTCAGCGTGCTAACAAAAGAATGACCGTTGAGCGTCCGCTTTACTCTGGCTATATCTTTGTTGAAGCTATCCTTACAGGAGAAGTGCCTCATCAGTTGCGTTCTGTATCTGATGTGTTAGGTTTCTTGAAAGAATCGAAGGCTGGTGAACCAGCTCCTATGCGTCCTATTGATGTTAGGGATTTACTTAAAAGGATGGATGAGAGTCTTGAGACTGAACAAGATTTAGAAATGGATTTTGAAATTGGAGAGATCGTTAAGGTTCTTGACGGAGCTTTCTCTGGTTGTGATGCAGTTGTAGAGACTATTGACTCTGATCTTCGCAAGGTTAATGTCATGGTTAAGATGTTTGGACGTAAAGTTCCACTGGAGCTAGGCTACGCTCAGATAGCTCGTGTTTAGTTTGTGTTACGGAACTAGTAAGCATCGCTATCATTAGTGTTTAACACGTAATAATTAAGAAGAATGGCTAAAGAAGTTGCAGGACAACTAAAATTGCAAATTAAAGGTGGGGCGGCAAACCCTGCTCCTCCCGTAGGACCAGCTCTTGGTGCTAAGGGTATCAATATAATGGAGTTTTGCAAGCAATTCAATGCCCGTACTCAAGATCAAGCTGGTAAGGTATTGCCAGTAGTGATTACTTATTATGCTGATAAGTCTTTTGACTTTATCGTAAAAACTCCTCCTGTAGCTGTTCAGCTTAAGGAGGCTGCTAAGCTAAAAAGTGGTTCAGCTCAGCCAAACCGTGATAAGGTTGCTGAGATTTCTTGGGATCAGGTGCGTACAATTGCTGAAAGCAAAATGGTAGACCTAAACTGCTTCTCTGTAGAGTCAGCTATGAAAATGGTTGCAGGTACAGCACGTAGTATGGGTATCGTAGTAAAAGGTGATTTTCCCAGTTAATTAAACAATCAAAAAAATGAGTAAACTAACAAAAAAGCAAAAGTTAGCTTTAAGCAAGATTGAGCCTGGGAAACTTTATAGTCTAACAGAGGCTTCAGCTCTTGTTAAAGAGATTACTTCATGTAATTTCGATGCTTCTGTAGACGTAGACGTTCGCCTAGGTGTAGATCCTCGTAAGGCTAACCAAATGGTTCGTGGCGTTGTAACGCTTCCTCACGGAACAGGTAAGCAAGTGAGGGTTCTAGCTCTATGTACTCCTGACAAAGAAGAAGAAGCTAAGGCTGCAGGTGCAGACTATGTAGGTCTTGACGAATATATCAACAAGATTAAGGGTGGATGGACTGACATCGACGTAATCATTACTATGCCTGCAGTAATGGGTAAGATTGGTGCTTTGGGTCGTGTGCTTGGACCACGCGGTTTGATGCCTAACCCTAAAAGTGGTACTGTAACGAATGAAATCGGAGCAGCTGTGAAAGATGTTAAGGCTGGTAAGATTGACTTTAAAGTTGATAAGACTGGTATCGTACATACTTCTATCGGTAAGGTTTCTTTCTCTGCTGAGCAGATTAAGGATAATGCTGCTGAATTCATCTCGACAATCATAAAGCTTAAGCCTACTGCGGCAAAGGGTACTTATATGAAGAGTATCTTCTTGTCTAGTACAATGAGCCCAAGCATTAAGATTGATCCTAAGTCTGTAGAAGAATAATTAAAGGAAGAAAGTCAAAATGAGAAAAGAAAATAAAGGAGCTGTTGTTGAACAGCTAAAGGCTTATCTTGGCGAGTATCCTCACTTCTATTTTGCAGATTTAGAAGGTATGGATGCAGCTAAGACTGCGGATCTTCGTCGTCGTTGTAGCAAGGCTGACGTTAAACTCGTTGTTGTGAAGAATACGCTTATGCGTCGTGCTATGGCTGACGTAGATGTGGATTTGGCTCCAATGTATGAATCATTGAAAGGTTCTACTGCGGTAATGTTCACAAACGTAGCGAATACTCCAGCTAAGCTAATCAAGGATTTGATTAAAGAGTATAAGGATAAGGCTCACATTGCGTTGAAGGCTGCTTATGCTGAAGAAGGATTTTATGGAGCAAATCAACTTAATGAGCTTGCAGCTCTTAAGAGTAAGAACGAGCTTATTGCTGACGTGGTGGCTCTTCTACAATCTCCAATCCGCAACGTTATCTCTGCCCTCCAGAACAGAGAAGAAGGAAACGAACCAACAGAGGCAGAAGCTGTTTAATCAGCTTGTGTGCTTAAAGAGTGGTTCTCTGGAATTTATAATTTAAGTAAGAAAATAAATCAAAGAAATAACGATAAAATTATGGCAGATATTAAATCTATTGCTGAAACGCTAGTAAACCTAACAGTAAAGGAAGTAAGCGAACTTGCAGATGTACTTAAAGAAGAGTATGGTATTGAACCAGCAGCAGCTGCTGTTGTTGTAGCAGGTGGAGCAGAAGGTGTAGCAGAAGAAGAAAAGTCTTCTTTCGACGTAATCTTGAAGAGTGCAGGTGCTGCTAAGCTTCAAGTTGTTAAAGCTGTTAAGGAACAAACAGGTCTTGGGCTTAAAGAGGCTAAGGCTATCGTTGATGCCGTTCCTGCTCCTGTTAAGGAAGGCGTTGATAAGGCTACAGCTGAGGCTCTTAAGGCTGCTCTTGAAGAAGCCGGAGCTGAAGTTGAACTTAAGTAAGCTAGTTCATATTACCTGTTGAGAAGCAGGTAACGTAGGTTAAGATTCCTCTTAGGAGGGGTCTTGACCTTTTCGTGTCCTTTAATCCATCTATTTTATAACGTTAATTATATGGCCCTAAAGCAAAATTCCGATCGCATAAACTTTGCATCAATAAAGAATCCTCTTCCATATCCTGATTTTTTGGAAGTGCAATTAAAGTCTTATAGAGATTTTATCCAATTAGATACTCCCCCTGAACATCGAAAGACAGAGGGGCTATATAAGGTTTTTACTGAAAACTTCCCTGTAACAGACTCACGCAATAACTTTACTCTAGAGTTTGTTGACTACGGAATAGACCCTCCAAAGTACTCTCTTGAGGAATGTTTCCGTCAAGGATTATCATATACAGTATCATTAAGAGCAAAGCTTCGTCTCTCATGTAACGATCCTGAGATTGAAGACTTCTCAACTATTGTTGATGAAGTTTATCTTGGTTCGATTCCTTACATGACAGAGTCTGGTACATTTGTTATAAATGGGGCTGAGCGTGTTATTGTTTCACAATTACACCGTTCACCTGGAGTCTTCTTTTCGAAGAGCATTCACAATAATGGAACTCCTCTATTCTCGGCTCGTATTATTCCTTTCAAAGGGTCTTGGATTGAGTTCAGTACAGATACAAGCAATGTATTGTACGCTTATATCGAACGTAAAAAGAAAATTCCTGTAACCATCTTGCTTCGTGCTTTGGGTAAGGAAGAGGATAAGGATATTCTTGAATTATTTGATTTCACTGATGAGATCAAAGTAACTAAGGCGAACCTTTCAAAATGTGTTGGTCGTAAGTTGGCTGCACGTATTGGATCTGAATACTCAGAAGAAATGAGTGATGAAGATACTGGAGAGGTAAACGTTATTACTCGTTACGAGGTAATCCTTGATCGTGGAACAGAATTGACCGAGGAGGATATTGAGATGATTCTTGAATTGCCTAGCGATCAGAAGCCAAAGACTATTCTTGTTTACAAGGCTGATAAGCGTGAGGCTGACTATGCTCTCATCTCAAATACTTTAAAGAAGGACATTGCGAATAACAAAGAAGAAGCTCTAACTTATATTTACCGTCAGTTACGTGGTAGCGATCCTGCGGACGAGTCGGCAGCTCAAGAGCTATTTACTAATCTCTTCTTCTCTGACAAGCGTTATGATTTAGGAGAAGTTGGACGCTATCGTATGAATAAGAAGCTTGGTTTGAATGTTGATTCAGAAATCAAGGTACTTACAGAGCAAGACATTGTTGCGATCATTGCTTATATCAATCAGTTAATCAATGGACGTGCTCACTTAGATGATATTGACCATTTGTCAAATCGTCGTATTCGTACGGTGGGAGAACAACTTTATAACCAGTTCTCTGTAGGGTTGAGTCGTATGATTCGTACTGTTCGTGAGCGTATGAACGTTCGTGATAATGAGAATTATAAGCCAATGGATTTGGTGAATGCCAAGACTTTATCTTCTGTAGTAAATGCTTTCTTTGGTACAAACCCATTATCTCAGTTCATGGATCAAACGAACCCATTGGCAGAAATGACGCACAAGCGTCGTATCTCTGCTCTTGGACCTGGCGGTATCACTCGTGATCGTGCAGGCTTCGAGGTTCGTGACGTACACTACACGCACTATGGTCGTCTCTGTCCTATTGAGACTCCTGAAGGACCAAACATTGGTTTGATTTCTTCACTTTGTGTTTACGCGAAGATCAATAAGCATGGTTTCATTGCTACTCCTTATCGTAAGGTTAATAAAGGGAAAGTTGATTTCTCTGAAAAGGGCTTAGAGTATTACACTGCCGAGGAGGAAGAAATGCAAATGATTGCTCAGGGTAATGCACTTGTTGATGATAAGGGGAAGTTCGTTAATAAGCGTGTTAAGGCTCGTCAAGAGGCTGACTTCCCAGAAGTAACTCCAGACGAAGTGAACTTGATGGACGTTTCTCCTACGCAGATTGCATCTATTGCGGCTTCATTGATTCCGTTCCTTGAACATGATGATGCGAACCGTGCATTGATGGGATCTAACATGATGCGTCAAGCTGTTCCATTGCTTCGTCCAGAAGCTCCAATCGTTGGTACTGGTATCGAAGGTCAATTGGTTCGCGATTCACGTATTCAGATTGTAGCTGAGCGTGCTGGTACGGTTGTTTTTGTGGATTCTAACTCCATTAAGATTGAGTACGACTATACAGACGATGAATTGTTCGTACGTTTCGAAGATCCTATTACCACATACGAATTGCCTAAGTTCCGTCGCACCAACCAAGGTACTACGGTAGACTTACGTCCTATTTGTGTGAAAGGACAGCGTGTCGAAGCTGGAGATATCTTGACAGAAGGGTACTCTACACAGGCTGGGGAGCTTGCTCTCGGACGTAATGTACAAGTGGCTTACATGCCTTGGAAGGGCTATAACTATGAGGATGCCATTGTGCTTAACGAACGCCTTGTACGTGAAGACTTCTTTACATCGGTACACGTAGAGGACTTGACCCTTGAAGTCCGTGAAACTAAGCGAGGAATGGAAGAACTTACTTCTGATATTCCTAACGTTAGTGACGATGCTACGAAAGACCTTGATGAGAATGGTATCATTCGTGTTGGGGCAAGAGTTAAACCAGGTGATATTCTAATTGGTAAGATCACGCCTAAGGGTGAAAGTGATCCTAGTCCAGAAGAAAAGCTCCTTCGTGCAATCTTCGGTGATAAGGCTGGAGACGTTAAGGACGCTTCATTGAAGGCTTCTCCATCTCTTAATGGTACAGTCGTTGATACAATCCTTTTCGAAAGAAATATGGAAAAGAGAACGGCAAAAGAGATGAAGGAAATTAATGCAAAATTGTCCGATAAATATTCTAAATTTGAGGCTAAACTTGATGAACTCTTCGCAACGAAATTTTTAACTCTTACCAAGGGTTATAAATGTGTTGAGGTATCAGACCGTTATGGTAATGCTTTGATTAAGTCTGGAGATGCTTATACAGAGTCTATGCTTGAGCTTCTTCGCTTAGAAGATATTTCTGTAGCTAAATGGACTGAAGACGAAAAGGTTAATAGCCTAATCGATACGCTTCTTGCCAACTACTTGAAGGAAAAGAAAGATCTTGAAATCAAGTTCCGCCGTGAACAGATGAGTCAAGCAACTGGAGACGAGCTACCTGCTGGAATTATGAAATTAGCGAAGGTTTACATCGCTAAGAAGCGTAAGATTCAAGTAGGGGATAAAATGGCGGGTCGTCACGGTAATAAGGGTATTGTCTCTAAGGTTGTGCGTCAGGAGGATATGCCATTCTTGGAAGACGGAACGCCTATCGACATCTGTTTGAATCCTCTTGGTGTACCTTCGCGAATGAATCTTGGGCAGATCTTTGAGGCCGTATTGGCTTGGGCTGGTCGTAAGATGAATTGTAAGTATGCTACGCCAATCTTTGATGGAGCTTCATTAGATGATATGAATGCCGAGACTGATAAGGCAGGACTACCTCGTAATGGTAAGACTTACCTTTATGATGGTGGAACTGGGGAGCGATTTGACCAACCTGCAACTGTCGGAGTTACTTACTTCTTGAAGCTTGGACACATGGTTGATGATAAGATGCATGCCCGTTCAATCGGACCATACTCTCTCGTAACTCAGCAACCTCTAGGGGGTAAGGCTCAGTTCGGTGGACAACGTTTCGGAGAGATGGAGGTTTGGGCATTGGAAGCTTTCGGTGCTGCAAACATCTTGCAAGAGATCCTAACTGTTAAGTCTGACGATGTACAGGGTCGAAGCAAGGCTTATGAATCTATCGTTAAGGGTGATCCTATGCCAAATCCAGGTATCCCTGAATCACTTAATGTGTTGTTGCATGAGCTTGCGGGCTTAGGATTGAAGGTTGAATTGAACTAAACATCTCTTTCTTAGCTGTAGCCTTTCGAGGGCTACAGCTAAGAGTTTAGAATAATATAAATATAGTATGGCATTTAAGAAAGATAATAAGACAAAAAGTAACTTCTCAACGATAAGAGTTTCCCTTGCCTCTCCTGCAGAGATCATTGCAGCTTCTAAAGGTGAAGTGGTAAAACCTGAGACAGTTAACTATCGTACCTATAAGCCAGACCGAGATGGGCTTTTTTGTGAGCGAATCTTTGGACCAATTAAAGACTATGAATGTCACTGCGGTAAGTACAAGCGTATCCGTTATAGGGGGATTACTTGTGATCGATGCGGTGTAGAGGTTACTGAGAAGAAAGTCCGTCGTGAACGTAGTGGACACATCAAGCTTGTTATTCCGATTGCTCACGTTTGGTATTTCCGTTCGCTACCTAATAAGATGGCTAACCTACTAGGAATACCTGCCAAAACATTGGAATCGATTATCTATTACGAACGCTATATTGTCTTACAAGCGGGTGTACTAGAAGGTAAAACAAAATTCGATATCCAAGAAGGAACAATTCTTAAGATTGACGAATACGAAGATGTCATTGATGAACTAGACCAAGTTGATCCATATAATGAAGATCTTCCAACTTCAGATCTGAATCGCTTTGTTGCAATGACAGGCTCTGAAGCGGTTTACGAATTACTTTCTAAGCTAGACTTGGATACACTTTCCTATGACTTGCGTCATAAGGCAAATACAGATACTTCACAACAACGCAAAAACGAAGCTCTTAAACGCTTGCAAGTGGTTGAAAGCTTCCGTAATAGTGAGGGAATTAATCGTCCAGAGTGGATGATTTTGCAAGTACTTCCCGTTATTCCACCAGACTTGCGTCCGCTTGTTCCATTAGATGGAGGACGTTTTGCGACATCTGACTTGAACGAACACTATCGTCGTGTCATTATTCGTAACAATCGTCTGAAACGAATGCTTGAAATCAAAGCACCAGCCGTAATCTTACGTAATGAGAAGCGTATGCTTCAAGAAGCTGTTGATGCCTTGATTGACAACTCTCGCAAATCGACAGCTGTTCGTACGGATAATAACCGTCCTTTGAAGTCTCTTTCTGATAGCTTGAAGGGTAAACAAGGTCGTTTCCGTCAGAACTTGTTAGGTAAACGTGTGGACTATTCTGCTCGTTCGGTTATTGTCGTTGGACCAGAGTTGAAGATGCATGAATGTGGTCTTCCTAAATATATGGCTGCTGAGCTGTACAAACCTTTTGTGATCCGTAAGTTGATCGAAAGAGGTGTTGTCAAGACAGTGAAGAGTGCGAAGAAATACGTGGATCGTAAGGAGCCTATGATTTGGGACATCCTTGAGCATGTAATGAAAGGACACCCAGTATTGCTTAACCGTGCTCCTACCTTGCACCGTCTCGGTATTCAGGCATTCCAACCTAAGATGATTGAGGGGAAAGCAATCCAACTTCACCCACTATCTTGTACAGCCTTCAATGCGGACTTTGACGGTGACCAGATGGCGGTGCACTTGCCTTTGGGTAATGCTGCCATTCTTGAAGCTCAGATGTTAATGCTTGCTTCACACAACATTTTGAACCCTGCCAATGGAGCTCCTATTACCGTACCTTCACAGGATATGGTGCTTGGGCTTTACTACATCACAAAGCAACGTCAAAATGCACTAGGTGCTGGCTTTAATTTCTACAGCGTAGAGGAAGCAACAATTGCTTACAACGAAGGAAAACTTAGTCTTCATGCTCCAGTCAAAGTGTATGTTCACGATGTTGACGAAGCAGGTAAGCCAATCTATCATCAGGTAGAGACTTCAATGGGACGTATCATGGTGAATGAATTTGTACCGCAAGCGGTTGGATTCGTGAATGAAGTCCTTGGTAAGAAAGCTCTTCGTGAGATTATCGGTAAGGTTATTAAGGTTTGTGGTGTAGCTACTACTGCTCAATTCCTTGATGATATTAAGAACTTGGGGTATAAGATGGCGTTCCAAGGAGGACTTTCGTTCAACCTAGACGATATTATTATCCCAGAAGAGAAGAAAACGCTTATTGCTGCTGGTCGTGAAGATGCCGAAGAAGTCTTGGATAATTACCGAAATGGGGAAATTACCGACAATGAACGTTATAACCAGATCATTGACAACTGGACAAATGTAACGAACAACCTGACGGCTACTCTAATGAAACAGCTTAAAGAGGACAATGATGGTTTTAACTCTGTCTTCATGATGATGGATTCTGGAGCCCGTGGTAGTAAGGAGCAGATCCGTCAGCTCTCTGGTATGCGTGGTCTGATGGCTAAGCCTCAGAAGAGCGGTGCTACTGGAGGTCAGGTTATTGAGAACCCAATTATTTCGAACTTTAAGGAAGGTCTATCGGTACAGGAGTACTTTATTTCTACGCACGGTGCGAGAAAGGGGCTTGCCGATACTGCCTTGAAGACTGCCGACGCTGGATACTTAACTCGTCGTCTTGTTGATGTATCGCAAGATGTTATCGTTACAGAGGAAGATTGTGGTACAATCCGAGGACTTGTAGCGACTGAACTTCGCAAGAACGAAGACGTTGTAGCCTCTCTATACAGTCGTATCCTTGGTCGTGTATCTGTGCTTGATATCTTCGATCCTAACACTAAGGAGCTGATAGTAGCTTCAGGACAAGAGATTCGTGAGGACGAAGCTCAGAAGATTCAGGATCTAGGCTTAGACGAAGTTGAAATCCGTTCAGTATTGACTTGTGAATCAAAGAGCGGTGTTTGTGCTAAGTGTTACGGACGTAACTTGGCTACCAATGCGATGGTTCAGCGAGGTGAAGTCGTTGGGGTTATTGCCGCTCAGTCAATTGGTGAACCAGGTACACAGTTGACCCTTCGTACTTTCCACGTTGGGGGTACTGCTTCAAACATTGCAGCTGAAAATACCTTCAAAGTGAAGAGTGAAGGGGTTTTGAAGTTTGAATATCTTAATTCAATCGAAGTTCCAAATAAAGAGACTGGAAAATCAGAATATAAGGTTGTAAGCCGTACAGCTGAGTGTCAGATTATTAATCCTGAGAACAAGGATGTGCTATTCTCTACGAATATTCCTTACGGGGTTACGCTCTTGTTTAAGGATGGTGATAGCATCAAGCGAGGCGAAGACTTGTATCGTTTTGATCCGTTTAACTTTGAGTTGTTGACAGATGTTGACGGTAAGGTTGTCTTTGAAAACGTGATTGATGGAGATACTTGTCGTAAGGAAATCCATGATACTACGGCCGAAGACGAAATTGTTATCGTTGAATCTAAAACGAAGACTATTGCTCCTGTTTTGAATATTGTCAATGAACTTGGCGAAGTCATGAAGTCATACAACTTAGCTGTTGGTGCGAGATTGACCGTTCATGATGGAGAAATGGTTAAGGCTGGGGACATTCTGACGAAAACTCCTCGTGTCGTGAACAAGGGTGGGGATATCACTGGGGGTCTCCCACGTGTAACTGAACTCTTTGAAGCTCGTAATCCAAACAATCCTGCGGTAGTAGCAGAAGTTGATGGTATCGTCGAATTCGGACGCTTGAAGCGTGGTAGCCGTGAAGTGATGATTACACCTCGTTTTGGAGAAGTTCATAAGTACTTGATTCCTCAGTCTAAGCAATTGCTTGTTCAGGAAGGAGACTTTATCCGCTCAGGTATGCCTCTTTCTGATGGTGCTGTTACTCCAAAAGACATCTTGGAAATCAAGGGTCCTACTGCAGTACAGGAATACATTGTTAATGAGGTACAGAGTGTCTATCGTATGCAAGGGGTAGTCATTAATGACAAGCATTTCGAAGTAATTGTACGTCAAATGATGCGTAAGGTTCAAGTAATCGAACCTGGGGATACTACATTCTTGCCAGACGAAATCGTCAATAAGCTTGAGCTATTCGAAGAGAATGACAAGCTATGGGGCAAGAAGTATGTTACCGATGCTGGAGATAGTACTAACCTTCACGCTGGACAGATTGTTACTATGCGTACATTACGTGAGGAAAACAGTCAGTTGAAGCGTAAGGATTTGAAGTTGGTTAGCGTTCGTGATATACGTCCTGCGACAGCGAAGCAAATCCTCCAAGGTATTACTCGTGCCGCTTTGCAGACGAAGAGCTTCATCTCGGCCGCTTCCTTCCAAGAAACAACTAAGGTCTTGAACGATGCAGCGATTAATGCTAAGGTTGATACCCTTCTTGGCTTGAAAGAGAATGTAATCTGTGGTAACTTAATTCCTGCAGGTACAGGGCTTAGAGATTATGGTCGCTTGATTGTAATGCCTAAAGATGTCCATGAACGTGCTATGGAAGAAAAAGAAAATTCTGAAGAGGTAGAGGGAGAAGCTATCTAGTCCTTATACAAGAACAAAATAAGAGATGAGGCTCACCAATTTTGGTGAGCCTCATCTCTTATTTTGTGTATGGATTCTTTTTATCTGAAGTACTTACGTGTCTGATTAGCAATCCTTACGAGTATTAACATTACAGGGACTTCAACTAAAACTCCTACAACAGTAGCTAATGCCGCCCCCGATTGCAGACCAAAGAGTGCTACTGCCACTGCGACGGCTAATTCGAAAAAGTTGCTTGCCCCAATCAGAGCAGCAGGAGATGCTATGTCGTGAGATAGTTTCCACTGTTTAGCCCAGATATAAGCAATGAAGAAGATAAGTATATTTTGTAGTACAAGAGGAATGGCAATCAGTAGGATATGAAAAGGATTATTGAGTATTGTTTCTCCTTGAAATGAAAAGAGTATGATAAGTGTTAGTAGTAAGCCTCCGATTGTGTAGTTGTCAAACTTCTTAATGAAGATGCTGTTAAAATACTCTATCCCTTTACTACGAATAACACATGTTCGGGTAACGATAGCACTTATAAGTGGTAGGACAACAAATAAACTGACAGATAAGAAGAGTGTAGACCAAGGAATAGTAACACCACTAATACCTAAAAGAAAAGCTACAATAGGTGCAAATGCGACTAATATGATTAAATCATTGATGGCTACTTGGACTAAGGTGTAGGCTGCATTCCCTCTTGTTAAGTAACTCCATACAAAAACCATTGCAGTACAAGGTGCTGCCCCTAAAAGTACTGCCCCTGAAAGGTATTCTTCTGCTAAAGCTTCAGGGATTAGACTTCTAAAAACAATGTAGAAAAAGAAATAGGATATTCCAAACATTGTAAAAGGTTTAATTAGCCAATTTGTAATACAAGTAAGCAGTATACCTTTGGGGCGTTTTCCTACATTCTTGATGCTCTGAAAGTCAACCTTCAACATCATTGGGTAGATCATTAACCAAATTAGAATGGACACTGGGATTGATACATTTGCGTATTCAAACCTGCTCAGAAGTTCTGGAACTTTTGGGAAGCATTGTCCAAGAGCAATGCCAATAATGATACATAGGCTCACCCAAATTGTCAAATATTTTTCAAAGAAAGCAATCTCTCGTTTTTTTGTCATATTATATATAGATGTTTGATATTCAGTAACAAAATTAACAAAATGTTTTGAAAAAAAAAAGAGTATGCTTTTGTCAGATGTTTTGCCTGTAGCTAAGGCTGTTGAGTATTATTTTCTAAGGCTAATCAAATAAGGAGAATGCACTATGAAAATTTGTTGGAAAGAACTAAAAAACTCTTCCCAACGATTAAATAAAATGTTCCCTAAGTTTTAGGGAAAAGTTCCCAAGGATTTTATTACTCCGTTTTCAGGATGTTGTTTCTTTATGGCTTGACTTCGTTTGCTTCTTGTAATACCTCTATATTATTAATCTATAGGTTATAACATT
>PDWI01001175.1_pt1 | contig 59793 bp, 57 predicted proteins | sample 1430891 | NCBI WGS metagenome assembly PDWI01 (sample SAMN01162508, study PRJNA174530) | Oral metagenome, whole genome shotgun sequencing project. | biome: Marine environment; feature: Marine mammal; material: Swab sample of the gingival sulcus; isolation source: swab sample of gingival sulcus... | reverse complement strand
TTTTAAAGAACTGCCCAATGTACAGAGCCTTGAGCAAATGGAAGCATTATTGCCTTGGCATGTGAAGCTTGACTAGGGTGGGGTTGGATGGGCGCTTACGGATGAAGGCTATAGGGCATTGCAAACGTACCTTATGCAAAAGCCTGATGCAGGCGGTATGGTGAGAGGTTCTGGTGGTGTTAGGAAAGTCCGCTGGAGTCTTGAAGGGAGGGGTAAAAGTGGAGGTGTCAGGAGTCTTGAAGGGAGGGGTAAAAGTGGAGGTGTCAGGGTTATCTACTATTGGCGGAAGTCCGACCATGAGATTTGGATGCTGACCATTTATAGTAAATCGGAACGTTCTACAATTTCTGGTCATGTTTTAAGGCAAATTGCAGAGGCAATAGATCATGAATAAACGAGATGTTGGTGCAGAGATATTGGGTGGAATTCACCGCCTCAGGTAATCCGTTCAAAGCTGAGAATGTCCCAGTCCGCTTTCGCTGGATTATTAGGGGTAAGCATGCGTACTTTGCAAGACTGGGAGCAGGGGAGGCGTGAGCCACAGGGTCCTGCGATTGCATTGTTGCGTATCGCTGAGCAATGCCCCGAGGTATTTTCACAACTTCATTAAACGCGTAACCAAGCGTTCAACCGGACTCGCTTACAGCTAGCAGCCTGTTGAAAAAGTCTCAGACGAGTGCAAGACAAGGCAAAAATGGCCGAAAAAGCAGAGTTTACACGTAGTAAATGAGCATTTTGAGGTCATTTTTAACGCCGTATTGTGCCGACTGAGGGTTTTTCAACAGGCTGCTAGCGCGGTTAACGCGGCGTTAGCCTCTTACTATCAATCTAGGAATTGAAATGCCTTGGACTTCGGAGCATATAAAATGACTGAGGACAATAACAAACGATGCGTGGCTGGGAGGAGCGGCGTGACAATTTGTGGGGACACCTCAGCCTCCGTCCTCTTTCTCTCGTCCCCTTTCTCTTTGCCCTTTCTCTTGCTAGAAGAAATTTTTCCGAAAATGCCATTTTCTGGTGAAGTATCCGGGTTAAGCGGTGATTGGGGTAATGTTTGTGAGCGTATTTAGCGCGGAATTTGCCACCTAAAGCGATCAAGCAGCGCTGCAAAGCTGTTGGGCAGGGGCGCAGTGATGGTGGTTGTTTCGCTTTGTTCCAAGGGCGTAAACAGCAGTTGCCAGGCGTGTAGTAATAATCCTGGCGCATGCAGTTGTTCGGCGAAATAGCGGTTGTGCGTGGATTTTCCGTATTTAGGGCAGCCAATTATCGGGTGGGAAATATGCTTAAAATGACGGCGAATCTGATGGCGCCTGCCGGTGAGCAAGCTGGCTTTAACCAGGGAATAGCGGCTACTGGGGTATTTATCAACAGCAACCGGCAGTTCTATAGTAGCCAGGCGTTGAAAACGGGTCAGCGCGGGTTTGGCTTCCCTGTTATTGGATTTATGTCTTGTGCGGCGAAAATCATTAACTGGCTTTAGTGGGTGATCAATTTCTCCGCGCTGAGGACAAAAACCGCGGCAGACTAACAGATAATGTTTTTCTGCGCGATTTTCTTCCAGTTGCGTTTGCAGTTGCGCCGCCGCTTCGGGCGAAAGAGCAAACAACAGCGCGCCCGATGTGGGTTTGTCCAGCCGGTGTACAGGGTAGAGGTGCTGCCCTAACTGGTCGCGCAGAGTTTGCAGTAAAAAAGTGTTTTCATGGCGATCAAGTTTTGAACGGTGTACCAATACGCCGCGCGGCTTGTTGACAACGACGCAATGATCGTCGCGATACAGGATGTCGAGTGCTTCGCTCACGCTTGCTTTGTGGTTACCGAGCGCCAGGCGCGATAGCGGTACAGGTCATGTTCAATCAGGGACAGGCAAGTGCCAAGTACCAGCGCATCATCGATCAGACCCAGCATAACCAAAAAATCGGGCACTAAATCCAGAGGGTTTAGTAAATAAAGCAAAGCACCGGCAATGGCCGCCAGGCTGCGCCAGGGAATGTCGCGGTAATTTCCTGTCACATAGTCTTTCAGCAGTGCCAGCATAAGTTTGATGTCGGTGATAAATCGCGCCAGTGGTCCACTGGGGGCTAGCTTTTCCTCTATCTTTTGCTGCTGTGCGATCAGCTGTTTAAGGCTTTCTCTGTCGACGCTGGCCGCGGCCTGATTCAGCGCGCGTTCAGCTTGGGCTGGGGTAATTTTTGCCATGGGCACTTCCACCGAGTGAGTGTGCTGATATTATACCCGTATCAGGGCAAATCTGCCGAATGAGGTGTTGTCCCGAATCGGCGTTGCCTTAGGCGTTGGGGCTAAACTGATGTTGATACGCAGCTGTTGTTGCATTCCGTGCCGGGTTTGGGTTGTGAACGTGTCAGACAAAACATCGAGAGCAGGTTTTAGGCACAGTTCGGCGTGATGCGGTATTTTTACAAAGTGTTTATTGGTGGTGATATCGAATAAGCGCTTGTTTTTTTTGGAGATAATAATGAATTCTACAGAGCATTTTGGCACCGTTATTTTAACCTTCGCGGTGTATCTGGTCGGTATGTTGGGTATCGGTGTGTACGCCTATCTGCGGACTAAAAATTCTTCGGATTATTTTCTAGGCGGCCGCTCGCTGGGGCCGTGGCCAGCGGCGCTGTCCGCCGGTGCATCGGATATGAGCGGCTGGTTGTTGTTGGGTTTGCCGGGATACGCCTATCTGGCCGGGCTTGAGTCTCTGTGGTTGGCTGGGGGGCTGTTGCTTGGCACCTGGCTGAATTGGCGCGTGGTGGCGCGGCGTTTACGACATTATTCCATTGTCGCTGAAGATGCCCTGACGCTCCCAAATTTTTTCGCGCGTCGCTTTGAAGACGAAGGCGGCGTTTTACAGGGTATAGCGGCGGTCTTTGTGTTGCTGTTTTTTCTTTTTTACACCAGTTCTGGCTTGGTGGCGGGCGGTAAGCTGTTCGAGGCGGTGTTTGGTCTGAATTACACAGTGGCGTTGGTGGCAGGCACAGCCTGTGTGGTTTCCTACACCCTGTTTGGCGGTTTTCTGGCGGTGTCGTGGACAGATTTTGTGCAGGGTTTATTGATGGCCGCAGCCCTGATTATTGTGCCCTTGGTGGCAATTGATTACGACGGCGGCATTTCATCGCTGACGCATCGTCTCAAGGATATTAACCCTGAATTATTAAATCCGTTTACCAACACTGATGGCAATACGATTGGCGCGATTGCAGCAATTTCGCTGGCAGCCTGGGGTTTGGGCTATTTTGGCCAGCCCCATATTCTGGCGCGTTTCAAGGCGGTGCGTTCCGATAATGAGGTCGCCACAGCGCGTCGTATAGCGGTGAGCTGGTCTTTTATTTCCATGACGGGCGCTGTATTGGTAGGGCTTGCGGGTCTGGTTTATACCAGTGGGCAGGCATCTATTGTGGTCGAGGACAGTGAAAAAATCTTTATGATATTAGTGGGCGCGCTGTTTCATCCTGTGGTTGCAGGCATATTGTTGGCGGCTATTTTAGCGGCCATTATGAGCACCGCTGATTCTCAGTTACTGGTCTCATCCTCGGCCTTTACCGAAGATCTTTACCTCAAGTGGCTAAGGCCAAATGCGACGGACCAGGAATGTGTGATGATGGGGCGCATCGCGGTGGTGATGCTGTCCGTTATTGCATTATTGCTGGCATGGCAGCCGGAGAATACCGTACTGGGGCTGGTGTCTTATGCATGGGCGGGTTTTGGTGCGGCGTTTGGGCCAACACTGCTACTGGCTCTTTTTTGGCGACGTATGAATAAATGGGGCGCACTGGCCGGTGTCGTTGTTGGTGGGCTTACGGTGTTAATCTGGAAGCAGTTGTCAGGTGGCCTGTTTGACTTGTACGAATTAGTGCCGGGCTTTGTCTTTGCGACGCTCGCCATTATCGCGGTGAGCTTGTTAAGCGGAGCGCCATCGGCGTCCATTACCACACGGTTTGATCAGGTAGAAAAAGAACTTGCTTGAGGCAATTGGGCTGTTGATTTTCTATTTGCGTCGCTATCAAGAAAAATCAACAGCCCGCCATAATACCCCGTAATAAAGCAGGTTTGTGAGCAGGTCAAATGACCTCAAAATGCTCATTTACTACGTGTAAACTCCGCTTTTTCGGCCATTTTTGCCTTGTCTTGCACTCGTCTGAGACTTTTTCAACAGGCTGCTAGCCTGCTATTTTTTTGCGTTCTCCGCTTTTTGAATAAAGGACACACCCAATTCCGCCAGCGCTTCTACCATGGCGCCTTTTGCCTCGGCCTCGGCACTTGAGGCGGTGCCGATTAGAGCGCGTTTTTTAACGCCCTGCAAAATCGCGGCGATACGGAAAAAGCCAAACACCAGATAAAAATACCAGTGATCTATGCGCTCGCGACCGGTGCGTTCACAATAGCGCTGGATGAACTCCTCGTCCGAGGGAATACCCAGGCTTTCGCGATCAACGCCCATCAGGCCGCTGAGTTTTCCACCCGCAGGTAACTGCCAGGCCATGACCTGGTAGGAAAGATCGGCCATCGGGTGACCGAGGGTGGAGAGTTCCCAGTCCAGAACGCCAATAATACGTGGCTCGGTGGGGTGAAACATCACATTGTCCAGGCGGTAGTCGCCGTGAACCAGACTGACCGCGCCATCGTCTTCAGGCATATTGTCGTTGAGCCAGCTGATTAAGGTTTCCATGGCTTTCGAGTGCTCGGTTTCCGAGGCGCGATACTGTTTGGTCCAACGGCTTAGCTGACGCTCGAAATAGTTCCCTGGGCGGCCGTAGTCCGACAGGCCGACGGCGTCGATATCCACCGTGTGCATGGCGGCCAGCACCCGATTCATATCGTCGTAAATGGCGGCGCGCTCTTCTTTGCTGTCGATTTCTGGCAGGCGTGGATCCCAAAAAACGCGGCCTTCCAAGTATTCCATCACATAAAACATCGAGCCGATAATGTTCTCGTCTTCGCACAGACAATAGACTTTCGCCACGGGTACATCGGTGTCCTGCAGGGCTTTGAGCACGCGGTATTCGCGATCTACCGCGTGCGCCGAGGCCAGTAAGTCACCCGGCGGCTTTCTGCGCAGTACGTAGTTGGCGCCGTCTGCGGTGGTGAGCTTAAAGGTTGGGTTAGATTGCCCACCCGCAAATTTCTCGGTGCTGATTGGTCCCTTAAAACCGGGAATCTGTGCTTCGAGATAGGGTGTCAGTTTGCTGGTATCGAGAACCTGTGTGCTCATAATTGATCGCTGTTGCCTGGTGGTTTATATCACCGGCCAGTCTGCCGCAAACACGCCGGGGACTCAATAACCCTGTTGTTCACAAAAATTGACCAGAGCGTTTAGTGTAATGCGAAGGGAGTTGAGTAGTGTTCAAGCTCAGCTTTCCACAAATGCCCGCTCAATAACGTACTCACCGATATGGCCGTTGCGCGATTCGCTGAAACCGGCTTCATTGAGCATCGCACAGAGTTCTTTGAGCATGGCGGGGCTGCCGCAGAGCATAAAGCGGTCATCTTCTACGTTCAAGCTGGGCATACCCAGATCTTGGGTGAGCTTACCGGAGCGCAGCAGGTCGGTGAGGCGACCGTTGTTGTCGTAGGGTTCGCGGGTAACGGTGGGGTAGTACAGCAGTTTCTCGCGTACCATCTCGCCAATAAATTCGTCGTTGGGTAATTCCCTGGTGATGACATCCTGATAGGCTAATTCGCGCACCCAGCGCGTGCCGTGGGTGAGAATGACCTTGTCGTAGGCTTCGTACACCTCAGGGTCGCGGATAATACTCATGAAAGGCGCAAGGCCGGTGCCGGTGGACAGCAAATACAGGTTTTTACCTGGGCGCAGGTTATCCACCTCCAGGGTGCCCGTGGACTTGCTGCCGACGATGACCTCATCGCCGACTTTTAAGTGCTGTAAACGCGAGGTCAGCGGGCCGTCGGGCACTTTGATGGAGAAAAACTCCAGTTCATCGGCGTAGTTGGCGCTGGCGATGCTGTAGGCACGCAGTAGTGGCCGCTTCTCCGTTTGCAGGCCGATCATCACAAAGTGACCGTTTTTAAAACGAAAGCCCGGGCGGCGGGTGGTGCGGAAGCTGAACAGGTTGTCGGCCCAGTGGTGTACCGCGGTCACGGTCTCAGTTTGCAGTGATGCCATGGTGAAGAATCCTATCGAGAATCAATTGCAGGCGGACTATACAGTACCCTATAACACAGATAAAATTAATAATATTGGTGTTGCATATTGATAAAATCGATTAAGAGTTAATCGCGAGGGTGGCTTATGCGTTACAGTTTGCGCCAGTTAGAGGTCTTTGTGGCCACCGTGCAGCACGGCAGTTTGAGCGCTGCCGCCAAGGAGCTGGCGCTGAGCCAGTCCGCCGCCAGCAGTGCCTTGATCGAGTTGGAGAAGCAGTTTGACATGCGCCTGTTCGAGCGCATCGGCAAGCGCTTGGTGCTAAGTGAGCTGGGGCGCCAGTTACACCCGCAAGCGCGTGCGCTGCTGGAACAGGCGCGCGTGTTTGAGCACGCCCTGGGCGGTGGGCGCGTGGCCGGCACCCTGGCGGTGGGTGCCACGCTGACAATCGGCAATTATCTGGCGGTGCCCATGATGGCGGATTTTCGCGCGCACAACCCCGATGTGGAGGTGAGCCTGGATGTGGCCAATACCGCGACGATTGTTGCAAAGGTGGCTAACTATGAGCTGGACGTGGGCATGATCGAGGGGGAGTTAAGCCATCGTGAGCTGGACATTATGCCGTGGCGCGAAGATGAGCTGGTTGTGTTTGCCGCGCCCGATCACCCCTTTGCTCACCGTAAAAAACCGCCCGCGCTAAAACAGTTGCTCGCGCAGAACTGGGTGCTTCGTGAACCGGGCTCGGGCACCCGGCAAACCTTCGAACGCGCGATGCACGATGTGCTCGCCAAACTGCATATCGCTTTGGAATTACAGCACACGGAGGCGATTAAGCGCGCAGTGGAAGCGGGTATGGGACTGGGCTGTCTGTCACAGATCACCTTAAAAGAAGCGTTTGCACGCGGTTCTTTAGTGCCTGTCGACCTACCCGGGCGGGATTTTCAGCGCCGATTCAGCTTGATCGTGCACAGGAAAAAGCATCGCGGTCCGCTGCTGAAGCAGTGGTTGACCCTGTGCGAAGACAGTGTGTGATTTGTCTGTTGTCTGGCTGAGGGTTTATCAACGGGCTACAGGCCTTTTCTATAGGTATAGGGCGTGACTCCCGTCCAGGCTTTGAAAGCCCGAATAAACGCACTGGATTCAGAAAAGCCCGCCCGATGCGCGACTTCTTCAATAGACAAACCCCGTTTGCTCAGATAGTGCAAAGCGGTGTCGCGCCGGAGCTGGTTTTTAAGCTCTTTGTAGGAACTGCCCTCGGCGGCTAAACGTCTGCGCAATGTTTGTGGGTGCACGTGTAACAGTTCGCTGACGTCGGTTAGTTCGGGCATATGGGCGAGGTCGCGACGCAGAATTTCGCGCACTTTCGCCGTCCAACTGCTTTGGCGAAGATCAAGCGTCATCAAGGTGAGCGCGGGATGGCGTAAAAAGCGCTTTAGGGTTTGTTCATTTTGCTTAACAGGTTTTTCTAAAAAAGTGCTGGAAAACACCATGCGGTTTTCGCTTTGCTCAAACTCCACTCGGCTGCCTTGAAACATATGTCGATAATCAATGGCCTGCGCCCAGGGTTTTCCCTGTAAACATACTTCTACCAGCGGAAAGCGCGCCTCGATCAGCCAGCTGGCAAAGCGGTGCACGTAAAAAAAGAACGTACTGGTGCCGTAGCGACTGGGTTTTTCGGTGTAGTTAAAAGTAATAAAACTGTGTTCTCTCTGTGTGATCAGTGCGCAATGTATACCGCAGTTCAGCACCACAAAAAACCGGCACAGGCGGTGCAGTGCTTCCTCCAGGGTGGTGCAGTTGATTACCGCGTAACACATCATTTCCCAGGTGCCGGGCGACAGCGGTCTCGCCGCGTAGCCAGAGGCTTCATCACCCGTTGCCAGAATAACGCTGCGCTGAAAATTGGCGAAGCGTTCTATGGAGATGCGCGCATCTTCCTCCAGCAACAGGCGCGGAGAAATACGATTTTTGCGCAAGATGGCGATAGGGTCGGCGCCCATACGAGAGACGTGCTTGAGCGCTGCTCGCACAAATCGTACGGAAATAGACAATTCTTGCACGTGTTTGGCCGCCATTATTTTCCAGCTATGTTACAGCGCCGCTGATGCGCGTTACCCGATTGTCCAGCGCCGCCACGCAATTGCGCCCGTTTTGTTTGGCGAGCTGGCACGCCTGTCTGGCATTGTCACACATATCGTCAAGTTCAACAAAACCGTTGTAGCTTGAGGCGCCAACACTGACCGTAATGGAGATAGCCTGGCCGTCGATCACGATATTCTGGTCCGCAATACTCTGGCGAATACGCTCGGCAAGATTGCGGCCTTCCTCCAGGCGGGTATCGGGCAATACGATGATGAAGCAATCCTGGTCATCCCTTGCCAGGGCATCGCTGGATCGACTCAGGTCACGAATTTGATTGGCGATATGCTGAAGCACGCGATTGCCTGCAGCGTCGCCAAAGGCGTTATTGATCTGGCGAAAATGATCCACGTCAATGGCCAGTGCCGTAGTGCTGGCGTTTTTTCGTGAAGCGCTGGCCATGGATACAGACATAGACTCGGCAAGCCCCTGACGGTTGAGCACGCGGGTGACGGGGTCCTTCAGGTTCGAGTGCAGCAGACGGCGCTGGCTGTCCTCCAGAAGACTGGCCAGAAAGCCGCTGATCTGCATCAGGTAGGTGAGGCCGTGTATACCGTACAGCCAGGGTTGTCCGCCGTTGAGACTGCCGCCCCGCGCATAATAAATAACTGGCAGTGCAAACACCGGGATAAGTGCAGCAATGGCCATCAGCGCATCACCGCCGTTACGCTGGGTACGAGAGCGCATCACCAGACAGGCAGATGCGGCCAGTAAACACAGACAACAGGTGAGATTGTGAACCCACAAGGTGACTTCGATGTCCAGGAACAGTCCCGCGAGAATGGCGGCGGCGCTGATAAGTGCTAAAAACCATCGACCTCGTTGCACCCCCGCGCGGCCGCTGGCACTGATAAACAGTAAAAAACAGGCGATAATCAAGGCATTACCTGGAATATCCGCCAGGCTGGCGATGCTGTTGTTGTGAAATACGGCGTAAAGCAGCCAGACCAGCATGGAGGTGAGCATGTACAGGGTAAAACCGCTGCCACCTTCGATGTCTTCGTCGCGATTTGACGCCAGATACACCACCAACACGTAGGCGCAGGACAGTGCGAGCAAGGCGAGGGTAAACAAGTAAAACCAGTGTGAATGGTTGTCGATGGTCATGGGCAATACATCGCTGTTAATTTGTGTCAATATACCTGTTTAGGGAGGTCATTGCTGTATCTGGCCGCAGTTCCCATACTAAAAAGAAGTGTTTTTTTCAGCTTGTCAGCTTACTAGGAGACGGATATGGAACTTAAAGATAAAGTAGCAATTGTCACTGGCGGCGCATCAGGTCTCGGTCGAGGCACGGTGGAGGCCTATGTTGAAAAGGGTGCCAAAGTGGCGATTTTCGATATGAACGAGGACGCAGGACGCGATGTGGTCAACGCCTTGGGAGCCGATAAAGTGGCGTTTTGGCAAGTCAATGTGGCCGACGAAAACGTGGTACGCGACGCCGTCGCGGCTGTGGTTGAGCACTTTGGTGCGCTGCATATTTGCAATAACTTTGCGGGCATAGCCAGCGCCCGTAAAACGCTGGGTAAAGACGGCGTATTTCCCTTGTCAGAATTTAGCGCGGTGCTGAATGTCAACCTGGTAGGCACGTTTAATGTGGCTCGTTTCAGCGCCGAACAAATGGCCAAAAATGCGCCGATAAACGATGATGGTGGCCGCGGCGTCATCATTAACACCGCATCCATTGCGGCCTATGAAGGCCAGGTTGGACAGCTCGCCTACAGTGCCAGCAAGGGCGGCGTGGTAGGTATGACCCTGCCCATGGCGCGGGACTTAGCCAGTGTCGGCATTCGCGTCAACACCATTGTGCCGGGCCTGATTCGCACGCCGCTGTTTGAGGGTTTGCCGGAGGCGGCAGTGGCCTCCCTGTCGCAAAGTGTGTTGTATCCCCAGCGTTTGGGAAGACCTGCGGAAATCGCGCATCTATCGGTATTTATCGCTGAGAACGACTACGTCAACGGCGAGTGTATTCGTCTGGATGGCGGTATTCGTATGCAGCCACGCTAAGGAGACTGCTATGGGGCCACTGAATGGCTACACGGTGCTGGAATTGGCCGGTCTTGGCCCCGCACCCATGACTGGCATGATGCTGGCGGATATGGGTGCGGAGGTGATCTGTATCGAGCGCGCGGGGGCTGCTGACCCGCGCGAGACCAAGGATGTGAGCTATCGCGGCAAAAAATCCGTGATTCTGAACCTGAAAGATCCGCAGGGTGTGGCGACACTGTTGCAGATGGTGGAAAACGCCGATGTACTGATAGACCCTTACCGCCCCGGTGTTTGTGAAAAACTGGGTATTGGCCCCGAGCCCTGTTTAGCGCGTAACCCGAAATTGATTTTTGCGCGGATGACCGGTTGGGGGCAGGACGGCCCACTGGCAAAGGCGGCGGGGCACGATATTAACTATATCTCCTTGAGCGGCGCGCTATACGCCACTGGGCGAGCGGGGGAAAAGCCGGTGTTGCCCCTCAATCTGGTGGGCGATATGGGTGGCGGCGGCATGTTGCTGTTATCGGGTATTTTGGCCGCATTGCTGGAAACCACAAATTCCGGTCAAGGGCAGGTGATCGATGCCGCGATGGTCGATGGCGCTGCGCAGCTTATGTGGATGATGCACAGCTTTACCGCGCAGGGTGTGTGGAACGCTAAAGAGCGCGGGGTAAACCTGCTCGATGGCGGCGCGTTTTTCTACGATACCTATGCCTGTGCCGATGGGAAATACATCAGCATCGGTGCGCTTGAGCCCCAGTTTTATGCCCTGTTGGTGGAGCTTGCGGGGCTGGATGCGCAGTTATTTGCCAATCAGCACGACACCAGCCAATGGCCTGTGCTGGCCAAGGCCCTGGCTGAGGTATTCAAAACGCGCACCCGCGATGAGTGGTGCGAGGTACTGGAGGGATCGGACGCCTGTTTTGCGCCGGTGTTGTCATTGGAAGAAGCGCCACATCACCCGGCTAATATAGCGCGCAACACCTATACGGAAGTAGACGGTGTAGTCCAGCCAGCACCAGCGCCGCGGTTTAGCCGCACCCCTTCAAGCATCGAGCACGGCAATCACGCACTGGGTGCCGATACCGATGCGGTGCTCACTGGCATGGGTTTTAGCCAAAGTGAGGTCGAGCGCCTGAAAGCGGGCGGTGTGGTGGTTTGATTGATGACGAGATCGAGGCAGTGAGTACAGAAGCGGTGGTCGGCATCAGTCGGCATGGCCGGGTGGGGGTGGTGACCTTGAATCGCCCGGAGTCGCTAAACGCTTTTAATGCAGCGCAGCGCGCGCAACTGCAAGCGGCAGTGGCGGTGGTCAATGCTGACGAAGAGCTGGACGTGGTGGTACTCACTGGTGCCGGCAGAGCCTTTAGCGCAGGTGCTGACCTCACCGAAACCAAAACCGAAGGTTTTGACGTGCGGGTGCAAATAGCGAGCGAATACAAGCCCACCCTAATGGCGATTTCACAGGCACCAAAACCCTGGATTTCCGCTGTCGGCGGCGCAGCGGCGGGCATTGGCAGTGCGTTTGCGATGGTCTGTGATCTTACGGTGATGGAACAGTCCGCGTATTTGTATCAGGCATTTACTGCAATCAGCCTGGTACCCGATGGCGGTGCCACCTGGCAGTTGGTGCACGCGGTAGGGCGCAAACGCGCCTATGAGTTTATCGCTACGGGCGAGAAAGTGACGGCGCAAAAGTGCTTTGAGTTGGGGCTGTGCAATCGCGTTGTCGCCGATGGCGAAGCTTTGCAGCAGGCTCTGTTATGGGCGCAGGAGCTGTCGGAAAAAGCGCCGCTATCATTGCGTTATGCCAAAGAGGCGGTGAATTTTGCCTGCACGGCGGATTTGTCTGACACCATAGACAAAGAAGCGGATTTGCAGCACCTGTGTGTCAACAGCGAAGATGCACAAGAGGGTGTGTTGGCGTTTATGGAGAAGCGCGCTCCCAAGTGGCAGGGTCGTTAATGGAAGAAAACACAATACGTCCGGAATTGGCTCAGTTGTATCAACGTCTGGCCAATACCGGCGATCAGGCTCGCGGCGAAGATGCCGCCAAACGCCATAAAAAAAGCTATCGCACCGCGCGGGAAAACCTGGCCGACCTGGTCGATGACAATTCGTTTTTGGAATATGGGCAGCTCGCAGTGGCGGCGCAGCGCAATCGCCGCTCCTATGAAGAGCTGCAAACCCGCACTCCCGCCGACGGTATCATCACCGGCACTGCCACCATCAATGCCGCCTTGCACGGCGTGGAAGCAGCGCAGGCAGCGGTGGTGGTGAATGACTATTCGGTGCTGGCGGGTACGCAGGGTTATTTTCACCACAAGAAACTCGACCGCATCTGCGAGGTTGCCAGAGAAAACAAGCTGCCGGTCATTATGTATACCGAGGGCGGTGGCGGTCGACCCGGTGATACCGACATTACCACGCCGATAGCGGGTTTGAACGTAACCTCCTTCACCGCCTGGGCCGGTCTCAGCGGGCAATGCCTGCGCATCGCGGTGGCCAACGGCTACTGTTTCGCGGGTAATGCGGCGTTGTTTGGCAGTGCCGATATTACCATTGCCACCCGTGCCGCGAACATCGGTATGGCGGGGCCTGCAATGATTGAAGGCGGTGGTCTGGGTAGTTTCAAGCCCAGTGAAATCGGTCCCGCCGCCGAGCAGGAAAAAAACGGTGTCGTGGACATTCTGGCCGATGACGAGGCCCATGCCACCGCATTGGCGAAGCAGTTGTTGTCTTATTTTCAGGGGCCTGTGCGCCGCTGGACAGCCTCCGAGCAAAACTTGTTGCGCGATTTAATTCCCAAAGATCGACGCTTTGCGTATCCGGTACGCCGCATTATCGAGCAGGTCGCCGATAGCGATTCATTTTTGGAATTGCGCCGTGTGTATGGCCGCAGTGTGATTACGGGTTTTATGCGTCTGGAGGGTATACCCGTGGGGGTGTTGGCGAATGATTGCCAGCAATTGGGCGGCGCAGTGGATGCCGAGGCCGCCGAGAAAGCCGCGCGATTTATACAGTTGTGTGATGCCTTTGCGTTGCCGCTGGTGTCTTTTACCGACACGCCTGGGTTTATGGTGGGGCCGGATTCCGAGCGCGCTGCTTCCGTGCGGCGTATGTCCCGTTTGTTTGTGGCCGGTGCCAATGTCTCTGTGCCGGTGATTGCGGTGTTTTTGCGCAAGGGCTATGGCCTGGGCGCGATGGCCATGGTCGGCGGTGATTTTACCGCGCCGACCTACGCCTGTGCCTGGCCCACCGGTGAGTTTGGCGGTATGGGGCTGGAGGGCGCCGTGCGTTTGGGTTTCAGTAAGGAGCTTGCCGCCGTGGAAGATGAAGCGAAACGGCAGCAGTTGTTTGACTCACTGGTGGCGAAAATGTACGAACAGGGCAAGGCTACTGAGGCGGCTTCACACTTGGAGTTGGACGCGGTGATAGACCCCGCCGACACCCGCGCGGTATTGCTGCGCGCGCTGCGGGCAAGTCGAGACAAGCGCCCACCGCGTCGGCGCTTTGTCGATACCTGGTAGAACAACACATTTCAGGAGAGAACAACGATGGATGATTTGTTTTCATTGCAGGGAAAAACCGCCGTGGTTACCGGCGGTTCACGAGGCATCGGTGCGATGATCGCGGGCGGTTTTGTGCGTGCGGGGGTAAAAACCATTATCACGGCACGCAAACTTGAGGAGTTGCAGCACACCGCTGATGAGCTTAACAAAGAGGGCGAGTGTATCCCTATCGCCAGTGACTTGAGCACGGTGGCAGGTGTGGCGGCTTTTTCCGAGCAGCTTAAGGCGCATGTCGATACCCTGGATATTTTAATCAACAATGCCGGTGCCACATGGGGCGCGCCGCTGGCAGATTTTCCAGAAGTGGGCTGGGATAAAACCATGGACTTAAACATAAAGTCTATTTTCTTTTTAACCCAAAAATTATTGCCATTGTTAACAGCGGCCGGCAGCGCAAGCTCCCCCGCGCGAGTGGTTAATATTGGGTCCATCAACGGCCTGACCCATCCAAAAATGGACAATTACGCCTACAGCGCCAGTAAAGCGGCGGTGCACCACTTGACCCGGCATCTCGGGGCAGAGCTTGCATCACAGCACGTAAACGTCAACGCCATCGCTCCCGGCTTTTTCCCCAGTAAAATGACCGCGCACTTGTTGCCCCACGAGGAAGAGCTTGTCACGGGCATTCCCTGTGGCCGTCTGGGCAATGCCGATGACGCTGCGGGCACGGCCATTTATCTGTGCTCTAAAGCCTCGAACTGGATGGTAGGGCAAACCCTGGTGCTCGATGGTGGCTTGGTGGCGGCGTCTTAGCCCGCCTCTAAAGGCTAGCAGCTCGTTGGTCGCGCTGTGATGATGAAATACCCGGGCCAGTCCTCGTGTTTGGGTGCCCTGAATCCACAAAGTGACAACCAGTTCACAGTATTGATGTTCCATTTAGTTATATCCTTATAAAAACCTGGTTTCCGCTGCTTATTGCTTGTTATTGTTGCGGCCGCGCGGTTAAATGGCTGGGATAGGTGGCAGCCATTAAGTCCGCTAAAATTTTTCACAGAATGCGCTATTTTTATGAATCGACACATTCATCTGCAAATCGCTTTCTACTTGTTGGTGGGGGCGTTGGTCATTGCGGCATTTTCCTCCTGGTTCACATACCAACGTACCTATCAAAAGGAGTTGGACACTGCGCGGAATGCGGGCTTGGAGTTGCTTGCCACGGTGTCGGACACCGCGGTGGTAGCGAGCTACCTCGGTCAGGAAGACATGATGAGCGATGTGGTCAACGGTTTGGTGAAAAACGTGATCATCTCTCAGGCACGGATGCGCACCGCCGAAGGTGTGGTGGTAAAGGCTGGGGAGTCAAGCTCTGAAACCGGCGATTACACCATCAACTACGACCTGGCCTCGCCGTTCACCAAGGGTAGTATCGTAGGGCAGATTGTGCTGGTGCAAAACCGCCAGTTGGTGGAGCAGCGCGCAAACGCGGCTGCGGTGAGCAATGTTATGTCGCTTGTTGTCCAGAGTGTTGTATCAGCGTTCTTTGCCATGCTGCTGGTGTACTTCTTGCTGGCTAAGCCCATTGTCAACATGGCCTATGGCCTGCACTCCATTCGTCCGGGTGGCCCAGAACGCCTCGGCGTGCCGCCTCACGGTGCCGAGAACGAGATCGGCACACTGGCAGCTGACATCAACCAACTGCTCGCCGAGACCGAAAACACCCTGACCACCGAGCGCTCTCTGCGTCAGCGTCTGGAGTACCTTGAGGAGCGTTACCGCAATATTTTTGAGCGTGCCAATGCGGCGATTTTTCTGCTTAACGGTGATGGTCTGGTAACCACGGGCAATCCTTCGTTTAACCGTTTAGCGGAAGATAGCAATCGCCAGGACAGCGTCATGGACGATATTTCACAGTTGTTTTTGAACGCTGAAAAAGTGCAGCACATGATGGATGTGGCGCTGAACAAAAAAGAGGCTATCTCGGCGGATTTACAGGTCTTTCGCGCTGATAACCAGGAGTTTTGGGTTCACTTGGTGTTTATGGCGGCGGACACCGACGGCGAGCGCGGGGAAGTGACGGTGGAGGGTATGATGTACGATATCACCCAGCGCCGTTTGCAGGAGAACCTCACCCGTAAAAAAGCCGAGCGTGATCACCTTACCGGCCTGTTCAATCGGCGTGGGGCACAAACTCAGCTTGAGGAAATGCTGTATCACCAGGATGGCGTGGGCGGCGGCGTGACCATATTTCTGCTCGATCTGGATGGTTTTAAGGCGGTCAATGACACTTACGGACACGATGCCGGTGATTTATTGCTGGTGGAAGTCTCCGCGCGCTTGCGTAAAGTGAGCCGTACCAGCGATACCGTAGCGCGCTGGGGTGGGGATGAGTTCGTGATTATTATGTATGAGACCATTGATAAATCCACCTGTTTTAATATTGGCAACAAAATGCTGCAAGAGTTGGGTAGACCCATTGATATTGGTTACAACCAGCAGGCATATGTCGGCGCCAGTATCGGTGTGAACAGCATGAGACAGGGCGAGTTCGACAGTGAATTGTTGATTAAAAACGCCGACAACGCCATGTACCGAGTGAAAAAGCGTGGTAAGAATGGCGTCTGTTTCTATCAGCAAGATTGCGATGATTATTCCATATACTTCCCAGAAGGCCGCGCTGCGCACGGTTAGATTTCACCATCGCGGTGAGTTTTTCGGAAATTCCCTTTTCTGATGAAATATCCGGGCGAATGCCTCGCTGGGGCATTCACTTGTCAGTCGGAGTGATTCTAGAACGCCGCCAGGCCGGTTTGGGCGCGGCCCAAAATCAAGGCGTGAATATCGGCGGTGCCTTCGTAGGTGTTTACCACTTCCAGGTTCACCATATGACGCATAACGGGGTATTCGTCAGAAATGCCGTTGCCACCGAGCATATCGCGGGCTTTGCGGGCGATGTCCAGCGCTTTACAGCAGGAATTTCGCTTGATCAGAGAAATGAGTTCCGGTGCGATATTGTTCTCGTTCATCAGTTGGCCGGCGCGTACACAACTTTGCAGGCCGAGGCCAATCTCCGTTTGCATATCCGCCAGCTTGAATTGAATTAACTGGTTGGCCGCCAGGGGTTTGTTAAACTGTTTGCGCTCCACGGTGTAGTTGCGCGCGCTGTGCCAGCAGGCCTCGGCTGCGCCCATTGCACCCCAGGCGATGCCGTAGCGGGCGTTGTTGAGACAGCCAAAGGGCCCCTTTATGCCCTGGACATTGGGCAACAGGTTTTCTTCGGGCACGAACACCTCGTCCATAACAATCTCGCCAGTGATGGAGGTGCGCAGGGCGAGCTTGCCTTCAATTTTGGGTGCGCTTAGCCCCTGCATCCCTTTTTCCAAAACAAAGCCGCGAATTCTGCCGTCATCGGTTTTTGCCCACACGATAAAGACATCGGCAATCGGGCTGTTGGTAATCCACATTTTTGCACCGCTTAAGCGGTAGCCGCCATCGACTGCGCGCGCGCGAGTGACCATGCCGCCGGGGTCGGAGCCGTAGTCGGGTTCGGTCAGGCCAAAACAGCCAATCCATTCGCCACTCGCCAGTTTGGGCAGATATTTTTCCCGCTGCGCTTCGCTGCCATAGGCGTAGATGGGATACATGACCAGTGATGATTGCACGCTCATCATCGAGCGGTAGCCAGAGTCTGCGCGCTCGATTTCCCTTGCGATCAAACCGTAGGAAATGTAATCCACCCCCGGGCAGCCATAGCCGGAAAGGGTTGAACCGAGTAAGCCCAGGTCGCCCATCTCGCGGAAAATGTCCATATCTGTATGTTCATCCCGATAGTGCTGTTGAACCCGTGGCAGCAGATTCTCTTGCCCATAGGCGTGTGCAGTATCGCGCACCAGACGCTGTTCGTCGCTCAGTTGCTGTTCCAGTTCTACTGTAGCAAAAAATGGCGCGCGTGAAAGGGCTGGCCGCAAAACTTCAGATATCCGGGCAAGTGCGGTTTTTTCATATTGAGTCGGGTGGTTGGTACCCCAGAGGTGTTTTGTGGTAATTTCCCATCCGCAGCTTGCGAAGGAGCTGCATCTGGAATGACAAATGACAAACAAGAGAGTTTACAGCATGGATACACAATCGACAGATCGAGCCGTTTTTAGCGAGGCCTTGCAGCCTGAACCGCGCCATCTTTCCGCGGGGGTGGCCTTGCAGTGGTGGCGCAGTGCCTGGGACGGGTTTAAGTCGGATATTGCGCCGTGGGTGCTGATCACCATCGTCATGCTGGTGTTGGGCTGGGTGTCTTCGGCATTTTCCGACAGCAGTGTGATACTCAGTCTGATTGTTCAGATACTGTCTTTTATTATGTATGCAGGGCTGCTGGTAGGCGCGCATGATTCCTATCAAGGTGGTGCCATGAAAGTGGCTTATCTGATTGAAGGGTTTAGTCGTCGACCTGGAGCCATTGCCGGTCTGTCTTTGCTGTGTGTGGTAATTGGCGTAGCCGTGATGTTTTTTGCGGGCACGATGGGGGTGTTGGCAATTGCCGGGGGCAGTATGATGATTATACCCGTGGTCCTGGCGTGTATCGCCATCTCTGCGGCAATGATGATGGCGTTCTGGTTTTCGCCGGTGTTGCTGGTGTTGCATCCCGAGGTGGATGTGGTACGCGCGATAAAAATGAGTTTAGCGGGCTGCCTGGATAATATCCTGCCGATGATGGTTTATGGTTTGCTGTTTATTCTTTTTGCGGTGTTGGCCTCCATTCCCCTTGGACTGGGTTGGCTGGTACTCATTCCGATGAGTGTGATGTCGACGTATGTTGCTTATCGCGACATTTTTCTGGTCAACCCGGAGCCAGAGGCTGTTGCCAGTAGTACAGGAGGCGATGACGAGCCCCTCGTATGATCCGGCCGATTTCTGCGCGGCAGACTTATCCTGTTCGCCGTGATGTCCTGCGCCCTGGCTACGACCTTGAAGACTGTGCTTTTGCGGGCGACGGTGACTCTACCACATTGCATTTAGGCGCGTTTGAAGAGGACGAGCTGTGCGCGATTGCCAGTTTGTACAAGGTGAGCAACGCCGCTGTGGCAACAGGTAGTGGTTGGCAGCTGCGCGGAATGGCGACTGTTGAATCTGCCCGGGGCAGGGGGCTGGGCGTATCTCTGTTAGCGGAAGCTGAACAGGCGGCGCGCGCAGCGGGCGGGGCCTATTTGTGGGCCAATGCCCGCGAGTCGGCTCTGGGTTTTTATCAACAGGCGGGCTATCAAGTAGTGGGTGAGCGTTTCGAGGTGCCTGCGGTGGGGCCGCATTTTTGGGTGGTAAAAAACCTTGGGCAGTGAGCAGATCCAGTTCGGGCGAGCGTTTGTTGTCAGGGAGCAGGCGGTGACGCAGGCGTTGCAAGACCAGGTGGCGGATCTGCTGGGGCGCGAGCCGCGGGGTTTGCGGGCGGTCAGCGTAGTGGATGAGCAGCAGCGTCCCGTGGTCATTCGCGTTGCGCCCCTGGTGGACAAAAAACCTTTTCCTACCCTGTTCTGGCTGGTGGATAAGGACTTGAACTACCGCATCGATCAAGTCGAAGCACGGGGTTTGATTCACACTTTGCAACAGCGTATCGACAACGACAAAGCGCTGCAAAAGCAGATGCGGGTCGATCATTGCGCCTACATTGCGCTGCGCGAACAATACATGAGCGAGGCGGAAAAAAGACAACTGGCAGCGTTGGGCTTTTTAGCACTGTTTAACAAGCGCGGTATCGGTGGTATTGAAAACTTTACCCGCATTCGCTGCCTGCACACCTGGTATGGGGCGCATCTGGTGGTGCCCAATACCGTGGGGCGTTTACTCGACGAGCACTGGCGCCAGAATTTCCATGCCTGATTACGCCGTACCCGCAAAAACAGCCGAGGCGGAACTGATTATAAAAAAAAGCCGCTTTATTGCGCGGTTAGTTCCCTGTCAAAGCCGAGCAGAGTTTTTACTGTTTGTCGAGCAACAAAAAACCGAATTTCCCGATGCGCGCCACCATTGCTGGGCCTATTTGCTCGGTGACCCTTCAGCAGCATCCAACGCGGGTATGAGTGATGATGGCGAGCCATCGGGCACAGCGGGAAAGCCGATTTTAAATGTCTTGCAGCACTCCGGCATGGGCGATGTGGGCATTGTGGTGATTCGCTATTTTGGCGGGGTGAAACTGGGCGCGGGCGGGCTGGTGCGCGCTTACAGCGCCAGTGCGCAAGCGGTGCTGGATAAAACACCGCGGCAGCAGGTCGCAGTTAAGCTGTCGTTGAGTGTGAGCTTGGAGTTCTCCAAAGAGCAAATATTGCGTCACTGGCTCACCCAGCACGACGGGGTTTTAGAAAATGTGAGCTACGCGCAAGTCGTGTCTGCACACATTGTTTTGCCAGAGTGTTACCGAGAGGCATTTACAGAATTTGCCTTAATTCAAGGCATTATTGTCACTGACGTCCAATAGGCTGCAGATCTTATCGCTATATTACGTTCCTGGTATTAAAAAGTTACGTAAATAAGCAATATAGGCTGTAGGCGAACCATCTTTTCTTTTCGGGGTCGACCTTGCCTTTTCCACCTAGAAAAAAACGAAAATTCGCTGAAAACATACAAATAATTTGTGCAGAAGACAGTCTTATTCGCGGGAAGTTCTGGGGATTATATTGCATTTTACGCACTGATTTATACCGCGATAAAAACGGGTATTCAGCGCTGTTTTTTGCCAGTATGAACTCTCCGGTGTTCGGAAAAAAAAGGAGAGGATTATGTCTATGCAAATTTTTGTTAAACGTGTTTCCCAGGTGTTGGCTGTCGGTTCTCTGTTATTTGTGCAAACGGCTCTCGCCAATCCCCCGGGGATGGGCGCCGACCAGCATTCTGGCCCGCCAACCGAAGCTGTTGAGGCCTGTAAAGATCGTCTTTTGGGTGATCCCTGTGAAGTAACCACGTCGCACGGCGGCACAATGGTTGGTCGCTGCATACAGCCACTCAACGAGGCGGATGGCGAGGGGCTGGTTTGTGCGCCAGAGCCAGTGGGGGAGAGTGAAAGTCCTGAGCCTCGTAACTAAAACTCTCAAAACTCACTTGTAAAACAGCGCACGCTCAGGGGTTGATATAACGTCTGGGTGTGCGCGGTGGCATTCGTGTCGTGAGTTCATAGCCAATGGTGTTGGCGTGCTGTGCAACCTCGTCAGCGCTGAGCACCGCTCGGTCTTGCTTGCCCCAAAGCACCGCACTATCACCCGGTTTGACGTTGGCTATATCGCTAACATCCACTGTAATCATGTCCATTGACACCCTGCCGGCAAGCGGTGCGCGTTGACCGTGGATGAGTACCGGGGTGCCGTTTTCAGCGGCGCGCGGATAGCCATCTGCATAGCCTGCATTCAAAGTGGCAATAAGGCTGTCTCGCTGTGCCTGCCAGGTGCTGCTATAGCCTACTGTCTCACCCTTGACCACGTGGTGCAGGGCGATCACTTCACATTGAAAATACATAGCGGGACACAGGGCGCGAGCGGTGTCGATGTCTTGTGCAAAGGGCGAATTGCCGTACAGCATGTAACCGGGGCGAATCCATTCGTAGTGGGCGCGCGGAAAAGCCAGCACACCGGCGGAATTGGCGGCGCTGCGCGCCAGTGCAAATGGGGTCGTCGTCTGTTCAAACAGTTCGATTTGTCGATTGGTTTGCGCCAGTTCAGGTTCGTCCGCACTGGCAAAATGTGTTGCCAGAGTGATGCCTTTGCAGTTAACGCAGTGCTGCAGGCGCGCTATGACTTCGGTGATATCAGCGGGTGGAAAACCCAGGCGATGCATCCCTGAGTCGATTTTTACCCAGCAATTCAGCGGCGCATTTATCCGGCTGTTTTCCAATGCGCTTAATTGCGCTTCGCTGTGAATCATCAAGCACAGCTGGTGTGTTACTGCTGTCTGCAGCGATTCCTGGTGGCACACACCCTCAAGTACCAATATCGGCGCAGTGATACCGCTTTCGCGAAGTTCCAGCGCCTCTTCCAGACAGGCAACGGCCAGCGCATCGCAGTCATCGGCGATAGCCCTGGCCACGGGGATAGCGCCGTGGCCGTAGGCGTCGGCTTTGACAACCGCCACGCACCGCGCTTTGGGAGCGAGGTTTTTGGCGTGGCGCAAATTGTGTTTGATTGCGCTTAAATCAATCAGAGCCTGCGTTGCGCGCATCAGTAGTCGTATTTGTATTGGCTGAACAAACGCTGCACCTGTTCCCACAGTTCGCCGACTTTGCCATCGCCTACTGGCGCGCCGTCGAGTTCAACCACCGGGGCGACTTCCTTGGTAGAGCTGGTCAGCCAGATTTCGCTGGCACGTTTTAAGTCATCCAGGGTAATAATTGCTTCCTCGACTTGCCAGTCGCTGTGTTTACGCAGTGCGTCTAACAGTATATTGCGTGTAATCCCCGGTAGAATCTGGTGATCCTGAGGCGGTGTGTAAATGGTGTTATCGATTACCGCAAACACGTTCGAGGCACTGGCCTCGGTGATTTCATTGGCACTGTTGTACAGTATCGTCTCGCCGTGGCCTCCACGCGCACCGTATTGGTAGTGCAATACATTACCCAGCAATGCGGTGGATTTGATATGGCAATTGCGCCAGCGTCTGTCTTCCGTGCTGACCACAGTATAGGGTTTGCAGGCCTTGCGATCGGCTACTGGTTCCGCGGGAATCTCAAAGGCGTAGGCGTAACAAGTTGGTTCAACGCCCTCGGGGAAAGCGTGGTTGCGGCGCGTGTCGGCGCCTCGGCTGATGTGAAAATACAGCGCTAAATTACCGCCACCGTTTTTTTCTATCAGTGCGTTGGCGATATCGCGCCACTGCTGGTGGTCGATTCTGTAGTTGATGCCAATCGCGGAGAGGCCAGCCTGCATTCTTTCCATATGTGGCACAAAACCCACCAGACAACCGTCGTAGCTGGGAATTACTTCGTAGATGCCGTCACCGAATAAAAACCCTCGATCCATGGGAGAAATACGCGCTTCACTCATGGGCAGGTAGTCGCCGTTTAAGTAGACAATGCTCATAGAATGCCCCCAAATGCCGGATTGCTGTAAATACTTTGCGCCTGTCCGTGACAGAGTCTGCGTATGTCTTGAATAAGATCTATACCTTCTTGGGCGTCCAATCCGTCCTCGGTGAGCGTGTTCAGGCGGGTGACACCATCAACACTGCCGTGCTCCGATAAAAAACCTAAAATTTGTCTTGGCGCCACCGCAGCGAGTAAATCTTTACCGGCCCAGCGTCCCAAAAACCCGATCACGCCATAAGCTGCCCAGTTTGATACATCCGCTACGATCAATTCATCGCAACCTGTCTGCGATGGTTTAATATCAAGTTGCTTCAGGGCCTTGCTGATATTGCCCATGCCCGCTTCGTTACCACCATCGCCAATAGCGATGGTCGGGCAAGACAGGTGCGAAAGATAGGGGTCGAAGATACTGCATCGATCACTGATATCCTCGCCGCGCATATTGTAGTAGCGTCCGTTTTTTGCCAGTCCGGGGTGCTCAATGGCAATCAAGGCGTGGGGTCTTAACCTGGATTCGTAGCGCAGAGCCTCTTGTTGGGCTTCTTTGAGAGTGCGTGCCTTTAACGGCAGGGTTTGGTATTTCTGTTGCAGACAAGACAGCAAAGGACCTCCGCAGGCTATCCACGGATCTGCGTTAAGGGTTTGCAGTGCTTCATACAAGGCAATAGCGCCAACTGGGCCATCCGTTTCAAAAGTATCCCTCACGGGAAAGCCGGTACCGATAATGATACTGCCGTGCAGGTCGCGCAACAGCGTGGCGGCGCGCAACACGTAGCCCGGCTTAAGTGCTGCCTGTGCTGTTTTCATCTGGCGTAAATTCCGTGATACCAGCAGTTTCTCAATGGCTTGGCTGAGAACGGCATCATTGGTTTTCATGGCAGCTCCTTTATGGCAATCCCTTGCAGGTGAGCGTTCGCGAGGTGCAAGGCATTGTGCGCTTGCTCTGGACTAATAGCAGTAAATGAAACGGTGTTGCCAGGGCGTAATTGGCATAATTTTGCCACATCCAGCGATAACACCGCACCTATTTTGGGGTAGCCGCCGATGGTCTGGCGGTCATTCAGCAATACGATGGGTTGGCCATCAGCGGGAATTTGTACAGCGCCCAGGCAGATGCCCTCTGACAACAGGGTATTAATGGTACAGGCTATCGGCGCACCTTGTAAGCAGTAACCCATGCGGTCGGCGCGATCAGTGATGGTGTAAATGCTGCTAAAAAAACGGGCTCGTTCATGGGCTGTAAAAAGCTCAAATTGATAGCCGGAAATAAGCCTTAAATCCACATGCTCAGGATAGTTTGGCTGATCGTTTGGCGCGATAAAAACATCCTGTGTTATTCGACAGGGCGCGAACGGCAACTGATCGCCCACTTGTAATTTACCGCCATTGAGACCACCAATACCTTCGCGCAGGACGGTGGCGGTACTGTTAAATTGTGGGGTGACCGTAAAACCGCCGCGCACCCCTAAGTAACTGCGACAGCCTCGTGTGGCATAGCCAAAACGCAGGCGTTGGCCTTTTTTCAGGGCGTGAGTGCGCCACAGGTCTGCGGGCTGTTCATCAATGAATAAGTCGGTATTCGCGCCGGTTACGGCGATTTGGGCATCGTTGAGCGCCAGTAATTCCAAACCGCCAAAACTGATTTCTACGGCGGTGGCGTTGTGGTCATTGTTGAGTAAACGCTGGCACAGAACATAGGCGTGGGCGTCCGCCGGCCCACCAGTGGTGAGCCCCAGGCCATGCTGACCGTAGCGCCCCGCGTCCTGTAAAAGGCTCATCACCCCAGCTTGAGTTACCTCAAAGCTCATGGCAATTGCCCTCCGAGTGCAAAAAAGTGCTCCCGGTCAATGGCTTCAAAGCGCACGCTGTCACCGTTTTTAATCAGCATGGGCGGTTCGCGCTCGGCATCGAACATGCGCTGTGGACAAAGCCCCAGCAGATGCCAGCCGCCGGGGGAGGCGGCGGGATAGACGGCAGTTTGACGATCGGCAATTGCGACGCTGCCAGCGGGTACTTTGCGCCGCGGCGTGGCCAGGCGCGGCATGGCCAGACGCGCATCGGTTTCGCCCAAATAGGCAAAACCCGGTGCAAAGCCGATGGCGTAGACGTGGTATTCACGCTCGCTGTGTAAGGCGATAACTTCCTCCACACTGAGATTTTTGGCCTTGGCGACCACCTCTAAATCCGCTCCGGATTCCAGCGCATAATAAACGGGTAAGCAGATCTGCTGTCGGCTTTGATCAGTGCTGTTTTTTGCGTTGGCCAGAGCCTGTTTGACCTGAGTTTCCAGGTAAAAATGGTCACATTTGAGTGGGTCGTAAATAATCAGCAGGGATACGTAGGAGGGAATAAGGTCGATGAGTTTGTCGCCGAGGGCATTTTTTAATTGTAGGGCTATCGCATGTAATTGTTCGGCGAGCTGTGGACTGGCCTTATCGCCGAGGTACAGGATCAGACTGTTGTCGCCGGCGTTGCGTAATTTCATGCTGTCGAGCCACCTCGTTTGACGATGTCGGCGATGGCGGCAATGCTGGCAACGCCTTCGGCATTGTCGCCGTGTACGCACAGGGTGTCCACCTGTAGTGACAGCGTGTTGCCGGAGACCGTGGTAATGGTTCCTTTGTCGACCAATTGTTGAACTTGAGCGAGCATGGCGTTTTTGTCCAGCACTGCGCCGGGTTTTGAGCGTGCCAACAGGGCACCGTCATCGTCGTAGCGGCGATCAGTAAAGGCTTCAAAATAAAGCGCCAGCTTAAAGGATGAGGCTTCCTGCAGAAGGTCTGCAGCGGCGGGGGTGGCTTGCAGCATCAACGCCAGCGGGCGGTGGTAGCTGCTGATCGCGCGCATCACCGTGTGACGGATGCCGGGGTTTTTCATCATGTCGTTATACAATGCGCCGTGAGGTTTGACGTAATCAAGTGTCAGCCCCTTGCTGGCCGCCATGCCATCGACGGCGGCGATCTGGTAGTGCAGACAGTCGTACAATTCCTGTTCGCTCATTGCCATTGAGCGCCTGCCAAAACCTTCTTGATCCGGGTAGGACGGGTGTGCGCCAATGCTTACACCGTGTTGCCTGGCAAGATCCAGGGTTTTACCAAGCACAACCGGGTCGCCCGCGTGAAACCCACAGGCGATATTGGCCTGGTCGATATGCGGCATGACCTCGGCGTCCATGCCCATGACCCAGTTGCCAAAGCTCTCGCCCAGATCACAATTTAGTTTCATCACAGTACCGCCAGTTGACTGTTGCGTAAATCGGTGACCAGCATATGCCCGGGGCTATGGGTTATAGCAAAGGGCAGTGCGGCCCGCTCCAGTGCCAGTTGCGGCGTTACGCCGCAGGCCCAGAAAACGGGAAATTCATCGTCGTTTATCGTAACGGCTTCGCCAAAATCTGGCGCGTGAATATCGCTGATGCCAATAAGCTCTGGTTTGCCCAAGTGAATCGGCGCGCCGTGCACCGAAGGGAAGCGCGTGCATATTTGAATCGCGCGGATGGCGTCTCGCGCATTGAAGGGGCGCATGCTCACCACCATATTGCTACTGAATACGCCGGCAGACTGGCAGGGAATACTGGTGCGGTACATGGGGACGTTGCGTTGTTCGCTGACATTGCGCACATCCAGACCGTCAGCTGTTAAGGCTTCTTCAAAGGAAAACGAACAACCCAGTGCAAAGGTGACAAAATCACTCCGCCACAGATCGCGAATATCCGCTGTCCCACAGACTTGTTTGCCATTTTCGAACACACAGTAACCGGGCACGTCCGTGCGAATGTCGATATCGTCACCGAGAGCGGGAAGGGCTGTTGCGCCAGGTTCGCTGGCGTAAATCAGCGGACAGGGCTTTGGGTTTCGCTGGCAAAATCGTGTAAAATCGCCGGCGTGAGCGGCAGGCAGGATGACGATATTGCATTGCACAAAGCCCGCAGCGAGTCCCGAGGTGTTGCCGGTAAACGCACCACTGCGAATAGCGGCGCGCAAGCTGGCCGGCGTAAGCTGTGCGGCGGTAGATATCGCGTCGTTATTGCTATGCATGAAAATATCACCGGAATTTGGACTCCACTCACATTATAGCCTATTGATATTGCCGTTTGGCAACGTCGGCACAGCGAAATCCATACGGAACCACCATGAACGATTCACTGCAACAATTGCTGAATGTGCTCACCCCCAGAAAAACCGGCGAAGGCCGCTTTGAAGGGGAAAACATGCATCCGGAAATGCCGAGGCTCTACGGGGGGCAGGTGCTTGCCCAGAGTATTTTTGCAGCGGTGCAAACCGTGCCGGATGATCGCGAGCTGCATTCTCAGCACGTGTATTTCTTGCGCCCGGGCAATCCGCGCGAGCCAGTCACCTATGAGGTGGAAGTTTCCCGTGATGGCTTTAGTTTCAGTGCGCGCAGGGTGACGGCCATTCAAGGTGGTAAACCCATTTATGTGGCGGCAATGTCTTTTCAGGCACCCAGCATCGGTGAGGAATTTCAAACCGAGATGCCCGATGTGCCTGCGCCTGAGACATTGATCTGTGAGCACAAGCGCGCCAAATTGCACGGCAGCATGGAAGATGCCTTTGCGGTGATCACCGGCCCGGAACTCGATGTACGCATGGTCGAGCCGATTGACTGGAATCGCGCCAATATTCGCGAGCCGCAACTGGAAATCTGGATGCGTACCCGCCATCCGTTCGAGGGTGGGCGCGGCATTAACAAAGCGCTGCTGGCCTATATGTCGGATGCCTTTTTAATTGATGTTTGTCTGGTTACCAAGGGCATGGACGCCACGTCCCGCCATATCCAGCTGGCCTCGTTGGATCACGTCCTGTGGTTTCACGCGCCGTTTCGCGCCGACGAGTGGTTGCTGTACGTGGTGCAAACCGAGCGTATGAGTGCTGGTCGCGGCCTGGCTAACGGGCGGTTTTACACGCGCGATGGCGTATTGGTGGCGACCTGTATGCAGCAGGCGCTGATGCGAGGCCGATCTGCCCCATAGGCCGTGAACGACACTTCGGTGGTGTGTAAAAAAATGCTCAGCCCCCGATAAACGGGGTGAGACAGGGAAACCCCGGAGGCTTGCACCGGTACGTGCCGCTAATGTCGAAAAACGAAGTGACGGCGCACTGCTGATTGGAGCCAGGTAAAAAGTCAGTACCTTGCCAGTCTGCTTATTTGGCGAACACATTGTCGCCGTGGATAGTGACGTACAAATGATAATTTGTAATAAAAATAAAGGCTTGCGCTTCTGGTTGGGAGGGGTCAGAATAGACTTAGTTGTGGCAGTTAATACGAAGATGGAACGATGACCAAGAGTGAGTTGATCGAATTGATGGCGGAGCGGCAGGATCAATTGTCCGCGAAGGATGTCGAACTGGCGGTAAAGACGATTCTGGAACAGATGGCGCAGACCTTGTCCCAGGGTGAGCGTATTGAGATTCGCGGTTTCGGCAGCTTTTCCTTGCACTACCGCGAGCCGCGCAGGGGTCGCAACCCTAAGACCGGCGATGCGGTAGAGCTTACGGGTAAACACGTGCCCCATTTTAAGCCGGGCAAGGAATTGCGAGAACGAGTGAACAACGCGATGAACGGGCAACAGAATTAAACGGGCAACAGAATTAGCGGGGGTGGGTTGTGGCTGTCATTCGTAAAATTATTGTTTTTTTGCTGGTATTGGCCATGGTCGTTGTGGGCGTGCTGTTTTCACTGCAAAATGAAACGTTGGTCCCCTTGGATGCCTTGGTGTACACCTTTCCCGAACGCAGTTTGTCACTGTGGGTTTTGTGCGCCTTTGGAATTGGCGGCTTGTTTGGTATGTTTGCGTCTATGGGTGTGATGTGGCGCTTGCGCCGGCAGGTGCGCAACAACCAGCGCGAAATCAAGCGCAATCGTCAGGAACTTTCTCAATTGCGAGCGGCGGGTCTGCCCACTGGTGAATGACCTGTTGTTGTTTTGCGTGTTGCTGGTGGCGGTGGCTGCCGGCTGGCATGCAGGGCGTGCAAGTGGCAGGCAAAAACACGCCGATTCTGCTCGCGTAAGCGGCTATTATCAGGGTTTGAACTATTTGCTGGACGCCGAGCCCAATGGCGCGGTGGATGCTTTTATCGATGGCCTCGATGTCAATAGTGAAACTGTAGAAACCCACCTCGCAGTGGGTAGTTTGTTACGCCGCCGGGGTGAGGCTGATCGCGCGGTGCGGGTACACCAGAATTTGTTATCGCGCCCGAGTCTGCCGGCGCGCCTGATTCACCGCGCCCATCTTGAATTAGCCAAAGATTATATCAGCGCCGGTCTGCTTGATCGCGCTGAGCGCTTGCTGCAGGATTTGGCGAGTGAGTCAGTGGAGCAGCGCAAGGCCAGCCTGACTTATCTGGTGTCCATTTATGAGCGGCAAAAAGACTGGTCGCAAGCTGTGGCAAGTGCCGAGGCCATACTGCCGCGCCGTTCCCTGTTAAGCAGCAGTCCCGATGCAGATGAAGCCCGAGCGCAGCGCAAGTTGCGTACAGCGATTGCACACTATCATTGTGAAATCGCCAGTGAAGCGATGGCGAAGAGTCAGTGGGGGGCGGCGCGTGCAGAGCTTCGCAAAGCGTTGGAGCGTGATCGCCGCTGCGTGCGCGCATCGCTGTTGCTCGGTGAGCTTGAATACCGCTGCGGGGATTATCGAGCGGGTATTCGCGCGCTACAGAGTGTTCGCCAGCAGGACCCCGAAGCCGTTCCCGAAACGCTGGCGTTGTTGAAGCAGGGCTACGAAGCCATCGACGATCTGGAGGGGCTCAGCCGCTATCTGCAGCGTTGTTTGGACAAAGCGCCCTCGGCTACCCTGGTACTGGAAGTGGCGCGGTATATCAGCCAGACCCAGGATAAACGAGCCGCTTCGGCATTTTTGGCGGCACAATTGCGCCAACGCCCATCACTGCGCAGTGTCAGTCAATGGCTGCAGTGGCTGATCGATGAGGCCGGTGATGAATCGCAAAAGGACGATCTCAGCCTGCTGCAAAGCTTGTTGCAGGCTTTGATCGACGAGAGTCCCGTGTACCGTTGTCGCCAATGCGGTTTTTCTGGCAGGCAACTGCACTGGCAGTGCCCGGGCTGTCAGCAGTGGGGCACGACCACAGGGATTCGCGGCCTGGATGGCGAGTAGTAGTTTATAAACGCAAGGAGATAAGCATGCCGGCATTACCCGTCATTGTGGCACTGGATTTTGACAACGAGGAGGCGGTCTATGCGTTGACTGATCGCCTGTCGCCAGAATTGTGTCGATTAAAAGTCGGCAAGGAATTGTTTACTCGTTTTGGCCCCGCCTTGGTTCAGCGTTTGCAGGAACGGGGTTTTGAAGTTTTCCTGGATCTGAAATTTCACGATATTCCCAGCACTGTTGCCAAGGCGGTCAGCGCCGCAGCGGATTTGGGCGTGTGGATGGTTAACGTGCATGCCAGCGGTGGTTCGCGCATGATGCGCGCCGCACAGCAGGCTCTTGCAGGGCGCGAGCACAAACCGCTGTTGATTGCGGTGACGGTGCTGACCAGCATGAATGAGCAGGATTTGACCGAGCTGGGCCACGGCGAAGCCCCGGCTGAGCGCGCAAAGCAGTTGGCGTTGCTGGCGCATGAGTGTGGCCTGGACGGCGTGGTCTGCTCCGCTGCCGAAGCCCCAGAGCTGCGCGTGGCGACCGATGCAGGTTTTGCCCTGGTAACGCCGGGTATTCGCCTCGCGGGCGACAGTGCCAACGACCAGCGCAGGGTGATGACGCCAAAAGATGCGGTCAGAGCCGGAGCGGATTATCTGGTGATTGGGCGCTCTATCACCGGTGCCAGCGACCCACTTGCCGCGCTTGAGCGAATTGGACGAGAACTGGCCGAATAAGCCCAAACGCCGGTCGCTTTTGCTGCTGCCTGAACCCCCGCTGCTTGTTACTGTGTCGTTGCGGATGCTTGCCGTGTCCGCAACATTGACACAGTACAAGGAGTCGTCTTATGACCGTAAATATACAAACACCACCCCTGTCCGCGCGCCCTGCATCGCGTGGCACGCTTTCTGCCATCGCCTTGACTTTTATGATGAGTCTTGCGGTCTTACTGAGTTTGCCCGTCAGCGCGGAGCCCGGTTCCGCAATGCCCGTAAAGGTGAACATCAACCAGGCCGATGCGCAAACCCTGGCCGATGCGCTGGTGGGCGTGGGCTTGCAGCGCGCCAATGCCATTGTTAAATATCGCCAGGCCTACGGGCCATTTACTTCGCTGGATGAGCTGGAAGATGTGAACGGCATCGGAAAATCCACAATTGAACGCAATAAAGCCGTGATTTCACTGGAATAAACATCAGGCATGGGTATCATCACTTAGGAGCTTCGGCTCCTTTGTTTATTTTCTAAGATGATGTGGCAGTGTGATGATACAACTTGAGCGATGTGGTAGAAGGTGCTCCTGTGAATTGTTGGGGGCGCGCCGATGCGAGTCTTAGTAACCGGAGCCTCCGGTTTTATTGGCAAACCCCTGTGTTGGCATTTGCAGGCAAAGGGCGTCGAGCTTGTTGCGGTCAGCCGATCGGGCGAGCCTGTGGCGGGTGTGGAGCAGCATATAGCGGTTGACCTCAGCCAAAACAGTTTGAACGCCGAAAACCTTCAAGGTGTGGATATTGTCTATCATTTGGCGGGAATCGCTCACCAAAGCGCCAGCGACGTGGCGTATCAGCGCCTTAACTGCGATGCGGTGTTGACGCTCGCGAAGCAGGCAGAGCAAGCTGGTGTGAAGTTGTTTGTGTTTGTCTCCAGTGTCAGGGCAATGGGGCGGGGGCCTGCGGGTCTGGCGCGCACGGAAAAACAGTGCAGTGAGCCTCAAGACCCTTATGGCCTGTCGAAGTGGCATGCAGAGCAGGCGCTGCGTGAGCGTTTCGCTGGCAGCGATATGGCGGTGGTGATTTTGCGCCCTGCGCTGGTGTGCGCACCCGAGGCCGGGGGCAATCTCGCGAAGTTACGAGCCGCGGTACAGCGCGGCTTGCCGCGGCCACCGGACGTGGGTTCTCGCTCCGTTATCGCACGCTCAGATCTTGTCGAGTTGCTGGGGCGCGTTGCAGAACAGGAGTGGTCGGGGGTGAATACTTATATTGTCGCTGACCGACGTGCCTGTTCATTTCAAGAAATATACGACTTCTACGCCACTGCTTTTGGTGTGGGTAAGCGCAAAACACTGCCGCTGTGGGTGTGGCGTGGTTTTTGTCGTGTGGTGCAGTGGGTTCAGCGCCAGCCGCCGGGAAATACCCTCTACGAAAAATTATTCGGTTATGACCGATATGACAGTCACGCCATCTGCTGGCGTCTCGATTGGCATCCAGTCACATCGCTGGAAGAGGCTCTGGTGGGCACAACGGATACTTCTCGATGATTATAGCCGCAGGCGCACTGCTGTCGCTGTGCCTGTGCGGGTTGTACATGAAAAAAGCCGCTCAGTGGGAGCTGGCGGATATCCCTAATGAACGCAGTTCCCACGTTGTACCCACCCCACACGGCGGTGGGGTGGGCATTATTACGGCACTGCTGCTGTGTGTGATTGGCGGGTTTTTTAGCGGTATACCCTGGAGACCCGAGCTGGGTTTTATCACCTTTGTCGCGCTGATCTTGTGTATTGTCGGTGTGCTGGATGACAAGTACGATCTTTCTGCCAGGCTGCGCCTGTTGGTTTACGGTGCGCTTATTAGCCTTTGCGTGCTGGTCATTGTTCCCTTTGCTGCGTATGGCCTGGCGGGGTCTGTATTCCTTGCGGCGGGGGCGGTGCTGGCGCTACTGTGGCTGACCAATCTGTACAATTTTATGGACGGAATTGATGCGCTCGCGGCGCTGCAGGCGATTTTGGCCTGTGGCGCGGCGGCATACCTGGTATGGTCATTTGCCGGGGGCGAGACCTATGTGTTGTATTTGAGTCTGTTTGCCGCCTGCCATCTGGGGTTTTTGTTCTGGAACTTTCCGCCTGCGCGCTTGTTTATGGGCGATGCGGGCAGTGTGCCCACGGGGTTTGTGCTGGGTGCACTGGCACTGTACGGTCATTGGCAGGGTCTGTTGCCCATCGCCTGTTGGCTGATTTTACTGGCAGTGTTTATTACTGATGCCACTTACACCTTGATTTGGCGCTTCGCCGATGGGCAGGTTGTTACCGAGGCGCATCGCTCGCACGCCTATCAACGCCTTAGCAGGCATTTCAACAGCCACCTTGCGGTGGTGGCGATTTTTGTGTTGTTGTTTGTATTTTGGTTGTTTCCCTGCGCGCTGGCTGCGGTGATTTGGCCGCAGGCGCAAGCCTTGTTGGTAATTTTAGTGTATGTTCCACTGGTCATAGTAATGTTTAATTTGCGACAATTAGGTTTTGATAAATAGCGGGTTTTCCTTGAGATTACCTGCCGAAAGTCCGCATAATGCGCGGATTAGACCAATGAAAAGGAGTATCGGTGTTGCTAGGTAGGTTTGCGAGCTCCTTGTGGAAGTCGGTAAGTGCCGTGGTGATGTATTTAGTCACCGCACTTGAAAAACTGCTGCAACTGCCGCGCAATATCAAGCAGGCCTGTTTGCTATTGCTTGATATGGTGTTTGTGTGCGTGGCGCTGTATAGCGCCGTGGCGCTGCGTTTAGGCACATTAGCCGTTCCCATTGGTTCCTCCGAGCTGATCTGCGCTGCTTTCACCGTATTCTTCAGTGCCGTGGTGTTTTTGCGTCTCGGTTTATACCGCGCCATTATCCGTTTTATGGGGCACCAGGCGATCTGGGCGATAGGCTACGGCGCACTGTTTTCCATGGTTTCGCTGGGTTTGATGGTGTTTTTCACCCGCGCAGAAATGCCGCGTTCTGTGCCTTTGATCTACGGTTGCCTGTTGCTGTTTTTGGTCGGTGGCAGTCGTCTTATCGTCCGTGCCTATCACCAGATGCAGCGCCGTTCCCAGTCCGATAAAGTGATTATCTACGGTGCAGGTGAGTCCGGTCGCCAGTTGCTAACCGCGCTGCACCACGGCAATCAGTATCACACGGTTGTGTTTGTGGACGACGACCCCGCGCTGCAAGGCTCGATTATCAACGGTTTGCTGGTTGAGAGCCCCTCGAACTTGGAAATGTTAGTGCGGGAGCACGATATCAGCCAGATTTTACTGGCCATGCCTTCGGTCAGTGCCTTGCGCCGCAAGGAGATTGTCGATTCCCTGGTGACCCTGCCTCTGCAGATTCGAACCGTGCCGCGTATTCACGAATTAGTACAGGGTTCGGCAGAGGTTTCCGAAATTCAGGATATCAGTCTGGAAGAGCTGCTTGGCAGAGATCCCGTACCACCTCGCACCGAACTGTTACGGGCGTGTATCACTGATAAGGTGGTTTTGGTGACCGGCGCAGGTGGTTCCATTGGTTCAGAGCTTTGCCGTCAGATTCTTCGCCTTACGCCTAAAGAATTGATTCTGTTTGAGAATAACGAATACGCTCTGTATGCGATTGAACGAGAATTGCGGGCTTTCCTCGATGACGATGGGCTGGCACCCGTGAGCATTGTACCGCTGTTGGGTTCGGTGCAGGATGAAAAACGCTTGCAGGTATTGTATCGCACCTACAATATCCAAACCGTCTACCACGCGGCGGCATACAAGCACGTGCCTCTGGTGGAGTACAACGTGATTGAGGGCGTGGCCAACAACGTGTTGGGCACCTGGCACGCTGCCAATGAGGCGGGTAGAGCCGGTGTGGAGACCTTCGTGTTGGTATCCACTGACAAAGCAGTGCGCCCCACCAATATCATGGGCGCATCCAAGCGTTTTGCGGAAATGCTGTTGCAGGCACTGGCAGATGGCAACAATAAAACCCGTTTTTGTATGGTGCGCTTTGGCAATGTGCTGGGCAGCTCGGGCTCGGTTGTGCCGTTATTTCGAGAGCAAATCGCCCAGGGCGGACCTTTGACAGTCACGCATCCTGAGGTAAGCCGCTATTTTATGAGCATTCCAGAGGCCGCTCAGTTGGTGTTACAGGCCAGCGCGATGGCTGAAGGCGGCGATGTGTTTGTGCTTGACATGGGCAAGCCGGTGCTTATCGTCGATCTGGCAAGACGAATGATCCAATTGCACGCGGCGCGTCAGGCAGATCGCGGCCTGCACGACAATAAAGATATCCATATTAACTTTATTGGCCTTCGCCCTGGGGAAAAACTGCACGAGGAGTTAATGCTTGGCAAAGACATCAGGGGCACAGGGCATCCGATGATTATGCGCGCTGAAGAGGAGTTCTTGAAGTTTGGTAAAATCAGTGCTTACCTCAGTGATTTGACCAAATACTGTCAGACGATGGACAGCAATGGCGTTCGCAACGTGCTGCGCGAAGTGGTTAGCGGTTTTGATGGCTACCAGGGTAAGCATGATCATATCTGGCGCAAGCAGCAGAGCCGCGCCGTGTCGATGGCGACCTCAAATGTTCAGGAATTGTTTCCAGATCAGGTACACTAGACGTAGCGATGTGATACAAAACGGTGTTTGAGTGTTCTGTCAACGCAGCCGGTAGGGTTTTAGCAAGGAGATACGCCGCATGAGTGCAGCAGCGTGGCTGGTCGTTGCCGATATAATTGTTTGTTTTGCGCTGCTGCTTGCCGCCCGCTGGCCGGCAGACTTGATTCTGTTTTCCGGGGTGACGGTACTGTTAGTCTTCGGTGTGGTAACCCCGGAGCAGGCTCTGGTGGGCATGTCTAACGAGGGGCTGGCAACCGTAGCGGTGCTGTTTGTGGTGGCGCGGGCGTTGTCGATGTCGGGTGTAGTGGCATGGATTTCCCAGCGTGTGCTGGCGAGGCCGCGCTCGCTATTCACTGCTCAGCTTCGCCTGATGCTGCCGGTGGCGGCGATGAGTTCGGTGGTCAATAACACGCCGGTGGTTGCCATGATGGTGCCGGCGGTGAGTGATTGGGCCAAGCGCACCGGGATTTCCGTGTCCCAGTTGTTTATGCCCCTGTCCTATGCGGCAATTATAGGCGGCACCTGCACCCTGGTGGGCACCAGCACCAACCTGGTTATTAACGGCATGTTACTGGAAACTGGCGATGGGGCTGGCTTGTCCATGTTTGAACTGGCGTGGCTGGGAATTCCCTGTACCCTGGCAGTGGTTGCCTATACTCTGTTTTTCAGCAAGCGCCTGTTGCCGTTTCGCGCGGGGGCTCTGGAACGGCGTCGGGATGTGCGCCGTTACGCCCTTGAAATGCGTGTTATTGGCAGCCCGCTTGCGGGATGCTCTATCGAAGAGGCGGGGCTGCGCAGTTTGCCGGGGGTATATTTGGCTGAAATTCAGCGCCAGGGGCGAATTATTCCCGCGGTGTCTTCCAAGGTGGTGTTGCATGAAGACGACCGCCTGGTTTTTTTCGGGGATGTCGGCGCGGTGGTCGATCTAAAAAATATCCACGGTCTGCAAGTGGCGGAAGATCAGGTTTTTAAAGTTGACGCCTCAAGAGATGACCGCTGTTTGGTCGAGGTGGTGATTTCTCCGAGCTTTCCCGGACTGAATCAGTCGGTAAAAGAGGTACAGTTTCGCTCGCGTTACAGCGCCGCGATTATTTCCATCGCCCGCGATGGCGAGTTTTTAAAAGGCCGAATTGGCGATATCATACTGCGCCCAGGGGACACGCTGCTGGTCGAGACACACAGCGATTTTGTGCCGCAGCAGCGTTATTCGAAGGACTTTCTGCTGGTCAGTCGCATCGAAAACAGCCGTGAAATTCAGCATCACCGTCGCGGCGTTGCCGGCGGTATTTTGCTGGCTATGGTGGCGGTGGTGGCTTTTGGCTGGCTGAGCATGTTTCAGGCCTCGGTATTGGCGGCACTGGCCATGTTGGCTACCGGCTGCTTGTCCCTGCAGGAAGCCAGAGACAGTATCGACTGGCAGGTGGTGGTTATTATCGGGGCATCGATTGGTCTTGGCGGTGCGCTGCAAAGCTCCGGCGCGGCCAGTGCGATTGCCAGTTCCCTGCTTGGACTGGTCGCATCGTCGCCGATGATGGTCCTGGCCATGGTGTTTGCGCTCACTGCGCTGTTTTCTGCGATGGTGTCTAACGTCGCCGCCGCGGTAATCATGTTCCCTATTATAATGGAAATCAGTCAAAGTCTGGGCGTCAGCCTCGAACCCTTTGCCGTTACCTTGATGATGGCGGCCTCTACCTGTTTTGCAACACCCATTGGTTACCAGACCAACCTTATGGTCTACGGTCCCGGAGACTATCGCTTTCGAGACTTCCTCGTTATGGGTACTCCGCTGACTATTTTGGTCGGCATTCTGACGGTTATTATCGTGCCTCTGGTGTGGCCGTTTGCGTGATATCAATACTCTCTTCCCTGTGAAGAGAGGGTTTAGACGCCTGTTTTGGCGAAGATAAACACAAAGTACCCGCATTTTTTCTAAGGATAGCAGTACCTGTTTTTCCCTGGCAGTGAAGGTGCTTGCGTGAATAGCTTCACGTTCCAACCATTGAGTACGCTTTTTCAATCCTATAGTATGTGTTTTCATCTTATGGAAGGTCAGGCTATGACGCAGCAACACATTACTATCGGTGGCGCATCCGGCTTTTGGGGCGATGCCGCACTCGCCACGCCACAACTACTGGCCAGCGGCGAGCTGGACTATCTGGTGTATGACTACCTCGCGGAAATTACTCTGTCTATTATGGCGCGCGCCCGCGCGGCGGATTCCAGCAAGGGTTACGCGGTGGATTTTGTCTCCCAGGTCATGGCGTATAACCTCAAGGAAATTCATCGTCAGGGTGTCAAAGTCATCGCCAATGCGGGCGGCGTGAATGTCCGTGCCTGTGCAGACGCCTTGCGCGAACTGTGCCAATCGCAGGGCCTGGCGCTGAAAATCGCCACTGTGGAAGGCGATGATTTAATGCCGCAACTCGACAAGTTTGCGGAACAGGCGCCCCGGGAAATGTTCAGCGGCGAAGCTTTTCCACCGCTGGCGCGTATTGCCAGCGCCAATGCGTATTTGGGCGCGTTTCCTATTGCTGCGGCGCTGTCGGCTGGCGCAGATATCGTGATTACCGGCCGCTGTGTGGACAGCGCAGTAACGCTCGGCGCGTGTATTCACGCTTTTGCCTGGCAGCGCAGTGAGCTGGACAAGCTCGCTCAGGGGTGTCTGGCGGGGCATATTATAGAATGTGGCACCCAGGCCACCGGCGGCAATTTTACCGACTGGGAGCAGTTGGTCTCCAAATTGCAGGATGCGGGCTATCCCATGGCAACGATTGCCGCAGACGGTGAGTTCGTGATTCACAAGCCTGAAGGCAGCGGTGGGGTGGTGTCCGCGGGCACCGTGGCCGAACAGATGCTGTACGAAATTGGCGATCCGCAGGCGTATATTTTACCGGACGTGATCTGTGATTTTTCCGAGGTGAGTATTACTCAAGAGAGTGAAGACCGCGTGCGTGTCAGCGGAGCAAAAGGCCGTGCTGTGCCGGAGGACTACAAGGTCAGTATTACCTGGGCGGACGGCTATCGTGCGGGACAAGTATTGACGATGTTCGGGCGCGGCGCCGAGCGAAAAGCGCAACTGTTGGCTGATAATGTATTTCACCGCGCCAGACAGATGCTCAAGCTCTACGGGTTGGAGGACTTTAGTGAAACCTGTTGCGAGATGATTGGCAACGAGCAGCACTTTGGCGATTTACGACGAGTAGAAAATGTCCGGGAAGTTGATATCAAGCTCGCGGTAAAACATCCCGACGCTCGCGGTGTGGGTGTTTTTCTTAAGGAAATGGTCGGCATGGCACTTACCGCGCCGCCGGGGCTGACCGGTTTTTCCGGCGCTCGCCCCAAACCGTCGCCAGTGGTGCGTTTGTTTTCTACTTTGTTGCCAAAAAACCAGCTCACAATTTCTGTGCAATGCGATGGCAGCGGTATTTCCTGTGACGATGCTTTGCCAGAGGAGCTTCCTGTTTCAACTGCAGTGCCCGTGTTGCCGCCTGGCGCTGTAAGCGATGCGGATTCGGTGTCTGTCACTTTAGAAAAACTCGCCTTCGGGCGCAGCGGCGATAAGGGCGATAAAGCAAATATCGGCGTTATTGCTCGCCACAGCGATTTTGTACCCTTTATTGCCGAGCAATTAAGCGCCCATCGCGTTGCGCAAGTGTTTGCACATTTTCTGCCGCAGAACGGATCCGTACAGCGTTTTTATTTACCGGGGACGCAGGCGTTTAATTTTCTATTGCACGATGTACTGGGTGGCGGCGGTGTGGCCAGTTTGCGCAGCGACCCACAGGGCAAAGCCTATGCCCAGATTTTACTGCAAGAGGTAATCGCTATACCGGCGGCGCTTGCGAAAAAGCACGGCATTACTTTGCTTAAGGACGAAAACTCATGAGTGTTTTTCAATCTCGTATCAATACTTCCAGCGCAGAGTTTAAGCAGCAGCGCGACGATATGCTGGTGCTGGTGAATAAAATGAACACGCTGTGTCAGCGCACTGCGGCATTATCCGATAAAGCTCTGCCGCGTTTTGAGCGACGTGGACAACTGCTGCCTCGCGAGCGTTTGAACCGTCTGCTTGATCCTGGAATGCCGTTTTTGGAATTGCATAACATGGCGGGTTATTTAACGGATGTGGAGGGCCCTGAAACATCCGTGCCCGGTGCCAGCGTGATTAGCGGTGTGGGCTATGTGTCGGGTACGCGCTGTGTGGTCTTCGTCGATGACTCGGGTATTAACGCTGGTGCAGCGACCGCATACTCGGGTAAGAAAATGATCCGGGCGATGGATATCGCCCGCGATAAAAAATTACCGTTTATCCATCTGGTTGAAAGCGCGGGTGCAAACCTGCTGGCCTATCAGGTAGAGATGTGGATGCAAGGTGGTGCGGTATTTGCGGGGCTGGCGCGCCTGTCCGCCGCCGGTGTGCCCACGCTGGTTGTGCTGCACGGTGCATCCGCCGCTGGCGGCGCTTATATGCCGGGTATGAGCGATTATGTGATCGGTGTGAAAGGTAATGGTCGCGCCTATCTGGCAGGGCCCGCACTGTTAAAAGCGGCCACCGGTGAAGTGGCGGAAGATGAAGAGTTGGGCGGTGCGGCGATGCACGCCAGCGTTTCGGGATTGGTAGAATACCTGGCCGAAGACGACGCTCACGGTATCGCTCTGGCGCGCGAGGTGATCGCCGCCCTCAATTGGGACAAGCGCTTGCAAACAATGCCGCCGCGACAATACCGGGAACCAAGCTACAGTCCCGACGAATTAGCCGGTGTTGTACCCTGCGACTATAAACAACCCGTTGATGTGCGCGAAGTGGTGGCACGTGTTGTCGATGGTTCAGATTTTCTGGATTTCAAACCCGGCTACGGCGCGGCGATGGTCTGTATTCAGGCCAAAGTCTACGGTATGCCCGTGGGCATTATTGGCAATAACGGGCCGATTGATAACGCGGGGGCAACCAAGGCCGCGCAGTTTATTCAACTTTGCGATCAGGCGGATACGCCCCTGGTGTTTTTACAGAATATCACCGGCTATATGGTGGGGGTGGAAACCGAGCAGGCGGGCATGATCAAGCACGGCTCAAAAATGATTCAGGCGGTGACCAATGCCAGCGTGCCGCGCATTACGTTTATGATCGGCGCAAGTTTTGGTGCGGGTAATTACGGCATGTGCGGGCAGGGCTATGACCCGGATTTTCTGTTCACCTGGCCAAACGCGCAAATTGGTGTAATGGGGGGCGAGTCCGCTGCTAAAACCATGAGTCAGGTCATGCTTGCCGGGGCAAAACGCAAGGGGATAGAGGTGGATCCCGCGCAGATCGCGGCACAGGAAGCGCAAATTGTTGCGCACTACGACAAACAGTCCAACGCTTTTTATACCTCGGGACGAATGCTGGACGACGGCATGATAGACCCACGTGATACTCGCAAAGTGCTGGGTTTTGTATTGCAGACCTGTTGGGAAAAACAACACCGTAAAGTGACACCCAACAGTTTTGGCGTGGCAAGAATGTAGCAGATCATACAGCGCAAGGAGAATACCGTGAGTTTACCCGATGTATCGGAAATACTATTAGAGCGTCAAAACGATGTGCTGACCATCTGGTTTAACCGCCCGGAACACCGCAATGCACTGTCCCAGGAGGTAGCAGATGAACTGTTGGCGGTTTTTAAGGCACTGCCCGCGGAGAAAAGTATTCGCATTGTGGTGCTGCGCGGAAAGGGCGGCGTGTTTTGCGCCGGTGGCGACCTGAAGCAGCTTAAGGAAATTTTTCAGGGCGAAGCCAGTCGTGATGACGTCGTGCGGATAAATGCGGGTTTTGGGCATTTAATTACTGCGATTGAAGCACTGCCGCAATTATTGATTGTCGCCATCGAGGGTGCAGCAATGGCGGGTGGTTTGGGTTTGGCTTGCCTTGCGGATGTCACTTTTTCAACCGTTGACGCGCGGTTTGCGTTGTCGGAAGTAACGCTGGGCATACCAACTGCACAAATTGCGCCCCTGGTTATGCGCCGTATCGGTGAAACACAGGCGCGCCGTTTGTTATTGACCGCTGCGCAATTCGACGGCGCTCAGGCGAAGGATTTAGGCTTTGCGCACGAAGTGTTTGCAACTGTAGATGCGATGGATACGGCTTTACACGCTTTAATTGCACAGGCACGACGGGGTGCGCCCGGCGCGATTGCTGCGACCAAGCGAATTATTGACGCAAGTAAAAATCGCACGGGCGACGATTTAGTGCAATACGCCGCCGCTGAATTTGCGGATTGCCTGTTAGGTGAGGAAGCCCGTGAAGGGCTGGCGGCGTTTGCACAAAAACGGGCGCCAAAATGGGTGAGTGAGGGTTGACAGCCCGCCAGGGGACAGACAAGGAAACACCATGAACAAAACGCCTTTTGACAGTATTTTAATTGCCAATCGCGGCGAAATCGCGGTGCGCGTTATTCGCTGCGCCAAATCCCTGGGCTATCGCACGATAGCGGTTTATTCGGAAGCTGACGCCGAGGCATTGCATGTTCAGCTTGCGGATGAAGCGTATTTGCTGGGCCCCGCGCCGGTGGCTGAGTCTTACCTGAATGTAGAGCGCGTGTTAGCGGCGGTTGCCAAAAGCGGCGCGCAGGCCGTGCACCCCGGCTATGGTTTTTTATCAGAAAATGCCGAGTTTGCCAAAGCCTGTGAGGCGCAGGGTGTGGTGTTTATTGGGCCGTCGGTCGAAGCGATTGCCAGCATGGGGAATAAAGCCGAGGCCAAGCGGCGCATGTTGGAGGCGGGCGTTCCCTGTGTGCCGGGTTACCAGAGCGTTGAGCAAACGGATGAGCGTTTGTTGAGTGCCGCAGAGGAAATTGGCGTTCCGCTGATGGTAAAAGCCGCTGCGGGTGGTGGCGGTCGCGGTATGCGCCTGGTGGAGTCGCTGCAAGCCTTGCCCGGCGCACTACAGGCAGCGCGATCCGAGGCACAAAATGCCTTTGGCAGCGATGAATTGATATTAGAGAAAGCGGTACTTAGGCCGCGCCATGTGGAAGTGCAGGTCTTTGGTGACAAGTACGGCAATGTCATTCACTTGGGTGAACGCGATTGCTCCGTGCAGCGCCGTCATCAAAAGGTTATTGAAGAAGCGCCCTGTCCAGTAATGGACGATGAACTTCGCGCCAGGATGGGGCAGGCCGCCGTGGATGCGGCAAAGGCAATTAACTACACCGGCGCGGGCACGGTGGAGTTTTTACTCGACGACAGCGGGCATTTTTATTTTTTGGAAATGAACACCCGCTTGCAGGTTGAGCACCCGGTCACGGAAATGATTACCGGGCTGGATTTGGTCGCCCTGCAATTTCGCGTCGCCGAGGGCGAGCCTTTGGGTATTCAACAAGACGACGTGGTGTTAAACGGACATGCCATCGAAGTGCGTTTATACGCCGAGGATGCCAGCAATGATTTTCTTCCCGCTGCTGGCGATGTGTTGCGTTGGCAGGTGCCGGAAGGTGAGGGCGTGCGCGCGGATTACGGCTTGCAATCAGGGCAGGCTATTTCACCTTTTTACGATCCGATGGTCGCAAAAATTATCACCTGGGGTGCGGACAGAAATACGGCTCGTCGCCGCCTGATACGCGCGCTCGACAATACCGTATTATTCGGTGTTGAAAACAATCGCAGGTTTTTAATTGCGGCTTTACAAAATCCCGTGTTTGCCAGCGGAGAAGCCACCACCGCGTTTATTGGCGAGCAGTTTGCGCAGGGTTTTGAGGGTGAGCCTGTGCCGGCTATTTCTGACCAAATACTCGCGGCCTGCCTGTTGCAGCAGCGCGAGTTGGATAACAGTCTCGACGGTCACAGCAGTATGCTATCGGCTCAGCTTGGTTTGCGAGGTTCCCGTGATTTAGCCGCCAGCTATCGGTTTTTTGATGACGCGCCCCTAATCAATATCAGCCAGTGCGGTGAAGGGGCATTTGACGCGGTGGCAGATGGACAACAATACGTCGTAAACCTGTCACTGCAGGGTGAAGGTGCTGTTCGTATACACATGAACGATACACAGTGGTCAGCTTATTATAGTCACCGCGGGGCCAAGGCAATCCTCCTGCAGTCCCGTGGCATCACCTATAGTTTGTTTAATACTCTGGCGTTTACCGCGGCAAATGCCGAGCAAGGCGGCAGTGGCCAGGTGACCGCGCCCATGCACGGCAATTTAATGGCTTTGCTGGTACAAGAGGGAGATGCCGTCAGCGAAGGTCAAGAGCTTGCCGTTATGGAGGCTATGAAAATGGAACACCGTTTACGTGCCGAAAAAGACGGCACAGTTGTTGCCATCTCTGCCACAATCGGCGAGCAATTGGCGGCGGGGGCGGTGGTGTTGACGATTGATTAACCGTAAATTCCATTTACTGGTGAAATATCCGGGTTAAGAGTTTGTTTTTGTCCTTTCCGGGAGAGACTGCGGAGGCGCATGTGCGGCGATTACTGCCAGAAAGGCATTGCCGTATTCCTTTAATTTACGTTCGCCCACGCCGTTAATGGCGGCTAACTCTGTTAAAGAGCGCGGTAAATGTAAGCACATTTCCTGCAGGGTATTGTTGCTGAAAACAACATAGGGCGGCACATTTTTGCTGTCGGCAAAGTCGCGCCGACAGTCTCGCAGGGCTTCGTATAAATTGACGTCCACATCGTCGGATAGCGGCGTTTTGGTGGTGCGGGCCTGCTTCTTGGGTCTGGTTTTGTCAAGGCGAAGTGCAATGCTTTCTTCCCCGCGAAGCACCGGCCATGCGCTGTCGTTAAGCTGGATCGCACCGTACATTTCACTGTTGACATTTAAATAGGCGCGGGCAATAAGCTGGCGATATACAGAGCGCCACTGGTTTTTGTCAAATTCTTTACCAACGCCAAAAGTGGGTAATTCGTGATGTCTAAACTGCGCTATTTTTTCTGTCTTTTTGCCCATTAATAAGTCAATTAAATGGCTGACACCAAATCGCTGTCCGCTTCGATAGACGGCGCTCATGGCTTTTTGTGCGGCGATGGTGCCATCAAAAGTCTCGGGCGGGTTCAGGCAGGTGTCGCAGTTATTGCACGGCTTATCGAGTTTGTCGCCAAAATAATTCAGCAGCGCCTGGCGGCGGCAGGTAGTGATCTCACACAAACCCAAAAGTGCATTGAGGCGTTGTTGTTCGGCGCGCTTAAAAATTTCACTGCCTTCGGACTGACCCATCATCTGCCGCAGCTTGACCACATCCTGCAGGCCATACAGGGTCAGGCATTCTGCGTCTTTGCCATCGCGTCCTGCACGTCCGGTTTCCTGATAATACGCCTCGACGGTTTTTGGCATGTCCAGGTGTACGACAAAACGCACATCGGGTTTGTCTATGCCCATACCAAAGGCGATGGTGGCGGTGATGATTAAGCCTTCTTCGCGAAGAAAGCGCGCTTGGTGTTCGGCGCGCCGTTGCGCAGAAAGTCCAGCGTGATAGGGCAGGGCTTTATAGCCTTTTTCATTGAGAAACGCGGCGGTGTCTTCAGTTTTTTGTCTGGAAAGACAATACACGATACCCGCTTCGCCGGGGTGTTGTGCCAAAAAATCCGTAAGCTGTTTTCTGGCATTGTTTTTTGGCGCAATATGGTAGCGCAGGTTGGGGCGGTCAAAACCTGATATAAACACGGTGGCGCGATGCAGCGATAAGCGTTCGATTATCTCGCGACGGGTGTCTTTATCGGCGGTAGCGGTAAGGGCAATACGCGGTACGCTTGGAAAATGCTCCGCAAGCAGTGACAGAGACAAATAGTCGGCGCGAAAATCGTGACCCCACTGGGAGACGCAGTGCGCTTCGTCAATCGCAAACAGGGCGATGGGCAATTGCTTGAGCAAATTAAAAGTGCGCGCTTGCACTAAACGCTCGGGTGCAATATACAAAAGTTGTATCTGCCCCTGGCGCAGTTGTTGTTCAACTGCTTGCACTTCTTCATAACTCAGGCTTGAGTTCAAATACGCCGCAGCAATACCCATATCCTTAAGGGCGTCCACCTGGTTTTGCATCAGTGCAATCAGTGGCGAAATCACCACGCCAACGCCCTCTCTCAACAGCGCGGGAATCTGATAACACAAGGACTTGCCGCCACCGGTGGGCATCAGCACCAGCGCATCGCCGCCATTGGTCACGGTGTTGATGATGGTTTCCTGCTGGGCGCGAAATTCGGCGTAACCAAATATTTCTTGCAGGATTGACAGAGCGGTATTCATGTGGCGGCAGTATAGCGCGTTGTGGCGCGCTAGTCCGATTTTTCGGCGACAAACAGCTTGTGAAAGATATGCACAAACAGGGTGCGAAATGGCATCCTCAGATAGTGTCCGCGGATAAACAGGCTAAACTGGGCAAAGCCAGCGCCGCGCGGCAGGCAGTCGGGGTGGTGGGGTAGCAGTGCTTTCTGATACAGCCAGTCCAGGTATTTTAAGCGCCAGGCCGACAGCGTTTCAGGGCGGCAGGCATCCTCTACCCATTCAGGTACAGGGCTATTAAACACACGGCGACTGTAGCGCAGGGCGAGAAACACGGGCATGGATAAATCCATCGCTGCGCTTCTTGCGATAAGTTCGTTCCAGTCGCTGTGTTGAGCCTGCCAAAGCGTGAGCAGGCCGTCGAAATCCAGCAGGTCGCGAAAGGCGTGGTCTACTTCAGAATCCATAAATACGTGTGTGGCGCAGTGCAGTAGCTGGTCTGTCAGCGAAAGCGACCAAAGCCCTTCGGCACCGGGCGCGGCGATAGCTTGGGCATCTTCAAACAACTTGGCGGCATCGGGTTTCAAGCGCGCAGTGAGCGGTAACAGAGTGTGGTGAATATCGATGACCGTGCCACGGGTTTTGTGGGCCAGCGGCGGGATCTCGTGCATCCACTGCCGGTAGTAGCGCTGATCATAGTCGTTCTGATGCGTGCCGGCCCAGCCGTACCAATGCAGAGAGGCTTCGAGTTGCTCAATTTTTTCTTGGGGAATTAACAGGTCGATATCGGAAAACTGTCGACCGTCCGCACAGCTTTGCTGGGAAATTGCGTAGGCGGCGCCCTTGAGTAAAATAAGTGGGGCGTCCAGGGCGGCAAAAGCTGGCAGCAGGCGCTTTGACTCCACCAGGGCGTCGCGTTTTTGTTTTTCCGCAAGGCGATATTGCCCGACTAAATGTCTGAGTACTTCATCCGGTACATCAGCGAGTTGCCCACGCTGCTTGAGCCTGCCATACAGGCTGCCCAGTACCTGGGCGCTGCGACCTTGATCGATAACGCTTTGCCAGTCGGTTAATGCTACATCTGCGGGTGCTGTTTCGCCAATCAACAGTTTTACCAAGGTGCTTCGCATTTATTACCCTATCCAACTGTCAAAGTGAGTGATGGCGTCATCCAGGTCGCTATAGCGCAGGTCGTAAGCACTCGCGCCACGCATTAAGCTGGTCAAGGTGACAAAACCGCTGCTGCCGAGAATATGGTAGTTGAAGGCGTTTTCAATTAAATGCAGGCAGGCGACGGCTTTATCTTTCGCCTCGCAGACTAAGGGGCTTTGCGGCTGGTAGCGCGGAAATACCACGTGGGTGCAAGTGGCGGATTCTTCGGCTCGATGTACACTTTCGCGCGGTGGGCGCACATGCAGTACGTTGCCTTTTTGGGTGTCATGACAGATTTCACCTGTTATGGCATCTGGCCAGAAATCCTGCATGACGTCTATGGATGCGTTTTTAAGACTCAGGGGGCGTGGGTTGGGAATCAGGCGCGGTTCTCCGTTGGTGGCAATCATTGCGTGTTCATCGGACAGCAGGCGCCAGCCTCGACTTACCAGCGCTGCGCAGAGTGTACTTTTGCCGGAGCCCGATGGCGCGGGCATGATGATGGCGTGACCATTTTTTTCAACTACCGCAGCATGAATAATCAAACAGTGGTGCGCATAGGCGGCGATACACCAGTTCATCCCCCATTCTGCCAGTGCGGGAGCCTGGTCGAGACTCAAGGGTGTGAAAGGTACGTGGCCGTTAAACCAGAACTCCGACAGCGGTTTGATAAAACTGCGGAGGCCGCGCTTGCGCGCGACAGCGATGGGGAAATCGATGAACTCGCGTTCGCAGTCTATTTCGTTGTCTGGGTATAGCGTGGCGAGATGTCTGGCGATATTGGGAAGACGGCTTTGCAGCTTGTACCAAAAAGGCCCCGTTTGCAGGCATAGACCGCTGGCAAGTTCGGTTTCTAAGTCGGTAAAGGCGATATCGCTAACTTTCATTGTCACTACCTGCTGGACACAACAGCTGTTGGCTTAGCAGGGTATTGAAGATGCCCCCAGCATCTTCACTGCCGATTGTCTCATCGTCAATCTGTTTGCAAATAACCGCTTCGATAGTGGCTTTACTGTGCGCTTCGTTGCCGAGCGCACGTAAAATATCCAATGCGAGATTGTCGATGACTTTAACGTCATCGGTGTCGATGGCATGTAGCAGGGTGGATTGCTCGAAAGAATGGACTAAAGAGCGCTGGAAGTCTATGGAGGATCGATAGTAGGACGTCACAACAAGCCCCAGCGCTTTTGCAGGTATACTTCAGTCAATAAACTCGTAGTGGGTGAAATACTGGCGGAACGTGTAGCCGATGCCATCGGGATCTTGACTCCAGTACATGGTTTGCCCCGTGCTCAGTGTGTAGCCACCATTATTTTGCAGCGCAGAGAAGATCGTGCGCACGGTGCTCTCCGCCGAGGCGCTGTTGTCAAAGCCTAAAGTGATATAGCCTGCCGCAGCATTCAGGGCAGCGGCGACGGCGTGGGCTTCCATACTGTCCGGCTGGTTTATGATGACCTCTGCCAAGGTCATATCCACGGGCCCAAAGCCGAAAATATCTACGAAAGTCGCGCCAGTACGGCAGTACACCGCATCGCCGCTATCGTAGAAGTTGTCTGCACCGCAGGCTGCAGCCTTGTCTTCGTCTGGCGATGAGGGGGTCAGTCCTGTAGCGACGCTATCCGGTAGATACCCCAGAGCCTCCCACTCGTCGGTGCGGCTCAGCCAGTACTGCGGGCTACCGCCAGCGGCCGCGGAGCAGTCCAGCCCGGTGGGACTGTGCGATGCATAGGTGACCGAGCTAAAAGCTGAAGGAGAGCACAGCGCATTACCCCAAGCGTTGCGGCTTTGCAGGGTAAGCAAGACGGGCGCTGCAGCTAGGCCCGCGCCCAGGAGGCGACGCCGAGACGAGTTGACGCCGACCTTATGAGCCGGTTGCTGGGCATCGCTGTCGGATGAATTGTAGCTATTTTGGTCGTTCATAAAGCGTCCAGAGATCAGTGTCACCAATAGTGTATAAAGCGTAGTGGAAGCAAAATTCATGCCTAATTCAAAAAAGCCATAATTTACAGCCACTTAAGCCTGGTTGTTTAAACGCGGTTTGCGTCTGACAGGGTGGTATTGTAAAGAAAGCTGACACTCATTCATAGCCAACTTTTACATGTTAATAACACCAGCCTCTGCGTCGGTTCGCTTCACTACACAAGCCGCGATGCGTATAGTATCGCCTCTTTGCCCACAAGACGAGAGTTTTACCGTAATTTTATGACCCGTAACACAGATGATCTTCGCATTTTAGCGACAAATGAACTCATTTCCCCTGTCGACCTGATTGAGCGCCTGCCCTTGAGTGCGCGAGCCGCTGAAACTGTTGCTCGCGGGCGCGAGGCTGTTCAGGCGGTGCTGCACGGTACTGATGATCGCCTTGTGGCGGTGGTTGGTCCCTGCTCAATTCACGACCCTGAAGCGGCGCTGGATTATGCGCGGCGCTTGAAAGCCGTTGCCGATGCGATCGCCAGGGACGTGATTGTGGTAATGCGCGTGTATTTTGAGAAGCCGCGCACCATTATAGGTTGGAAGGGTTTGATCAACGACCCTGATCTGAACGACAGCTTTGACATCAACAAGGGACTGCACCTTGCTCGCGGCCTCCTGCAGCAGCTGGCGGAGATGGGCTTGCCAGCGGGCACCGAGTATTTGGATCTTATTTCGCCCCAGTATATCGCCGATCTTATTAGCTGGGGCGCAATTGGCGCGCGTACCACCGAAAGTCAGACCCATCGCGAGCTGGCCTCGGGGCTTTCTTGCCCGGTGGGTTTTAAAAATGCCACCGATGGGGGTATTCAGGTGGCGATTGACGCGATTGGCTCGGCCTCCCATTCGCACAATTTTCTGTCGGTGACCAAAACGGGGCGCTCGGCGATCTTTCAAACAGCCGGTAACGCTGATTGTCACGTGATATTGCGCGGTGGTGCGCACCCTAACTACGATATGTTTTCGGTGGATGACACTGTGGCGATGCTGAAAAAAGCCAAATTGCCGTTGCGTTTGATGATTGATGCCAGTCACGCAAACAGTCGCAAAATTCCGGCGCGCCAAATCGACGTGGCAAGGGATGTGGGCACTCAGATCAGCCGTGGGAATAAGGCGATTTTCGGTATGATGATCGAGAGCAACCTGGTGGAGGGGCGGCAGAACGTCGAGCCGGGTAAGCCGCTGACCTACGGCCAGAGTATCACCGACCCCTGTATTGACTTTGCCGATACCGAAACGCTGTTGTGTGAATTGGCTGAGTGTGTGGCTAAGCGCCGCGAAGTGAATGCTTGAGCTGTGTTTATCTCTTGAGTTGTGTTTGGCTAAGGTCTGCTAAGTTCGGGTAAGCTGCTTCTGCGCGGATTGTTCGTTCGCGTGTGTCGTTTCTGTCGAATTAAGATAAGCGACCACAATTTTCCTTTTTTCAAGGGTGCGGCAATAGAGCCGTGTGTGTTTTTTTGGCAGCGCCATGCGGTGGACAGTCGCGCCTTATTCGGCTATTGTAACGCGATTGATTATTGTTTGGCTTGTTTTTTATGTTGCGTATTCTCTACGTTGCAACTGTTTTTTTGTGCGGTTTTTTTGCGTACGCCCAGAGGCACCACCGTATTTTCTCCATTGTTTCCGCTCTAGACATTATTAACACTTGGTGCCGATATGTTGGCGTGCGGCCTACAGCGGCGGATAACCGGTTTAATCTGAGATTGCAGATTTGGCGCCAGATCGGCGTGCTCAAGGGCTTCGATATGAAGCGGTTTAGCGCGTGTCTGATGTTAATCGCGTTCACCTCGTCGTGGTCGTCATGGTCCGCTGCCGACAATGATAAAGCGGCAAGACTTGAAGCGCTGGTCAGTCAGTGGGTGGGTCTGGAGCGTCAGGCCGACACCCTGAAAGCGCAGTGGCAACAACGGGAGCTGTTGATGCGTCAGCGCATAGAATTGCTGACTTTGCAGAAGAAAAACCTGCAGGAGCGCCTGAGTGATAAAACCACTGCACAAACGCAGGTTCAGGAGGTTCGCGCTCAATTGCTCGCGAAGCAGGGCGAACTAGAGCAGCATCAGGCTCAGTTGGAACAGGTATTGGATGGTTTTCAGGGCACTTTTACAGAGATAGCGCTGCGCTTGCCGCCGCCTCTGCAAACTCAGTGGCAGAGTTTGCTCAGCAGTTTGAATACGGCGCGAGGTAGTACGGGGCGATTGGATCTGTATTTGGAAATGCTCAGCGCCGTTGAGCAATTTGAGAAACAAGTCAGTCAGCATCAGGATGTTCTGGAACTCAATGGCCGTCAGGTTTTGGTGAAGCAGATTTATTTAGGTATTGGGCGCGGCTGGTATGTGAGCGCTGATGGCCAGTACGCAGGTGTCGGCAAACCCGACAGCGAAGGATGGCAGTGGCAGTCCAGGCCGGGTCTGGCCTTGCAAATAAAAAATGTGCTGGCCGTATTGGATCAGCCGGAGCGCGCCGAGTTGTTGCCGCTTGACTTAAGTGATGTAACAAAGGGGCGGTGAGCGTGTTGTTGGCAAGAATTCTGGTGGTATCGCTGTTGATGGCCTTGTGTTGCTCCGCTTTTGGCAACTCGGTGGAGCGCCAGTTACTGGTGGATATTAAACGTTCTAAGCAGAGCCTGGCGCGTCTGCAACAGCAGCAACTGAAAACCCGCGAAAAACTCGCCAGGCAGCTCAGTGCCTTAGAGATGTCGGTGGAAAAACTGCGCGATGAAGTGGGTGATATGCAGCGCCGGGAAGATGAAAAGACTCTCGCACTGGATACACTGAAAGAGCGTTTGAGAACGTGGCAGCAGCAAGATGCCTACCAGCGCCACGCGATTGCGCAATATCTTAAAGCTGCGGGTGAAAACACCGATGACAGCGATTTTGGCAGCCTGTTAAGCGGTGTTGAGCGGGCATTACTTGGTGTTGAACGGCGCCTGGAACCTGCGTGGCAAAGCACAAATGTGGTGGGCAGCAGCGGCGAATTGCTGGCGGCGCAAACCCTGCGCCTGGGGCCGGTGACCTGGATGTATGACCCAGCCACCGGGCAGGCGGGCGTGCTGTCCTTAACTGGTGATATCCCATCGGTTCTTTTGCCTTTTGACAGTGATTCAAGTGCCGCACTTGGGCGGGTGTACAGCAGTGGTTCGGGCCAGGTGTTTTTGGATCCAACGCTGAGTCGCGTGGCGAAGTTATCTACGCAGCATGACTCCGCGCTGGGGCATCTTCAAAAGGGCGGAATTTGGACGCTGCCGATACTGCTGTGCGCTCTCGTGGCCTTGCTCTGTGCTCTGGCCAAGACCTGGCAGCTCTATCGTATGCCCGCAGTTCGTCCGACCGCCGCCGCCCGTTTGCGCACAGTTTTGCAAGGCGGCGATACCAAGGCCGTTGACGAAGAACTAAACAGCAGTACACCTGCAGAACTGCAAATTGTCGAAATTTGCAGAAACAACCCCGACATCAGCACCCGGGAAGACGCGCTGTTTGCCTATTTGATGCAGCGCCGTGAACAACTGGAAAAATGGCTGGGCGCTATCGCGGTGATCGCGGCGGTGGCGCCGCTGTTGGGTTTATTGGGCACGGTAAGCGGTATGATTCACACCTTTAAACTGATGACCTTGTTTGGTTCGGGTGATGCCAGTGCCGTATCGGGCGGTATTTCCGAAGCGCTGGTAACCACAGAGCTGGGTTTGATCGTTGCGATTCCAGCACTTCTGCTGCACGCCATGTTGTCGCGTTGGGTAAAACAGCGACAGGAGCAGGAAGAGGCTTTGGCCATTTCCCTGTGTCAGATGCCATTAAATGCTGCGCGCTCAGGGGGTGATTGACATGTCTTTCAGTTTTGAAGGTGGCATATTTATCGCGATTTTTGCGGTGGCGCTGATGGTGTATACCTTAATTTTCGATACCTTTTTACAGCGCGGTAAGGTCGAGGCCTGGCATGACCTGGTGGACAGCCGTCAAGCTTTAATTGGCGCGGGGCTGGCAGCGCTGCCTTTGCTGGGTTTACTGGGCACAATAATAGGCTTGCTCGATACCTTTGAAGCCTTGTCATTACAGATTCTGGACTTACAGGCGATGGCCGCAGGGGGGGTTGGCACTGCACTTGGCAGTACGCAACTGGGTTTGCTGTTCTCCGTGCCCGGCTTATTTTTGCATTTTGGTTTAACCCGCGCTGCGGCCAAGGCGCGTTTGGGGGCTTTCTGTGCAACATCGTCTTAGTCATCGTCTGCAGGCGCAGGAACATCGAGGCATCGATTTATCGCCTCTTATCGATGTTGTTTTTATTTTGTTGATCTTTTTTATTGTTACCACCGTGTTTGTGCAGGAAAGCGGAGTAGAGGTAGACAAGCCCAAGGCCGTTTCCGCCACGCAGCTTGAGCGCAGCGTTATTTTAATTGCTATTACCGCAAATCATGAAGTTGTGTTTAATGGTGGAACAATAGGAATTGCCGGGGTGCGCAATGTGGTGGCCGCGAATTTGGGCCCCAATAAACAAGTGGTAGTGATACAGGTGGATAAGCGCGCTCCTGCTGACTTGCTGGTGCAGGTGATCGATCAGGCAAAACTGGCGGGTGCAGCGCAGGTCAATTTGGCTACCCGCGTTGCTTCCTCGTGACTTCGCCGTTACGCACAGCGCTCGCGGTGGTTTTCGCGGTAGTGTTTCTCGGGCTGCTGCTGGGGTTGCTGGCGGCCAGTCAATTTGGCATGCAATCCTTGACTAAGGATAAGGTCATTGTGCGAGAGGTGGCCCTGGCGGCACCGCCTCCGCCTCCGCCACCGCCGCCGGTAACAAAAAGTGAGTCCTATAGCACGAGCGCCCTGCATATCGATGCCGGTTCTGAAGGCGGTGAGTTACAAATTGTGCTGGGGAAAGCCAAGGTGGACGCCCTGCCAGAGCCTGTGCGCCCACAGCTGAAACATTTTCAGGCAAGCGATTGGGAGTTTGACTGGAGTGCAGAGCTGCAGACCTTTGGGCTTGGTGAGCTGGATACGCGACCCCGTTTGCTGGTGCCCTTGCGGGTCGCGTTCCCGGATAGTTTGCAGCGTCGCGCTATTAAAAAAGCCTCGGCAAAACTGCATGTGGTCATTGATGAGAAAGGTGAGGTGACCTTAAAAGCGATTAAATATCTGCAATACCCCGAGCTTAAACCCGGGGTGCTTGCGGCAATTCGCATGGCGCGCTTTACCGCACCAAGCAAAGATGGAAAGGTAGTTCGCGCGGAGTTTTTATGGCCTGTGGAACTGGTCTCAGGTGGAGGTTAGGGCGACAATGAATCGATTTTATACGCTAATCTGTAGTGTATTGTTCTGTTGCTTGTGGCAGCCGGGCAATGCCGTGGCGCAGAGTTTCAGTAAAGTAAAACTGAATCCGCCCGATTGGAGTGTCAGTTTGCAAACACTCAGTTCTGGCGGCTCAGCGCCGACCCTGAATACGGAAGAATTTGCTTTGGTCGATGCGTTAAAAACCTATTTTTCGGCGAACCAGTACGCGCAGGCTTATCAGCATTTATTAAAAAAATGGCCCAAAAATCCAAGTGCTGCATTGCTGTACATTCGTGCACAGACCGCTACGCAATTAAAAAAATATGCGGCGGCAAAAAAGGATTATGAGGCTTCGATACAGCAGCACGGTCCCTATTTGCTGGCGGCGCAGTCGCTGGCAAATGTGGCTTTTTTACAGGGCGACGAAAAGCTGGCACACCGCTACCTCACCCAGGCGATTGCGCTTGGGGCAAATAACGATATGGTCTACGGGCAATTGGGCTATTTAAATCTGCGAAACCACAGCGCTTTCAGTGCCGTGGCGGCCTATCAGCAAGCCTATACATTGGCGCCAGAGAAAAAACAGTGGCAACAGGGTTTGTTGCTGGCTCTGAGCCGCGCGGGCGCCTATCACCAGGCGCGGGCGATGGTCGATGAGTTATTGCAGCGCGATGTTAATAATCGAGAGTTGTGGTTGCACCGTGCCAATGCCGCGTTGGGTGTGAAAGACGAGCTGGCGGCGTTAACGGCAATGGAGGCCGCGCTGCGTTTGGGCGAAAAATCGACCCAAAATGTTCGCCTGGCCAGTCAATTAAATCTGAGCCAGGGCAACGTGGCCAGGGCGGTGGATTTGGTGCTTGCTAACCCCGCATTGTTGCGACAGTTTCCCGAGGTTTCCCGCTTGCTGAATTGGTTGTCCGACCGGGAGCGCTGGGAGCAGCAGCAACGCCTGTTGGCGCGGGCCCTGAAGCAGCAATCCCATTACAGTCCTGATCAGCGCGGTGAGCTTTACACTCAGTATGCGCGTTTGGAGTTACACCGCGGCAGTGCTGCCAAGGCCAGGCAGCACCTGGATCGTGCCTTGAATTTTAACCCGGCGAACGGACAGGCGTTACTGTTACTGGCCGATATTTTGATAGAGCAGGATGTACTTGGGCGCGCAGATGCTTTGCTGACTCGCGCTCAGGCCTTGCCCGAGTGTCGAGAGGCGGCGCTGTTGCGGCGTGCGCAGATCGCCTATCAGCGCAGGCAGTATCGCGCAGCGCACGATTTATTACAGGATGTGCTCAACGACAATCCCTCGCGGCGGGATTTAATACCCAATATGGAGGTACTGATGCGCCTCGCGCGTCAATAGTGGATTGCTGATCGTCTTGCGGTGTTAACAAAAAATGTTTCGAGTCAGTCTTTCTTGCATAAGGATCCCCCGTTTTTGCCATTGTTCTGCCATGCACAGGCTGCTGCGAGAAGAAAGACCGGTGGTTTGGCGGTTTCTACCGTGCGGGGTCGGCGAAGTCGAGGCCGTTTATTGTTAATTATTACTAATGCGAATCTATATTATTATGATGCGAATTGAGATTATTATTGTTAGGTGGTAGGCTTCGCGTCCAGTCTTTAGCGCTGTCCGTACCATTTTAACGCGATTTTTCAATCAATAGAGGTTTGTTTATGCGATGTATGAAAAGTATGTCTAGAAGCGTTGTTGCCAGCATTATTGCGGGGGCTTGTACTTTGTTATCTGGCGTTGCACATGCGCATACGCCTTATCTGATTGCGGTTAGTGACGAGGCGGCACGCGGTGGCGTGGTGAGCCTCGATGCATCGTTTGCGGAAACCTTTTTTGCAGCCGACGCGGCGTTTGACAACAGTGAGTTCTTCGTTGTTCAGCCCGACGGAAGTCGTGCTGAGCCAGAACAGTTGGTCACTCTTAAGACTCGAACGGTTGCGGAGGTGGCTTTAACACAAGAGGGTACCTATCGCATCAGCACCGGTATGCGCCAGGGTGCGGTATTTACGTTTTTCAAGCACGAGGGCAAGGACGGTCGGGTCATGGGTTTGGATGCACCGATTCCCGAGGGCGCCGTGGTTACTCAGCAGTTTCAGTCTTTGACCCAGGCGGACACCTACGTCAGTTATAAAACGACTAGCGATAAGGCACTTAAAGTCGATGATAAAGGGCTGCAAATCGAGCCCCTGAAAAATCCAAGTACGCTGTTTCCCGGCCAGGTTTTTGCGGTCAGGGTTCTACTGAACGGAGAGCCGGTAAAGGCACTTGAGCTGAGTCTTTATCACGCTTGCCGCGATGGCAGTAAAAAACCTGTGGTGTTGACAACGGACGATAATGGTGTGGCTTCGCTGACCCTGGCAAAAGGCAGGTATCTGCTTAGAGCGCGCAAGCGAGTGGCGGCGCCCGAATCGGCAAAAGTGCCCCTGTACAGCTATACCACGACACTGAGTTTTGACGTTTTTAAAAAGTCTTGATTAAAAAAGGGAGTAGATCATGAACAAATTTTTATTTGCAGCGGCGGTGACTGCGTTGGTATCTGGCTGCGTCGTGGTTGATGAGCAAGCATCGCAGGGTATTCAGCCAGGTTTGACCAAAGCCGATAGAGCTAAAGTGGCCAATGATGACCGAGGTCACCGGTCTCGTCCAATGACCAAAAAGGGTCTCGATCGCGTACTTAAAGAATACGATGCCAACGGCGATGACAGTGTCACCTGGGCGGAGTACAACGATTGGCGCCGGGCGCGCTTTGATAAAACTGACACCAATAGCAACGGCACGGTCGATGAAGAAGAATACGTTAACGAATACGAAGCGCGCTTCAACGCCAGCTTAAAGAAAGAGCACGCCAGGCATCAGGAGCAAACCAAAAGGCGTTTTGCGGCGCTGGATAAAGACGACAATGAAATGTTGGCTTTTGCGGAATATGAAAAATCTGGCAACGGAATGTTTTCCCGTTGGGACTGCGATAACAACAGTGTGGTCAACGCTGTCGACAAGCAGTGTAAAAAAGCGCACAAAGCGGGCAAGAAGCACCGCCGTTCATTTTTACGTATGCCGACTTCACATTCTTTGCGAGGTTTTATGAGGCTTTACGATGCCAATGATGACGGTGAAGTAAGTAAGCGTGAATTTGATCGTGAGCGCCGCACCACTTTTCACTTAACTGATGCGAATAAAGACGGCAAAGTAAATTTCAGCGAGTACGCCGATGAGTATAACGCTCGCCTGGACACCGCGATGCAGCGTACCCGTCGGGGGGCGATTCGCCAGACCTACATACGCTTTGCTGTGCTTGACGACAACGACGATGACATGATGACCTTTGATGAATTTCAGCTCTCTGGCAAGCGTATTTTCGTGCGCTGGGACAAAAATGGCGACGGCGTGGTGTCGGCGGCGGATATCGGCGTTGCGGATTGAGTGTCAAGGTGAGGTCGTAATTTACGGCCTTGTGGCGCGGCTGCCAGTTACTGTGGTGTGGTCGCGCTCGGTAAATCAATAAATAAGACGGGAAACAGGGATACTGAATTCCCGCGTTTAACACCTGGGGAGTTTTCTCCCCAATTCATACATGGAGTGAAAGGAGTAGAGTATGAACACGAAACGAAGCTTAATGGCACTGGCGATTGGCCTGGTCAGCATGGGCGCTACCGCGCAGGAATTGCAGGAGCTTGACCTGACCCAAATCACCGGGGAAGTCGATGAACAAAGCGATGTGATTACCAGTGAAATGATTGAGAATCGCATGGTCAGTGACGTCAGCGATCTGGTCAAAGACATTCCCGGCGTTGAAATTGAAGCAGCAGACACCCGCTGGGGTGATATGGGCTTTAACATTCGCGGTGTGACCGATGACCGCGTTGCGATTACCGTCGACGGTTTGACTCAGGGCGAGACGCTGCAGTACGAAGGCGGTCAGGCCTACGGCTATTTTAAGGGCGGACGTGGCGCTATTGATCTTGAAACCATGAAACTGGTGGATATTACGCGCGGTGCAGACTCGGTGATTTCCGGTAGCGGTGCGCTGGGTGGTTCGGTGCGTTTTGTCACCAAGGATGCGGATGATTTTCTTGCCCAAGCCGGCGATGATGTCGGTGGCAAAGTCGCTGCCATGTACGCTGATGCTTCCGATCAGACCATGTTGAACCTCAGCGCGGCGGCGCGCGCAGGCCAATTTGAAGCACTGGCTATTGTGACCGGTCGCGAGGCCAGCGAAACCTCAAACCACACTGAGGGTGCCGATGTTCAGGGCAGTGCTCGCGAGCGCCCCGATCCTCAGGACAAAGATATTTCCAACCTCTTTGTCAAACTGAACTACGACTTCAGCGACAAGCATGTGCTGGGGCTTGTGGTGGAGCGCTATGAAGCCGAGATCGAGACCGATGCCAAGTCCTTCGATGGCAGATGGTATCTGGATCGTATCGGTGATGATACCCGCAAGCGTGAGCGTATTGGCGTATTTCACGAGTTGCAAGCCGATGCAGTGGTGTTTGACGAGCTGAGCTGGGCGTTTAACTATCAAACCAGCGATTTTCAAGCCATAACCAGGCAAAATGTTACCTTCTATGACGATCCTGACACGCCCGAGCGGGAACTGGCTCCGCGTATCGATACGCGTGACTACGATCAGACCATGCGTCAGTTGCGGGTTGATTTTGCTAAGGGCATTGTTACCGGCAGTGTGCAACATGATCTGGTGTACGGTTTTGCGTGGCTTGACCACGGTGTTGAAAACACCCAGGTGCGCTGGCAGAACAGTCCGGGTCGCGGCCCCTCTACTTCTGTGGTCCCGGCTCTGATTCCGCAAGCGGATATCGAGAGCGCCAATGTTTACGTCTTGGATAAAATGCAGTTGGGCGAACGCACTGAGTTGCAAGTCGGCCTGCGTTACGATGATTACGATTACAGTGCCAAGGCCACCGAGTTTTTTGAAGACTCCCTGGGCGGCACCTCGTTGGGTGATCAGTCCTTTGATGCTGTCAGTGGCGCATTGGGTATTACCCAGAAGATCACCGACACTTTAAGCATTGGCGCGAAAGTGGGGCGCGGATTTAGAGCGCCGACGATAGAAAACCTCTATACCCGTAGTGGCACAGAGGATGATTGGGCAACCGGCCCCAACCCCGATTTGGATGTGGAAACCGCGACTAACTACGAGTTGAGTCTGAGTGGGCTGTACAGTGCGGGACAATTCAATGTAACGGTGTTTTATTCTGATTACGAAGATTTTATCGATTACAGCCAACGCAGTCGCATCAATGAAGCGGGTGAAATAGACCTCTACGATGTGCCCGACAACGTCGGTGATGTTGAGCTTAAGGGTGTGGAATTGACCGCTGTCTTGGATTTACACGAGGCATTTGCTGTACCCGAGGGTCTGAGCACACGTTTTAGTGCATCGTATGCGGAGGGCGAGAAGGACAACGGTTATCCGTTGACCAGCGTACAGCCCGCGTCTGCTCGCTGGACGATGGCCTACAATGCACCGCAAGGTCATTGGGGTGTGGAAGCCAATGTTGATTATACCGCCGGCAAAGACGCCGATGATGCGTACTTTATTAATTCCCGAGGTGAACTTGAATATCGCGAATATCTGTCGCGTACCGCAACCGTGGTCAATGTAATTGCGTTTTATAATTTCACTGACCAGCTGTCACTGCGCGCGGGCCTCTTTAACCTGACCGACAAGGAATACTATACCTGGGACGGTATTCGCTTCGTAGGTACGGACGATTTGCGTCCGGGAATCGGTGTTACCGGCAACGGTATCTCTCGCTATACGGAGCCAGGTCGTAACTTCAACGTGCGCCTGGATTACAGGTTCTAAGCTGAACTTAAGCAAAAAAAACGCCGGACTTTGTTCGGCGTTTTTTTTGTGGTGCGCCGGGCATGGCGCGAAGCGCCATTACGGCGCTGATAACTCGGGAGCGAAAGCGAACGAGGAAGTGACTTGGAGGTGAGAGTC
>PDWI01000571.1_pt1 | contig 59811 bp, 48 predicted proteins | sample 1430891 | NCBI WGS metagenome assembly PDWI01 (sample SAMN01162508, study PRJNA174530) | Oral metagenome, whole genome shotgun sequencing project. | biome: Marine environment; feature: Marine mammal; material: Swab sample of the gingival sulcus; isolation source: swab sample of gingival sulcus... | reverse complement strand
AGTCCATGGCAAACCAGGGAATCAACCCTCTTGTCGCTATTCAGATGGCTTTGAATGGAGATATTCCTAAAACTGAAATTGATGAGGGCGAGTAGTTACCCATTTTTTTTAATTTCATTCCCAAAAAAGGAACCGCACATGAAAAAAATTCTGTTTACTACACTTTGTATCGGAGCCGCCGCCGCCGCCGTTCCATTTGTCAGCGGCATGATCGCGGAACGCATCGGCCGTCAGATGGTGGATGATATCAATCTCATGTACCAGGAAATGGGATCGGACATGAAACTGGAAATCACGGATTACGTGCGCGGATACGCTGATTCCCGTGTCCAGTGGCGCCTGGATCTGGGCTTTATGGGCGCGATGCTGCCCATGAAGGATATCCGTTTCGTGGATGAGATGAAGCACGGATTTACGGCCGTGACTTCCACCACCAGCCTGATGGAAAATACATGGTACCGGGAGTTCATGGAAAAATGGAACGACGGAAAGGATATCCTGCGCATTGAAAACCGCTACCCCCTTTCCGGAGATATTGAATCCCGTATTGATATGAGCGGATTTTCCGTGACGGCGGACGATAAGACGATGGTGGTAAATCCCGGATCCATACAGCTCCGGATAAACCGGGCACTGGATCACGCCACGACGACGGGCCGCTGGGAAGGACTCCGTGCTGGCGGGGAATTATCCCTTTCCGGCCTGTCCATAACGACGGACCAGTCCCGCGTGAGCAGTATGACCTGGACAGGGAAGGTGGAAATGGCGGTGGACCGGATTTCGCTGATTGAAATGAACGGTCCCGGAGAAATCGCCGGGCTGAAATGGAACTACGGTATTGGCATGAATCCGGAGGGAGACAAATTGTCCCTGTCTTCCGGGCTTTCCGCCGAACGCGCGGAAGTCATGGGGATGTCCATAGAGAACGTGATCCTGCAAGCCGGTTTTTTTCAGGTCCACCGGAAGCGGTATGAGGAGATGATGACCCTGTATTTACGGATCATGAAAGAAATGACCCAGAATATGAAAGATGAGCCGGAAGGAATGGATCCGGAAGAGATACAGCGGAAAATGACGGCCCTGGGAATGCAGATGATCGAGGCATACGCGAAATTATTGACCAAGGGCCTGGAATTTCAGATTTCCCGGCTGAACGCGAAGTTGCCCCAGGGCGATATCAGTGGTTTTCTCACCCTGCGCCTGCTCAAGGACATGCAGCCCATGGAAATCATGAGCTTTGCCGTGGATCCCGCCATGGCGTTTGACTATCTTGAACTGAAGGCCGACCTTACGGCGCCGCTTGTCCTGGTGGAAAATAATCCCGTGTTCATGTCCCCGCCCATGCCCGGTATGACAACCAGCCTGTTTCTTGCCAGGGGAGACAAGGCCACCTGCTTCATCGAAACCCGCGGCAGGGCCCTGTATCTGAATGAAACGGAGGTGCCGCTGCCCCGGAACTGACACGGTATCGCCGCCGCATTTATGTTCGCCGGCCCTGACGCCGGCATAATGGCGCCGGCACAAAACATCCCGCAATGCCGTCACATTCCGGTGCGGCCGTGATTTCAGCGCCGGTATCCCGGCTGGCGGCGGTGAGGGTGACGGAGGGCGGGGAGACGCTGCATTTTTGCGGATTCATCCTGAAAAAAATGATATGCCAGAATCCGGCTTTTTAACGGACGTCCGATATGTTGCGTCAGCAGTCCGTCAATAAATTCGTCCATGAGGGAAAAGCGGGAAAATTCCATGGATACATGCCCCAGCGCGTCCGCTTCGGCGTTCAGAAGCCAGTTCATCAGGCCCAGAACGCCTTTATCGCCCCGCGCTTCCCCTGCTTTCCCCCCGCACTCCGCGCATACCGCTCCCCCTGCGCCGGACGCCAGGCCCGCCCGGTGATCCGCGATATCCGAAAATTTTCGCCTGCAGGAACGGCATTCGGTCAGATTGGGCCGCAATCCCAGATGGTCCAGTAGTTTCAGGCCAAAGGCGATATGCAGCCCGGCCAGCTTATCGGCGGAGTGAAAGGCGGGGTCGGCGGCAAGAAACAGTAACTGGCGGAACAAGACGTAGATCCCGGCGGCGGGCTGTTCTTCCGCCAGCGTACGGGAAATCATATCGGCCCAGCAGCCGGCGCAGGCAGCGGCCAGGGCGTTTTTCCGCAGGCCCCCGTGGGTTTCGATGATGCCGGCTTCGGTAAGAAGGGGCAGGCGGTTTTTGCCGGCACGGCAGGTGATGGAAAGAAGATGGAAGGGTTCCAGCACGCCGGAAAACCGGCGTCTGCTGCCCAAGGCGGATTTGGCCATCAGCGTGATACGCCCGGCATCCGGCGTGAAGAGACGGACGATGAGATCTCTCTCCCCGTACGGAGAGCGGCTGAGTACCAGGGCAGAGGCGGAGAAATGCCTCATTATGCCGCCGGTCTTTTCTGTTGCGCGGTGCTGCGGCCTTTCACTGAATCAATCCCCGTCACTGGATAATCCGGATATGCGACCGGTCACGCAATTCTTTCAGCCATTCGGCAAATCGTTTGTCCACCACTTCTTTATACAGTTTTTCCTCGATTTCACTGCGGACCTTTTCATAGTTTTTTCCCGGTAAATCGGCTTTAGCGGCAATAAAGAAAATCTGCAGCCCCTGGCCCGTGTCCACGGGATCAGTGATCTCTCCCTGCTCCCTGCCTTCCAGCGCATCCTGGATCATGCCGGCCAGCTGGCTGCGGGAAAATTTCCCCAGCTTTCCGCCATCGTCCGCTGACGGGGCCTCGGAATATTCCCGCGCCAGATCCCCGAAGCTTTTACCGGAGCGGAACGCGGCGATAATGGTTTCCATGCGTTTCCGGGGCGTTTCCGGGGAAGACGGGTCGTCCGTGCGCAAAAGAATATGCCGGAGCGTATACCAGGTTTCCATCCTGTAGTCGGCGGGATGGGCTTCGTAATAGGCGCGGATGTCCTCATCCGTAATCACAATGCGGGATTTGACTTCCCGCGTGACCATGCGGGACCGCAGGATCTGTTCTTTGATCCGCCGGCGGTATTCCTCATAGGTCATGCCTTCCCTGGCCAGGCCTTCCCGCAGGTCTTCATCTGTATACATATGACTGGATTTGATCCGCTCAATGGCCGCGTCCACTTCGTCTTCGGGCACCTGGATGCCGGTGCGGCGGATTTCCTGATCCGTAAGCGTTTCATCAATGAGCTTGTTGAGCACATCGCCCCGGACCTTGTACAGCATGGCCGCCTCCTTTTCCGCAGAATAGCCCAGGGAGCGGACCCGATCCTGGTACGGGCGCAGGTTCCGGTTCAGTTCGAACAGGGAGATGATATCGTCATTGACCACGGCAACGATGCGGTCCACGATGGCGGCATGGGATCTTTGCGCCGGCCATGAAACCAACGCCAGAGCGGTGCCACAAAAAAGAATAAAAATGCGGAATAACAGGGTCATGATTCGACTTCTTTTTCAGGTTAAGGACTGATGGTACGCAAAACGGCTGTCTTTGGCTCATCGTTCACTTACATAATATGGGATAATAGTATCCTTATTACTTTCGGATAATAGAATATCTCAGAGTCGTGCATAATATCAGTTAAGGAGTTGGCGGCGCAAGGGCCGCTTCAATCAGCTCGTTATTGATGGTGACACCGTAGCGGTCTTTGAGTTTCCGCATCCAGGCTGTATAGTCTGTTTCCATTTTGCGCCGGCGGATGTGTCCGGATACCATGGCATCCGGCAGCCTCTCCGGAGAGGCTGCATCATCCCCCCGCATCCGGAGCTGTTCGGCCTGGATTTCTTCCGGCGTCACGGTGACGCCCTTCCCCAGATCGTGCAGCACCACTTTTTCCATGAGCAGCCGTTTCGCCAGTGCCCGCTTCCAGGCGGAAAAGGGAATGGCCAGTTCCGTGAGCAGATCCTCAAAATCATTTTCGGCATACCCGCTTTTCACTGCATCAACGGCCCGGTCCAGTTCTTCTTTCGTGACCACGGTTTTCAGCTCCCAGGCCCGCTCTTCGATCACCAGCCGGTCCACCATCTGGTTGAGAAAATGAAGACGGGCCCGGCGAATGGCCGCAGGATCATCATCCGGCTCCAGGTTTTCTCCGGTGAGCCGGCGGGCCTCAAAGGCCTGGTGGAAGTCGCTCAGGCTCATCCGGATCTGCCCCACGGTGATCAGCGCGGGTGCCTGTTCCGGCGGCTCCGCAAAAAAATCACAGCCTGCCATCATGATGGAAACAAGAAAAATAAACATAAGGTGCGGCCCGGGCAGGGCGGAAAACGACGGCCGCAAAAGCCGGACTCCGGGAAGCACGGCGTATCGGGGAACCGGCTGTATCAATAAATCTGAATCTGAAACCTTAAATATTGCCATATCGGATGACTTCTTTCAAGATATTTTTGGCCGCCGCCGTGGGATGCCCCATTCCGGCCAGATCGGCCCTGAGTACGCCGTCGGGCGTCAGGTGATACCGGGCCGGGGCCGCAGATACCAGTTCCGCAATCCCGAATGGATTGCGGCGGTGGGCCTCGGAAAAGGCGAGCACCAGCTTGTCGCCGGCCAGATCCAGCCGCCGGACACCCGCCCGGGCAGCCAATGCCTTGAGCATGATTTTCACGAACAGATGCGCCGCCGGCCGGGGAGGAAGACCAAAGCGGTCCGTAAGTTCGGCCTTGAAATCAGAGATTTCGCTCAGCGTCGTCATGCCGGAAAGGCGGCGATAGGCGGTCATGCGCTGGTCGATATCCGGAATATAGGATTCCGGAAGATAGGCGGACACGGGGATATGAATTTCCGGCACCAGATCTTCGGGCACGGGTTCGCCCCTGATCCGGCCGATGGCCTCTTCCATGAGCTTTAAAAACATGTCATAGCCCACGGCCGCGATATGGCCGGACTGGCTGGCGCCCAGAAGGGCGCCGCCGCCCCGGATCTGCAGATCGCTCATGGCGATCTGGAACCCGGAGCCCAGGCCCGAATGCTCCATGAGTACCTTGAGTCGTTTGCGTGCGTCCGCAGTGATGGCGGCGTCCGGAGGAATGAGCAGATAGGCGTAAGCCTGTTCCTCTCCCCGTCCCACCCGCCCCCTGAGCTGATAGATCTGGGCCAGGCCCAGGCGGTCGGCCCGGTGGATGAGAATGGTGTTGGCGCGGGTCACATCCAGTCCGGATTCCACGATGGTGGTGCAGACCAGCACGTCCACCTCCCGGCGGGAGAAACGGAGCATGGTATTTTCCAGCTCGTCCTCGCTCATGCGGGCGTGGGCGATATCCACCCGGGCTTCAGGGGACAGGGCCTGGATGCGCTGCGCCGCGCGGCTGATGGTGCGAATATGGTTATGGATATAAAAAACCTGCCCGTTCCGCCCCAATTCCCGGCGGATGGCGTCGGCGATGATGCCATCTTCCGGTTCGCACAGATACGTGATGATGGGCCGTCGTTCTTCCGGCGGGGTCCGAATGAGGGAAATGTCCCGTATTCCGGTCAGCGACATGTGCAGCGTGCGGGGGATGGGGGTTGCGGTCAAAGCCAGGACATCGCAGGTGGTGCGCAGCTGTTTTAGCTTTTCCTTGTGCCGGACCCCGAAACGCTGCTCCTCGTCCACAATAATCAGGCCCAGACGAGCCGGCTTCACGTCTTTCTGCAGGAGCCGGTGGGTGCCGATGACGATATCCACCGAACCTTCGGCCATGCCCTTCAGGATTTCCTTTTGCTCCCCCGCGGACCGGAAGCGGTTCAGGCAGGCGATGACAAAGGGAAAGCCCTTGAACCGGGCGGAAAATGTTTCCATATGCTGTTCCGCCAGCACGGTGGTGGGCGCCAGAAGGACGGCCTGCCGGCCGCAGGCGGCGGCGGTAAAGGCGGCCCGAAGCGCGATTTCCGTCTTGCCGTAGCCCACGTCCCCGCAGATGAGGCGGTCCATGGGCCGGGATCTGGCCATATCATCGCGCACGTCTTCAATGGCTTTTGCCTGGTCCGGGGTTTCTTCAAAGGGAAATCCCGCTTCAAACCGTTCCATTTCCGATTCCGGGAGATGGAATTCCAGGCCTTCCCGAACCCGGCGTTCGGCATAGATCCTGAGCAGTTCGCCGGCGATTTTTTCTGCGGATTTCCGCACCCTGGCCTTGACCTTTGCCCAGGATGATCCCCCCATTTTGTCGAGAACCGCAGCCATGCCGTCCACGCCCATGTATTTTTGCAAGACCGCCATGCGGTCCACAGGCAGGTAGAGCCGGTCCCCCCCCCGGTAGGAAATCAGGAGGAAATCCTGCTCCGCGCCTTCCACGGACATTTTGTTCAGTCCCTCGTACCGGCCAATGCCATGATCATCATGGACCACCAGATCCCCGGTTTTCATGTCCTCGAACCGGAGGATTTCCGCAGGTTTTCCCGATTTGCGGACCTTTCGGCGGGTGCGACGCCCGAAAATTTCCCGGTCCGTCAGCACGGCAATGCCGGCCTGTTCCCATATGAATCCGCCGGAGACCGTCCCTTCCACAATGAATACACCGGTGCCGGCGCGGTGCGGATCCATCATGCCGGGCAAAAGGGGCAGGTCGATACCGTGGGGTTTCAGCATGCCGCTTAACTGTTCGGCCCCGGAAGCGGAACGGCAGACCAGCAATGTCAGGCTCCGCTGCTTTCGGCGCTCACTGATCCAGTCCAGCAGAGGGGCCAGAGGAGCGTTCATGTCCGGCGGATGACGCAGGGCCGTGTTCAGTTCGGCCGTATTGCCCACGGAAAACGCCTGATGGACCGGCGTGTCATGAGCGGATGGTGCTGCGGCGCCATCCGCCGCGGCCATGGGCAAAAGCCGGAGATCAGCGCGGGGACGGCCTGCGGTACTGGCTTCCCACTCCGTCCAGTCCAGAAACAGGTGATCCGGCGGGGCGCTGATATGGCCTTTTTTCAGGCCGGATTCGTGGGCCGTCCGCATCTGCGTCATCAGATCCCGTATTCCGGCCCGCACCTGGTCCGGCTCGTATACGAGAAACAGGGTGGATTCCGGGAGATACTCCGTGAGCACGGCCGTCCGTTCCACCATGAACGGCAGGAGGTGTTCGGCCCCGGCGAACAGTCCCTGTTCCCGGATTTTTTCCGCCAAAGACCGCACGGCATTCGGGGGAAGGCCGGATTCTGCGGCGAACCGGCGGACACGGTTTAAAAAAAGCGCTGTTTCTGATGGAAAAAGCGAGACCTCACGGGCCGGCGGCAGGACAGCCTCGGCCGTTTCATGGCGGCTGCGCTGGGTGGCGGGATCGAAAAATCGCAGGGATTCCACCATATCGCCAAAAAATTCCAGGCGCAGGGGGTCGGGGTACAGCGGACTGAATACATCCAGGATACCGCCGCGCACGGAAAATTCTCCGGATTCCTCCACAATGCTTACCCGGGAATAACCAGTGCCGGTCAAGTGGCGGATCAGTTCATCGCGATCACTTTCTTCACCGGCCATGACCAGTTCGGAATGCCGATGGAGCAGTTCCGGCGGCAGCAGACGCCGGAAGGCCGCCGCCGGCGTGGCCACAATAATGCCGGGTTCATCAATATCGCCCATGGTGTAAAGGCACCGGATGCGCCGGGCCGAGGTATCGCCGTGCAGCCCGAGGGAGGCATGGGGACCGGCATGGTAGGCGGGCAGGAGCCTGGCATGATCCGCCTGGTCTCCCAGGAAAAAGCGGAGGTCTTCCAGAAAGGTATCGCCGGCTTTCTGATCCGGCGTTATCAGGCAGACGGGACGCGGGGCATGATGGAAAACGGCGGCGACCAGCCAGGCCGCGTCCGGGCCGGACAGGCCCGAAAAGACGCGAAAAAAATCCGGCCGGGCGGCGGTTTCCGCCAACCGGGCCGGTGAAAAAAAATCTTGCATTTGATTTAAACTCATAATAAATAATCTGATCGGTTTAAGGCCGTTTTCGCCGACGTAGCTCAGCCGGTAGAGCAGCTGATTCGTAATCAGCAGGTCAGCGGTTCGATTCCGCTCGTCGGCTCCAGATAAGATCAATGGCTTATGGAGTTTTCCGTAGGCCATTTTTATTTTCCAGAATCACGATTGCGCCAGTTTTTTTGTGTCCGGACCGGTGGAAAATTTCCGTTTTTCGCAGAGAAAGATAAAAGAAAAAAAATCATAAGGGAAGGAAAAAACCACGGAGAATACCATAAGCCCCGCCCGCCATTTTATTTCCCGTGACATCCATTCTCGTTTCCTGTTATAGGCTTCATTCCGGATGGGCATGGCCATCTGATTCAGGGCCGCTGGCCTGATGCCTGGACAATGAGAGCCCCGGCCGGGCGGCGCCATCCGTTTCTGCCTATCCCGCGCCTGCCGTGTGTATGCGTACAGGAGGAAGCCTTTTCATATGGATATCCGACTCACCCCGGTGGAAGCCCGAATTATCGGTGTTCTGATGGAAAAAGAGATGAGTACCCCGGATTATTATCCCCTGAGTCTCAAGGCGCTGACGGCCGGATGCAATCAGAAAAGCAACCGGGAGCCGGTCACAAACCTTGGCGAAAGGGAAATTCAGGAAGCGGTGAATGAATTGCGGTCCCGGCGTCTGGTCCGACAGGTACGGCGTCAGGGGGGCCGGGCCGAGAAATTTGAGCATGATCTGAAAGATCCGGCCAAATTTCTGCCGCTTCTCACCAAAGAGGAGATGGCCCTGCTGTCCCTCCTGCTTCTGCGCGGGGAACAGACCCCCGGCGAGCTGCGAAACCGTTCCGCCCGGCTCTGCGAATTTCCCTCCACGGCGGCGGTGGAACGCCATCTTGGCCTTCTGGCGGAAAAAGAGACCGGCCCCGCGGTGGAAAAACTGGTTCGCCGTCCCGGACAGAAGGAAAATCGCTGGCGGCAGCTTCTATGCGCCGGGGATGGCATCAACGCCATATCCGCGCCGGACAGCGCGGATATTCCGGATGCGGGGCCATCCGCCGGAATTGACGGGAACGCCGGGCTGGCCGCCCGGGTTGCGGAATTGGAATCCGGGGTGGTCCGCCTGACCGGGCGGATGGAACGGCTGGAAGCCCTCTGGACCAAACTGGCGGAATGAGCGCGGCGCGGCTCCGCAGCCGCCCTGGCGGGAAGCAGGAAACAGATTGAAAGAATCAGGTTCCATAAAAAAGGACTCGCCCATGCCGTCCGATTCTCCCGGCCCTGTTCCGGGCCATATTCCTGGAAAAAAGACACCCGGGCCCACCGCGTTCGCCGCCGGGGGCGGCTGAGCCTCCAAACTGCCGCCAGGGGATCTGGCGGATGCCTTGCGCGGGCTGGATCTGCCCGATGCGCCGGAACTCATGGTGGGCCTCAGCCGGGCCGATGACGCTGGGGTGTACCGGATTTCCGGCGAACTGGCCTTGATTCAGACCGTGGATTTTTTTACGCCCGTGGTGGATGATCCCTTTGTGTTCGGACGAATCGCCGCAGCCAATGCCCTGAGTGATGTCTACGCCATGGGCGGACAGCCCAAAATCGCCATGAATCTGGTGGCCTTTCCCTCGGGCGCCATGGATTACACCGTCTTGCGCCGCATTCTTGAAGGCGGACTGCATGCCATTGCCGAGGCGGATGCCGTACTCGCGGGCGGCCACAGCGTGCGGGATCCGGAACTCAAATACGGCCTGTCCGTCACTGGTTTCGTGCATCCGGACCGGATCTGGCTCAAATCCGGATTGCATCCCGGTGACGCCCTGATCTTGACCAAGGCCATCGGCACCGGCATTGCGGCCAAGGTGGTCAAGGCCCGGATGGCCCCGCCGGGCATGGCGGAAGAAGCCGAACGCCGCATGATCTCCCTGAACCGCGTTCCAGCGGAAATCCTGATGGGGTTTCCCGTCACCGCCTGCACCGATATCACCGGATTTGGTCTCCTCGGCCATATCGCGGAAATGCTGTCCCCGGGTATCGGGGTACGAATTTTCGCCGACCGCGTCCCCCTGATTCCCGGCATCCTGGAATTCGCGCGCATGGGACTGCTTCCGGCCGGGGCGCATCATAACCGCGATTTCCGCGCCGCCCTGATCCGCGTAAAGGATGGCGTGGATCCCATCCTTTCTTCCGTATTTTTCGACCCGCAGACTTCCGGGGGCCTGCTGGTTTCCCTAGGTGCGGACAGGGCGGATGAGGCGGTATCCGCCCTGCATGACGCCGGGGTTACGGATGCGGTGATTATCGGCGAAGTGGTGGCGGAAGACGGCATCACCGTGGTGTGAGGCGGTGAAAGCAAAAAGTGATACCAGTTGCGGAAAAAGCATGAAAACTGCGGATACCATCCCTTTGCGGGAGCTGATTTAAACTAAGGAAGAAAAACCATGTGGAACTCATTCAGCATATCCAAAAAAATCTGGCTCAGCATGGGCGTTTTGCTGGCGGGCTATTTCACCTCCATGGTCATCGGGTTCGTCCTTGGCCACCGGACCGAGATCCGGCTGCACAAAGCCTCCGCCGCCATGTTTCCGGCCGCGATCCAGAGCCGGATCGCCCTTTCCGCCTTTCATAATCAGGAGGCGGAATACGAACGGGCAATCATGTGGGGAGACACAGACCGCCTGGACATGGCAGAAGAACGGGGGGCTGCGGTGAAAGCCGCTCTTCAGACCATCATTGATTTGCCGGAACTGAAAACGGACCAGAAAGAAAAAACGAAAACACTCCTGCGGCGGTACCGCGTTTTTTCCACCGAAGTCCGGCGTGTCAGCGAGGCCATGCTCGCCCAGACATCCGATGCGGATTTTCAGATAGAGCCCCGCTTCCAGGAAGATGCCGCCCGCGTGGCGGATGAAAAAAAAAATATGCGCGATGCCCTGCAAGATCTGACCATGATTTTTTCCGGGGATCTGAAAAAAGAATTGTCCTCCATGAGCTTCTCCACCCGCCAGAACCGGTATCTTGACCTGCTTTTATTTCTCATTGTGGCCTGTATCTCTGTCATTTCCACCGGTGTTCTGATCACTTTCGGCATTTCCCGGCCCGTCGCCCGGCTTGTGGCGGCGGCCGACGCCGTGGCGAAAGGGGATTTCAGCCAAGAGATTGATATAGAGCGGGAAGATGAAACCGGCCGCCTGGCCGCCTCGTTTCAGCAGGTCAAGGATGCCATTGACGAAGTGCTCAAGGAAATCGACACGGTCATTTCAGCGGTGCGGGAAGGCCGCCTGGGCGTCTTCGGAAACGCCAAACGATTTGAGGGCCAGTGGCAGCGCCTTGTTTCCGGGGTCAATCATGTGGCCGGGGCGTTCGAGGAGCCGGTACGGGGCATGGCGAAAATCATCGCCCTCATCTCTACTGGCGATCTGCCGGCACAGCTTAAGCAAGACTACCGGGGCGATTTCAACGACACCAAAAATAATCTGAACGATATGATCCGGAATCTCTCCCGGTTCGTACTTAACGTACAAAACGCCGCCGACCGGGTGGCCGTAGGAGCAGAGCAGCTGCAGAAGAGCGCAAAGCAGATTTCCATAGGCACCTCGCAGCAGTCAGCGGGCATTGAGGAGATTTCCAGCTCCATGGAAGAAATGAGCTCCATGGTCCACCAGAACGCCAACAACGCGGGCCGCACCGCCCGCATTGCCGAACAGGCCGCGCAAGACGCGGGAGAAGGAGGCCGGGCCGTAAAAGAAACGGTGCGTGCCATGAAATCCATATCGGAAAAGGTGCGGATTATTGAGGAAATCGCGTCTCAGACAAATATGCTGGCATTGAACGCCGCCATTGAAGCGGCCCGGGCCCAGGAACACGGAAAGGGGTTTGCCGTTGTCGCCGCTCAGGTGCGTGACCTGGCCATTTCCACTGCGTCGGCGGCCCGCAGCATTAACGCGCTTTCCAACGCCAATATTGAAAGTGCCGAAAAAACCGGAGCACTTCTGGACGGCATGGTAGACGGCATCCAGAAAACGGCGGAGCTGGTGCAGGAAATCAGCGTCTCGTGTAACGAGCAGGCCGGCGGTATCGGCCAAGTGAATTCGAGCATCCAGCAGATGGTGTCGATCATCCAGACAAACGCGGCCTCCACGGAACAGATGGCTGCTTCCAGCGAGGAGTTCGCCTCTCAGTCGGAACGGCTCAAGGAAACGGCCGCATATTTCACCATATCCGAAGAAGCCATCCACCAGCTGCGGACGGAGGAAAAGGATGAGGCCGATGCCGGAAACCGGCTTCTGTCTTTTCTGGCGGACATGACCGAATCTGACGCGGAGGGTCTTCTGTCCTATATCCAGACGCTGCCGGCGAAGCAAAAAGACAAAAGCGGAACAGCAAAGGAAGGCGGGAAAAAAACAAATCAGCCGGATGCATCGGATGAGCCGAACGAGGATGAAGGCGATGTGGAAGAAACGACCTTTCCGTCGGTGACGTTCGTAAAAGAGAACTTCTCCCAAAAAATGGGCATGGTGGATCTGACATCCGGCTCCGGCGAATACGAAATATTTTAAGCTGCCATGCCGCTCTTGCGCCCCTCCCCCTGCAGGGCGGCGCTCAAAAATTCGCCCCCAGATCTCTCGTCATTGGGATGAAGTCTGCCCCTGGAGCGATTTCCTCCCACGAGCCGGCGCAGTTCCCGGACGGACTGATTCATGTTCTCGGCCTGGGCGTTCATTTCCCCGGAGGTGTCCAGCAGGCCCTGACTCTTGGCCGCGCTGCTTTGCACCACCAGGTTCATCTGCGAAACCGTCTGGGTAATCTGGTTCATGCCTTCGGCCTGCTCCACGGAACCGGCCAGCACTTCCTCGGCCAGAACCCGGAAGACGTCCACGGTCTTTTTCGCCCGGGAAAAGGTCTTGTTCACCGCGCCGGCCAGAGTCTCTCCGTCATGAATCCGGGAGATGGTCATCTCAATGATCCGGGTGATGTCCTTTGTCGCTTCGGCGGATTGCAGGGCAAGGGTGCGCACCTCTTCGGCCACCACGGCGAATCCCGCGCCTGCCTCGCCGGCCCGGGCCGCTTCCACGGCGGCGTTGAGGGCCAGCAGATTGGTCTGAAAGGCGATGGCCTCAATGGTCTTGATGATATTGCGGGATTCCTGGCTGGCGTCGGAAATCTCGTTCATGGAACGGAAAAGCTGCGCCATTGAGTCTGCCGCCTCTTTCAGACTGCGGGCGGAATTGTTCACGGTCCTGCCCGCCTCGCCGGCGCTTTCGGAATGCTTGTTGACCATTGCGGACAATTCCTCAATGGAGGACGAGGTTTCTTCCAGAGACGCCGCCTGCTCGGAAGATTCCGTCGAAATTTCCTGGCTGATGGACGACATTTCACCGGAAGCCTGAAACAGGCTCCGGCAGGCGGCGTCCAGCCCGGCCATGGCGCTTTGCAGGGAACTGGACACGGAGCGGGAGGTCTGCAGAACGAACAAAATGATCGCCACCGCGACGCCCAGCAGCATCAGGCCCCCCGCCGTGACGCCTTCGGAGATGTCTCCGGTCAGCTGGCTGAAGCTGGCGCCGGCGTTTTTGGCCGCATTTTCATCCGCCTGCTTCATCAGGGCCAGCAGGGCTTTTTTCTGGCTGTTCATCTCATCCAGCCGTTTTTTGAATTCTCCCCCGACCTGATGAAATTCCGTCAGCAGGCTTTTGTAGCGCTCCAGCCGTTCGGTCAGCCGCACGCCGAATTCTGCCTCAAAGGCCGGCAGGGTCTGGATTTTCAGCAGAAAATCGTCCAGCACGGCGTGAAGGTCGCCTTCCTTTTTTTTCTCCTCCGGCGTCAGGAAATGGTCCAGCCCGTTCCGTGCATAGGCCAGGCTGGTTTTGAGGATCATTTCGTTGAATTCGGAAATCATGGCGGGCAGGCGGTTCAGCGCCGTGTCTTCCCTGCCTTCCATAATATTGGCCATAAGCCGGTCGGACACCGTGGCGTTCATGGATTTCAGGATCTCATAAATCTCGTCGTTCAATTGCATGATGCCGGTGTGGGTGGCGTTGATCCGCCGGCATTGTTCCAGCAGGGCATCAATTTTCAGATGGAAGGTGTCCAGTTCAGCCCGCACCTGCGCATCGGCGTTTTTCCCCGCGATATGGTTCAGATCCCGGATGATTTTCGCGCCTTCGGTTTCCAGAGCCTCGTCGTCGCCGAAAAAGATCTGGGTCAGAAGGGTGGTGTTCGACAGCAATTGCGCCAGCCCCCGGTTGGTTTCGCCGTTTTTCATGATGTACGCCACCTGTCCAAAAAAGATGCCCTCCATTTTCCCCAGGATATAGCGATAGGAATAAAACGCACCGCCTCCCAGCAACGCAAAGGTCAGGCAGATCGCCGTGCAGACCCACAACAACTTTCTGGAAATGCTCTGATTCGAGAACAGCGCCAAAAATTTACCCGCTTTCATTTTCCCCCTCCCAACGGATCATGTTCAGAAATTTATATTTTTGTTTTAATTCAATTCATTTTTTCGTAAAAAATCCTGTAGTGCGGAACACGTATTCTCTCCCCGGCAGGGGCATTACCGGGACGTCAGCGCACAACCCGATAATAAATATCATTAACCAGTCTGTCTCTTTAATGGGTTTATGGATATACGTCAATCAGGAATCCGTCCTGCATGCTGTGCCGTATCCGCTGCGGCGGGCGTATGGGGGGCTATATTTTGTCCATATTCTGTTTCAGATTCCAGACCGCCAGCGGTCCCAGCAAAAAGACAACGGTAATGGTTCCGGCCCGCAGAAGAAGCATGGCGAGAAACGCTTCTGCAGCACTGCTTCCGATCAGGGCGGAGGCCATGCCGGATAAAGCCTCCGGGATACCGAAATTGCCAGGGGTGATGGTGAATGCCGTTGCGTAAAGCGTGGACAGGGAAACGAACAACGCGGCCGGAAAGCCCACCGGCGTGTCCAGCAGGTGAAACGCATACTGAAGACAAAGGCCGTTTAAAAGCAGGATGCCGATATTATTGCTCACCAGCTGCCATTTGCGTTTCGGCATGATCCGGAGAAGTTCCAGCTGGGAGATGGCCTCCCGATAGCTTTCATTGATTCGGCTGGAAACGGATTTCGGTAAAAACCGAAGGAAGGGGATCTCGCTCATACGAAAAAAAATCGCCCCGCATCCGCCGATACAACTGAGGAGATATACCGCGCCCAGAGACCAGGCTGCGGGATAATAATGCGCCGAAAAAAAGGCTGCCAGGACAGCGCCGGCGCCTCCGGCGAGACAGAGAAGAACCAGGTAGGTAACGCCCAGGATGCCGGTGAAGCGGGAATATGACAATCCGTGGCGGTGCTTGAGATACGCGGCCCGCGCCAGAATACCGGCGGAAAACGGTGCGATATAATTGAACAGGGTCGTGATCAGGGGCAGCCCCCCCCATTCCCGCCAGTGAAGGCGGATACCGGCCGCCTCCGTCAGCAGCTTGAGGGTAATGCCGTTTTGCAGAAGGAGCAGAAACCGAAGACCGGTCAGCATCAGGACTTCCATGGCCGAAATGCGGGAGATGGCGTCCAGCAGATCCGGCCGCTGGTCAAGATAGCGCCATATGAGGACGATGATCAGAACCAGGAGGGAACCGGATAGAAAATGGCGCCGATTCATCTCCATTCAGATTTCGGAAATCCCTTTTTTCGCTGAGCCAGGGCTGCGTGAATAAAGGAGGTGAACAGCGGATGGGGGTTCATGGGGCGGGATTTGAATTCCGGGTGAAACTGACAGCCCAGATACCAGGGATGGTCCGGCAGTTCCACGATTTCCACCAGGTCACCCCCCGGGCTGGTGCCGGAAAAGACCATGCCGGCATCTCCCAGCCGGTCTTTGTAGGCATTATTGAACTCGTAGCGGTGGCGGTGACGTTCCGCAATATCCGTCTGGTTATAGACGGCGGCGGCGGTGGTGCCCGGATGCAGGCGGCAGGGGCAGGCGCCCAGGCGCATGGTCCCGCCCAGATCCGAATCTTCATCCCGCTGCTGGATTTCTCCGTTATCGTCCACCCATTCCGTCAGGAGATAAATCACGGGATCTGTAACCCGGGCATCGAATTCGCTGCTGTTGGCACCAGTGATTCCGGCCGCATGGCGTGCGAACTCAATGACAGCGATCTGCATGCCCAGGCAGATGCCGAAATACGGGATCCTGTTTTCCCTGGCATACCGGGCCGCCGCAATTTTCCCTTCCACTCCCCGGCTGCCGAATCCGCCCGGCACCAGAATGCCGTCGGCGTTGCCCAGTTTTTCGGTGCAATTTTCCGGGCGGATGGTTTCCGAATCCACGAAGTTCAGGACGACCCGGGCCCCGTTGGCCACGCCGCCGTGGTACAGGGCCTCGTTCAGGCTTTTATACGATTCGGTCAGATCCACATATTTGCCGACAATGGCGATGGTCACTTCATGCTCCGGATTCCGATACCGGGCCACGAATTCTTTCCATTCCGTCAGCCGGGGAGATCCGGTCCAGATGCCCAGGGTTTCAATGATGCGGTCATCCAGCCCTTCCCCGTGAAACGAAACAGGCACTTCATAAATACAGTCCACGTCCCTGGCCGTAATCACGCAGGATTTTTCCACATTGCAGAACAGGGCGATCTTGCGTTTGATCTCATCGTCCAGGGGATGTTCGGTGCGGCACAGGAGGATGTCCGGCTGAATGCCGATGCCGCGCAGTTCTTTTACGCTGTGCTGGGTGGGCTTGGTCTTGACTTCACCGGCTGTGGAGATATACGGCACCAGCGTCAGGTGGATATAACAGACATTTTCTTTTCCCACATCCGCCTTGAACTGCCGTATGGCTTCCAGAAAGGGAAGACTTTCGATATCCCCGATAGTGCCGCCGATTTCCACGATGACGATATCCACGTCATCGCCCACCCGGTGGATGCTGTCCTTGATTTCATCGGTAATATGGGGAATCACCTGCACGGTTTTTCCCAGATAATCGCCTCTGCGTTCCTTGTTGATCACGGAATGATAGATCCGCCCCGTGGTGAAATTATTCTTTTTTCCCATTACGGCGGAAGTAAAGCGTTCGTAATGGCCCAGATCCAGGTCGGTTTCAGCTCCGTCGTCCGTGACAAAGACCTCTCCATGCTGAAAGGGGTTCATGGTTCCCGGATCCACATTGATATATGGATCCAGCTTCTGGATGGTGACCCGGAGTCCGCGCGCTTCCAGAAGTGCACCGATGGCGGCGGACGCCAGTCCTTTTCCCAGGGAGGACAGCACGCCCCCCGTCACAAAGATAAATTTATTGGAGCTGACCATAATAACCTCTTGCGGTGAAATCCCGCGTATCATGAGAAAGCGCGGACACGGGAAAATGCACGAAAAATTCGACGGTCCGGCATATGGATTCCGCAGAAAAACAAGAAACCAGGCGATGATCCGGCATCTCCGCAGAGCGATGCCGGACCGCCCGGCTTCTTTCACCATCCCGTCTCACCGGCTCGCCGGCCGGATGTCTATTCCGCGTCCCCGCCCTCATCTTCCTCATCGGATATATCGTCGGGCAGAAAGATATTTTCCGCGAACCGGGCTCCGGCCCCCAGTTCCTCCTCAATCCGGAGCAATTGATTATATTTGGCGATGCGGTCCGTGCGGGAGAGGGAACCGGTTTTGATCTGGCCGGCGTTGACCGCCACGGACAGATCCGAAATAAAGGTGTCTTCGCTTTCGCCGCTGCGGTGGGAAATCACCGTAGTATAGCCATTGTCCTTGGCCAGCTGGATGGCTTCCAGGGTCTCGGTCACGGTGCCGATCTGGTTGAGCTTGATAAGGATGGAATTGGCCACGCCCCTGATGATGCCCTCGGCCAGAATATCCGGATTTGTGACGAAAAGGTCGTCTCCCACCAGCTGGGTCTCCATGCCCAGCTTTTCCGTGAGAAGGCCCCAGCCGTCCCAGTCGCCTTCCGCCAGCCCGTCCTCAATGCTGAGGATGGGATGCCGATCCACCAGGTCCGTGTAATAATCCACCATTGCCCCGGCATCCAGTTCCCGCTTTTCAGAGGCCAGCACATAGCGGCCGTCCCGATAGAATTCCGATGCTGCGGCATCCAGGGCGATGCCCATGTCCCGGCCCGGATGATAGCCGGCGGCTTCAATGGCCTTCAGAATATAGGTGATGGCTTCTTCATTGGACTTCAGGTCCGGAGCAAATCCGCCTTCATCTCCCACCGCCGTGTTCAGGCTGTCGGCGGACAGAATTTTTTTGAGATGATGAAAGGTTTCGGCCCCCATGCGCACGGCCTGGGAAATGGATTCCGCCCCAAAGGGCACGATCATGAATTCCTGGATGTCCAGATTATTGGCCGCATGGGCCCCGCCATTGATCACGTTCATCATGGGAATGGGAAGCATGCGCCCGTTCACCCCGCCGATATAGCGGTAAAGAGGCAGCTCCACGGCCCGGGCCGCGGCCCGGGCCGCAGCCATGGATACGCCGAGTATGGCGTTGGCGCCCAGGCGCTGTTTATTTTCCGTGCCGTCCAGTTCGATCATGAACCGGTCCAGGGCCGTCTGATCCAGGGCGTCCATGCCGATGACGGCGGGCGCGATTTCATTGGTCACATTTTTCACGGCGGTCAATACGCCCTTGCCGCCATACCGGGTGTCGGCCGTATCGCGCAATTCCAGGGCTTCCCGCACACCGGTGGAAGCGCCCGAAGGCACGATGGCCCGGCCCATGGCGCCGCTGGACAGAAACGCATCCACTTCCACGGTCGGGTTTCCTCTGGAATCCAGCACCTCTCTCGCCGTCAGATTTACGATCTCGGTCATGGGTCATGCTCCGTAAGGGGGGGTGCTTTGCAGGTACAAAGCGGAAAAGGGGTATCCGCGAACGAAACAGCGGAAGGCAGCCTTCGTCCGTAGATGGTATTGATCAAAAAACCCGATAATGGTAGTCTCAGGCGGTCGGATTGTCAAGGCGAAGGCGGATCAAAAAGGAGATGGGCCCCAGGCGCTGAATCCCGGGCCGGCGTTCTGGCCCGGCCTGGGCATACCGCAAGGGATGGGAGGGAGGGTGAGAACCCCATGAAATTTCTGGACCGCATCCGGCAGATGAAAAACCGGGCCTTCATGGAAGCGGCGGCAGCCGCCGGGGCCATGGTCGCGGCCGCCGACGGGCTGGTTTATCCGGAGGAGACTGCCAAACTATTGGAATTTATACGCCTGGAGGAATCCCTCGGCGCCTTTGACGCCGGGGAGGTGCTGCTGGTGTTTGAAAAATACGTGGAGCGCTTTGAATTCGATCCCCGGCTGGGAAAGGAGCAGGCCTTCGCGGCCCTGCGGCGGATTGAACGGCGCAGTGATGAGGCCCGGCTGGTGGTATTGCTCAGCATTGCCATCGCGACCTCCGACCATGAGTTCACCATCGGCCAGAAGCGGATCATCCGGGAAATCTGCACGGTTCTGGGATTGCGGGATGATGAATTCGAACTGGACGGGCCGCCTCCCAGATGGAATGTGCCCCATCGGCCCCGCCCGGAAAGCGGCGCGGGAAAACAGAAAAAAAAGCCGGACCTTACCGCCGCGCCGGATTGGATGCGGCGGACCGATATCATGCCGCCGCCCCTGTCGTCCACACCCCATACGGAAAAACGAAATCCGGCTCCGCCTGAATTTCAGGATCTGTTTCCGGAACCCGGGTCCGCGCCGGAACCGAAATCCCATCCCCCGCCTCTCCCGGCGGCCCCTGATTTTCTGCCGGAGCAGTACTGCCGGAGAGGCGGTTCCGAAGACGCCGGGAGAAAGGCGGATGAAAAACAGGCCCGGGAAACCGACGCAATTCCGGAGTGGATGCGCAGGACGGCGCATTCCCGTGCCGGGGCTGCGGAGGGAGGAAAAAAACGCCGGAACGCCGCGCCAAAAACAGATTTACCAAAAACAGATTTAGACGACGGGATCCCTGACTGGATGAAAAAATGACCGGATGAAAAAACGACGGCCGGAAAGGCGGCTGATGAAAGAACCGCCGCCTGTATCCGGTGATGGCCTGTTCCTGCTGGAAGAACCTGAATTCATTCCCTGGCCGCCAGCGGCATGCCCCCCGCTTTTTCCTCATATACGCCCATGAGAAATACCGTTGCCAGCGGCAGGGTGAACAGCCAGCCCACCAGTAAGGATGATCCGATGGAGGAAATGCCGATAAACAGGATGGCGACGATGAGATGGTCCATCCGGTCCTCTCCATTGGCGATCTCCACGCTGGCCTTCAGGGCGTCGATCAGCCCCATGTGACGGTCGGTCATCATGGGGAAAAGATACAGGGAAAGCCAGGTGATGGCGAAAGAAAGGATCAGTCCTGGCAGAACGAACATGGAAAAAGCGATGCCCAATACGATAAAGACCACCACGCTGAATCCCAGGAGGGGAAGAAAGAGGCCCAGCCGGGAAAACAGATCCTGCACCCTGGGCTCTCTTCCATCTCTCACGAGCATGAGAATGGAATGACAGTAGGCGGCGAAAATGACCGGAGAAAGAATACCGAGGGAAAGGGTACTGGCGGCGGCCGCCGCCAGGGTCAGGATAATCAGCGGCACAATGGATTGCAGTGTGCGTTTCCAGGCGGTCTCCAGATGCGTTTTAAAATCCATTTCGGATCTCCTTGGGGTTACGGGATTCAGAAGAGGACGGGCATTGATTTGACTGCTGGTCCGCGAAGTGGGCAGCGGGTGTTCCGGCGCCGTGATCCGCATGGTCCGCGATCCGCTGGCATCACCAGGAGCCGTCCAGCCCGCGCAGGCCGTTCATATAGAGCCGGCCGCTGGATACGAACATGGAATACGCCGTCACAAAGAGAGGGATCCGGATTTCTTCGGCCATGGCGATGATGCGCCCATCGACCCGTTTGCCGCGTACAATGACCAGGGCGCCCACGCCGGATATATGGGCGGATCGCACGATCTGGTCCGTGATGACACCGGTGAGAAACACGCTGTCCCTGGCGACGGAAGACAGGATGACTTCCATCAGGTCCGCGCCGCCGGCCGCCACGACCTCCCGTTCCAGCAGGGATTCGCCGGCAAGACATTCGGCGTTCAGTATTTTTCGTATTTCCAGAAGTTTCATAAGATATAATTCCCCGGATAATCATTCCATTTCGTGTCCATAAACAGCCGGAATATTCCATAGCACCAGTAAAATGTCAATAATGATCAGGAAATGAAATTTCTTTCATTTGATGAATTGGTTTTATGACGCCGCTCTGTCTCTATGGACGAAACAGGGACGTCCCCCGGCCGGGCCGACCCATGAAGTATTTCGCAGGATCGCCGAATTCGCAATTGACCTGGCGCCGGCGGCTGCCGTATACTCTCTTTCTGAAATTCCATGAACCAGCGCCAGCCGTTCAGGCTGCTGGCAGGGTCGGGTATTCCGAAGACGTTCGTGACGCCAGGCCCGGACGGACCCCCCGGAAAGAACCGGAGTGATAAAGAACCGGATTAATAAAGACCGGAGTGATAATGACTGTTTCTGACACCGCTTCCGATTTTTTTTTGAACCGGAATCCCCTGGATGAAATTCCCAGAATCAGGGAAACCGCCGCCTTTATCCGCCGGCGGATGACCGGCATGGCGGATGGAGAGACCATTTCCGCCGGCATGTTCACGGGCACGGGTCTCGGTGACAGCGCCGGGGGGGTGAGGACTGATCTGGTCATTCCCTATGAAGACCTGCCCCATTTTCCCCGCTCCACAGTGGAAAGTCATAAAGGCCGCCTGCTGATCGGAAGGCTTGGCGGGGTCCGCGTCATGGTCTTCCAGGGCCGGTTTCATCTATACGAAGGCTATCATCCCCTGGAAGTGGTCTATCCGGTGCGGCTGCTCCGGGAAATGGGCGGCCGGATACTGGTGATCACCAATGCGGCGGGGGGCATTGATCCGGCATTTTCCACCGGGGATATCATGATCATGGCGGATCATATCAATCTGACCGGTGAAAACCCCCTCGCGGGTTCCAATCCCGATGAATGGGGCATCCGGTTTCCGGATATGGCGGCGGTCTACGACCGCAGGCTCCGGGATCACGCCCGCGCCGTCGCGGAAGAAGCCGGGTTTTCCCTCCAGAGCGGCGTATATGCCGGGCTCAAGGGCCCCTCCCTGGAAACCCCGGCGGAAGTCCGGATGCTCCGGCGCCTGGGCGCTTCCGCCGTCGGGCTTTCCACCGTGCAGGAGGTGATCGCCGCCGTGCATGCGGGGTTGCGGATCCTGGGGCTTTCCGCCATCACCAATATCAATGATCCGGATGACCCCCAGCCCGCTGTGCTGGAGGATATTATCGAAACCGCAGCCAGAATCGCCCCCCGGCTCAGCATTCTCATGGAAGGCGTGGTCCGCCGCTGGGCCGCCGAAGCCGCCTGATCTGATTGATCCAATTGATCTGATTGATCTGATTGATCTGATTGATCTGATTGATCTGATTGATCCATCGGGAAAAACGTCAATGTCCTGCCCGGCGGCTGACTGCCGGGTTTCTCATAATCCGTCCCCCCAGACAAGGCGCTGCCGCAGATTCGCCGACAGGAGATCCCCATGACCGCCGCCGCAGATTCCCGATCCGCCGATATTCTCATCAGAAACGCCCGCATCCTTCCCATGACCTCGCCGGAGGCCGAAAGCGGCGTTTCTCCGGGAATACGGATGATCGAAAACGGCTCCCTGGCCGTTGCCGGTGATACCATCGCGGCCCTGGGAACGGCTGAAGAGATGACGGACTGGACGGCAGACCGCGTCATCGACGCGGAAAACGGCCTTCTCCTTCCCGGCCTGGTCAACGCCCATACCCATGCGGCCATGACCTGTTTCCGGGGTCTGGCCGATGATCTGCCCCTCATGAGCTGGCTCAACGACCATATTTTTCCGGCTGAAGCCCGCCTGCGCCCGGAGATCGTCAAGGCCGGCTCTCTTCTGGCGGCCGCAGAGATGATGCTCTCGGGCACCACCTGCTGCTGCGATATGTATCTGTATGAAGACAGCGTGGCCGCGGCCATGGCAGAAGCCGGCATGCGGGCCGTGGTGGGGGAGGTGCTCTTTGATTTTCCATCCCCGGCCTATGGGGAGATCGAAAAGGGCTTCGCCCATACGGCCCGGCTGCTGGAGAAATGGAAAGGCCATCCCCTGGTATCCGTTGCCGTGGAGCCCCATTCCCCTTATCTGTGCGCGCCGGAACTCCTGGAGCACGCCGCCGGACTGGCCCGGGAGCATGAGGCCCTGATCGTGATCCATGTATCCGAAACCAAAACCGAAACCGCGCGGATAAACGAGAAATACGGCTGCTCTCCTGTGGCGCACCTCCACGGGCTCGGGGTTCTGGGACCGGATCTTCTGGCCTGCCACTGTGTGGTTCTGTCCGCAGAAGATATCGCCCTTCTGGCGGATCATGAAGTCAAGGTGGTCCATAACCCGGAATCCAATATGAAACTGGCCTCGGGCATCGCACCGGTGCCAGATATGCTGGATGCCGGCATCTGCGTGGCCCTGGGAACGGACGGGGCCGCCAGCAATAACGACCTGGATCTGTTCACGGAAATGGACACCACAGCCAAGCTCCATAAGGCGGCCCGCCTGGATCCTTCCGTCATGCCGGCTTCTGCGGTATTGCGGATGGCCACGGTGGACGGAGCCCGGGCTCTTGGCCTGGACCGCTTCATCGGTACGCTGGTGCCGGGAAAACAGGCGGATATGATCCTGGTGCGCACGGACGCGCCCCGGATGACGCCGCTGTATCATCCGGATTCGGCTCTGGTGTACGCCGCCTCGGGTGCGGATGTGGATACCGTACTCATTGCCGGCCGCGTGGTAGTGGACCGGCGGCGCGTCACCACCATGGACCTGGACGCAGTCAGGGCCGGGGTCCGGGAGATTGCCGCCCGGTATATGGCCGGTCTGCGGTGAGATGATTCCGCCGGCTTCTCTTTCGCGCGGAGCTGGCGGGTATCCGCTCTGTTTTTTTTCGCGAATCCTTTTTGTTCCCGTTTTTCGCGGCCGGCGCCCGTTTCTTTTTCCGTATCGAAAACCGCCGGGACGCAGCCCTGAAACTCAGGGGGCGAAACAAGGAGAATGAATGGAGCGGATATTCCATCCCGGATCCATCCTCATAATGGACGCGGGCCCGGATGAACCCGGGGCCCGGCTGCTGGAAAATCTGAAGCGATGCGGATACCGGGGCCGTATCATGCCCGTTTCCGCAGCCGCCGCAGAAGCGGGGGGGATGGCCTGCGCCCCTGATCCCGAAACTGCGGCCGGTCTTCTGGACCGCCCGCCCGACCTGGTCATGGCCGTCCCTCCGCAAGAAGACGACGGCAAAGAGGCCCCGGACTTTCTGCCGGAGCTGATTCGCCGTTGCGGCCGCCTCGGCGCGGCCGGGATCGTGGCCTGCGCGGGCGGCGAACGGCGCCGCAATGACGGACGGGCCTCCCGGCGTTCCTCTCTGGCCGCCATTGCCCGGGAGTCCGGGGTGCGGCTTCTGGGAATCTCTTCCATGGGATTCGCTGTGCCGCATCTCTCCCTTAATGCGGGTTTTGCGCGCGATCTTCCCTTGACCGGCCGCACCGCCTTTATCTCCCAGAGCGGATCTGTCAGCGCCGCCATCCTGGATATTTCTCTTCATTCCAAAATCGGGTTCCGGTATTTCATCCACCTCGGTTCCATGGCTGATCTGGATTTCGCGGACCTGATTGATTATCTGGGCAATGATCCGGGTGTGGACGCCATTCTCCTGTACATGGAACATCTGCGCGGATTTCGGCGGTTCATGAGCGCAGCCCGGTCCGTGGCCCGGATTAAGCCCATTATCGCGCTGAAAAGCGGGCGGTCGGCGGTGGGCGCGGCGGCGGCAGCGGCCCATACCGGAGTCATGGCGGGAGAAGACGCGGTGTATGACGCCGCGTTTCATCGCTGCGGCATCTTGCGGATCCACCGGTTCCACGACCTGTTCGATATGGCCGGGCTCATGGCCCGGCGGTCCCGGCAGCATGGCGGACGACTGGCCGTGGTGACCAATGCCGGCGGCCCCGCCGTGGGTGCGGTGGATTGCCTGGAAAGCCTGCATCATGGCGGAGGCGGTGTGGCGCCCGCCGTGTTTTCCGAAGAGACAATCGAACGACTGGACGCGGTGGCCCCCAATGGATGGAGCCGGTCCAATCCCGCCGATCTGAACGCCTTTGCCACCCCGGCCCAACTGGCGTCCGCAGCGGAAATCTGCATGGTGGCGCCGGAAACGGACGCGGTCCTGGTGATCGTGACGCCCCATGAAAATTCCTGTCCGGAGGAGACGGCCCGGGCGCTTGCGGCCGTGTTTCCGGAATCCGTGCGTCACGCCCGCGCCCTTTACACCGTCTGGATGGGCGGACCGCGCATGGAAAAGGGGCGCGCGATCCTTCATCGGGCCGGCATTCCTGTTTTCGATTCTCCGGAGCGGGCGGTGCGGGCTTTTGCCGCTTTGTTCGATCATACCCGCTGCATCCACATGCTCAATGAAATTCCGGCCCGGCCTCCCCTTTCACCGGGTGCGTCCCGGCGCTCCGGATCGGCCAGATGCGGGGCCGGCGCGTATCCGGAATTTTGCGGGGCGTACTCCGGAGATGCCGGGAAAGAGATTGTCCGCCGCCATCTGGAAGGGGAGGAAGCGGGCGGCGGCCGCCGCTTTCTCCCGGAAACAGCGGCCAGGGAGCTGCTGGCGGTCTGCGGCATTCCGGTGACCGATACCCGCCGGGTGACGGATGGCGATGCGGCCTGGCGGGCGGCCCTGGAGATTGGTTTTCCCGTGGCCCTGAAAATCGATTCCCCGGATATTCTCCATAAAAGCGAGGCCGACGGGGTGCGGCTGGATCTGCAGACCGAGTTCGAAGTGTACGGGGCCTTTCGGCGGATCATTGACAATGCCCGCCAGCGGTTTCCCGAGGCCCGCCTGGACGGCGTCAGCGTACAGCCCATGGTCCGGCGGGGGCGTTTCGAGATCATTACGGGCATCCGGCGGGATCCCTCCTTCGGGCCGGTCATCCTGTTCGGCATGGGCGGGCGCATGACCGAGATCATCGGGGACCGGTCCCTGGGCCTGCCGCCCCTGAACCGTCTCCTGGCCCGGCGGATGATAGAACGGACCCGCATGTATCCGGCCCTGGCGGCCGACCGTCATGGCGGTATCATCCTTCCCCGGCTGGAGGAACTGCTGATATGCCTTTCCCATATGGCCGTGGACCTGCCCGAAATCGAGAATCTGGACATCAACCCCCTGATCATTACCGGAAGGGAAATCCGGGCCGTGGATGCCCATGCCGTACTCTCTCCTTCTTCCGTGCCGTCTCCCCATCACCTGGTCATCAGTCCCTATCCCGCCGTTCAGGAGACGCGTGTCCGGCTGAAAAGCGGAGAGAGCCTGTTCATCCGCCCGGTTCTGCCGGAAGATGCCGTGCCCATGGAAGAAATGTTCGGCCGCATGTCCGCCGCCAGCAGATATTTCCGATTTTTTTCTCCCATGAAAGAATTGCGGCGGGATCTGCTTGTCCGGTTCACCCAGGTGGATTATGACCGGGAGATCGCCCTGGTGGCGATTTCCGAAGACGGGGAGGATATGGCGGGGAAAACGGGCTGCCGGCTGGAAGGCGCGGGGCGGATTCACACCATGCCGGACAGCGGGGCGCCCGGCGGCATGCGGGCCGAATTCGCCGTCTCCATTCCGGATGACCGGCACGGACAGGGCGTAGGCGCAGCCATTTTGCGCCGATGCCTGGAGATCGCCGATGAGCGCGGCATCCGGCGGATTACGGGGGAGGTCATGGCGGGCAATACGGGCATGGTGAGCCTGGCGAAAAAACTGGGATTCACGGTGGGAAAAAGCGGGGAGGGCGGCATACTGACCCTGCGCCGGATTCGGGAGCGATGAGACTGGACGTTTTCCGCCGCGTGTCACTTTCAGGGCGGGATGCAGTCCACTTCAGGCGGAGCGGACAAATCCGGCGGCGAAAAAGCCGTCCATGCCGTGGAGATCCGGACGGGAGGTGAACCGGCCCAGGCGGTCCAGAGGCGGCGAAACCGACGGCGGCACGGCCCCCTGATCCGGGATGGGGGCGAAATCCGGATGCGCGGCCAGAAAGGCTTTGGCGATTTCATGACCTTCTTCCGGCTCCATTGAGCAGACCGCGTAGACCATCCGTCCGCCGGGGCGCAGGACCGGGGCCAGCCGTTTCAGAAAGCGGGACTGCCGCGCCGCGTACCGGCCAAGATCCTCCCCGGCGGCCTTCCATTTGCCGTCGGGATTCCGCCGCAGCACCCCCAGCCCGGAGCAGGGTGCATCCACCAGAATCCGGTCGAAGGTTCCCAGATCTTCCGGCAGGGGTGCGTTCAGATCCAGCACGCGAGCGGCGGCGCAGCGGACACCCAGCCGCGCCATTTCCCCTTCCAGCCGTTTCAGCTTTTCCGGTGCGCAATCGGCGGCCACCAGCTCGCCCCGGTCGTCCATGAGCCGGGCCAGATGCCCGGTTTTTCCCCCTGATCCGGCGCAGGCGTCCAGTGTGCGCTCGCCGGGCCGTGGCGCCAGCAGGAGAGACGCGATCTGGGCCGCTTCGTCCTGCACCTGAAACCCGCCCCCAGTAAAGGTCGGCACGGACATGACCGCGCCGGAAACGCCCCGCAAGATCAGCCCGTCCGGGGAAAATTTCGTGGGAACGATCTCGATTTCGCCGGTTTTGCGGCCCGGCTCGCCGCTCAAATCGCCGCCCGATGGCTTCTCCGATATTCTGGCCGGACGGCGGCCAGCCGCCTGGCCCGCCAAAATCGCGGCGGCCACTTCTTCCCGCGAATGGCGCAGGGCATTGGCCCGGATCGTCAGGGGCGGGATTTCGTTGCAGGCCGCGCACAGGGATTCCGCCGTCTGGCGGCCGAACCGGAAAATCCAGCGGTCCACCAGCCAGCGCGGCATGGACTGCGTTACGGAAAGCCATTGGGCGAAGTCCCTGGCGCGGGAGGGCAGGGGAATGCGGTTCCGCTTCCGGGCCGCATTGCGCAAAACGCCGTTGACGTACCCGGAAATCCATTTCTTTTTCAGGGATTTGGACATCTCCACCGAAGTGTGGACCGCAGCGGCGTCCGGCACCCGGTCCATGAAAAACAACTGGAACAGACCCAGTCGCAGGATCTGTTTCACCGGCGGATCAATTTCGTCCGGCGGCGTTTTGGACAAGCGGGAAATCACATGGTCCAGATACCCCCGCCGCCGGACCGCGCCGTAGACCAGGGCCTGGAAAAAGGCCGCGTCCCTCGGGGCCGCCAGCGCGGAATGGCTTTCTTCCCGCAGCCGCTCCATATGGCGGTCCAAAGTGAGGTTCGGGCGGGCGTCAAGGGCGGACAGGACGGAGACCGCCAGCTTACGGGGATCTGGTTTCATTTGCGGGCGTTTCCGTCTTCCGCCTCCCCCTGAAAGCGCAGTCGCAGCGCCGCCCCGGGATACAGGGTCTCAAGCTGTACCCGCAGGGACTCCTTGGCGCGGCGCAGGATGCCGGCCTGGATGGCGTTTTTTTTCAGCAGAATATGGGCCTGGTGAATGATCCGTTCCAGGTCTTCCCGGGGCGGATTGCCGGAGATTTCATGGAAGCGGATATCCGGCTCCACAGCCAGGATTTCCGGCCGGGGCAGGTCTATCAGGACAGTGGTCCCGTTTTCTTCCGGATTCTCTCCCGTGTGAACGGTTACGGAAAAATTTCTGCGCAGATCAAAGCCGGCCAGCACCTTTGCCTTGGCCAGGGCCAGGATTTTGCGGTCGGAAAAGGGCCAGCGGCGTTCATCCCGCCAAGTGATGAAATCCGCCATATGGTATTCCACGCTCACGAATTTTGCGGCGATCCGCACCTGTTCCACCACGCTGTCACGGGTGACGATCACACGCGGGGCGGCAGTGCCTCCTGATAATCCGTCGTCCGTAATACCAGGGAAGGCCGGCAGAAAGGAGAACAGACCGGGAAGGCGGATCAGCTTTCCGGCCAGCATTCCGCTCAGAAATATTCCGAGAAACAGAACGGACAGCAGGATGCCGGTCAGCAGCAGGGGCAGGGGAGAGCGGGCCGGTTTCATGGCATTCCCGGGGAGCGGCTCAAAGGACGCATTCGCAGTCGGGCTGTTCCGTAAGGCGGGCGCCGGGCGCCACGCAGCATCCGCACAGAAATTCCCTGGTCTTCATTCTCTTTCCCGAGGCGCCCTGGAGTTCCAGAATGGCCAGGATTCCCTTTCCGCAGGCGATCCAGAGTTCGTCGGGAAAGCCTTCCAGCACGGTCCCGGGGGGCTGGTCCGTCTGCATTTCCAGGGCCCGGGCCGAAAAGATTTTCAGGCGCCGGTCCCCGAAAAAGGTATAGGCTCCGGGCCAGGGGTGGGTGCCGCGGATCCGGCAGTCCAGATCCCAGGCCGGCTCTTCCCAGTTCAGGCAGCCGTCGGATTTTTTCAGCAGGGGCGCGTAGGTGGCAAGGCCGTTGTCCTGGGGCTCGGGAACCAGAATGCCGGCCTGTAAGCCGTCAATGGTATCGACCATGACCTCCGCCCCCATGGCCGACAGCCGGTCATGGAGGCTCGCCGAGGTGTCTTCGGCGCTGATGGGCGTACTCCGCCTGATGAGCATATCCCCGGTATCCATGCCCCGCGCCATGAGCATGGACGTAACCCCGGTTTCCTTTTCTCCGTTGATTACGGCCCATTGGATGGGCGCCGATCCCCGGTATCCGGGCAGGAGAGATCCGTGGAGATTCACCGGCCCCAGCCGGGGCAGGTCCAGCAATTCCTGGTGCAGGATATGGCCGAAGGCAATGACGGCCAGAACATCCGGGGCCTCGGACCGCATACGGTCCATGAATTCCGGGTCATTCATGCGCTCGGGCTGGACCACGGGATAGCCAAGGGCCAGGGCACGTTTTTTTACCGGCGGCGGAGATACGCTGCGGCCGCGGCCCCTGGGCCTGTCCGGCTGGGTGACCACCAGGGTGATCCTGTGGCGGCTCTCATGGAGGGCGTTCAGGGCCGGAACCGCGAAATCCGGGGTGCCCATGAACACGACCCGGCAGCCGGCCTCCGGGTGTTGCTCCGTTGTCTTTACGGTCATCGGGTTTTGCCCGCTTTATTGTATTTGCGCCTGAACATGGACCGCTTCAGGGTACTCAGCCGGTCCACGAAGAGGACGCCGTGTAAATGGTCGATTTCATGCTGCAAAACCACGGCGAGAAAATCGTCCCGCTCCAGGCGCACCGGTTTACCCGTGATGTCCACGCCTTCCACGACAACCGAGGCATAGCGTTTGACATCGGCCCGAAAATCCGGAACGCTCAGGCAGCCTTCCCGCTCGGAAAGAAAGGCGCCTTCCGTTTCCAGGATGCGGGGATTGATGAGAACGCCCGGTGACTGACGATCCTGCCCCGGAAGCTGTTCGTACACGAAGAAGGATTTTTCGATTCCCACCTGCATGCTGGCCAGCCCGACGCCGGGGGCCTTGTACATCATATCAATCATGCGGCGGGCGGTCTTTTCCAGGTCTTCGTCAATATTTTCCACCGGGGCGGCCGTTTTGGTGAGAAAAGGATCCGGATATGTGAGTATATTCAGTTTTTCAGGATATGCCATGATGTTCCCCCCTTTTTTCGGGGCCGAATTCACCGATATTCGCAACGCCTTTTCCGATCCGCAATCCAGGGAAAAGGGCGGATAAGATACGGACGCAAGGGTCACCGCAAGGCAGATGCATACCATGACAACATACATCTGCGTCAGGGTCAGGTCAATGCCGGGGCATCCCTCCGCGAACAGGAAAAAAGAGAGGGCCCGGGTGATCCAGATGACTCCCGTCAGCAGGATACAGCCGCCCAGACGGAGGGGAGAGCCCGCGCCCCGGAATCCGCTCAGCAGCGCGTGAATCCGCCGGCCGGCTTTTCCACTCGTTCTTCCAGAGCGGTTCGGGCGGTCTGAATATCTTTCCGGATCTGCGCGGAAAGGGCGCCGATACTGTCGAATTTCCGTTCATCCCGCAGCCGTTTGACAAAATTGACCCGTATGGCGCGGCCGTAGATGGATTCGTCAAATTCAAAAATATGCACTTCCACCGTATAGGCATTATCGCCAAAGGTCGGGCTGTAGCCGATATTGGCGACGCCTTTGCAGTATTTTCGCTGCGTACCGGCGTCACCGGTTTCCGCGCATTCCACGGTCACGGCATAGACGCCTGTGCGCGGGGCCAGTTCATCGTGCAGCTCAATATTGGCCGTGGGGCAGTCCAGAAGTTTTCCTCCCCGTTTCCGGCCGTGGGCCACCTGCCCCCGGACCTGGTACCAGCGGCCGAGAAATTTCCGGGCTTCGGCCATTTTTCCTTCCATGACCAGCTCCCGGATGCGGGTGGAGCTGATGCGGCATGATTTGTCCGTTCCGGAAAAAATTTCATGACCGTCGGACCTATCCTGGATCCAGTCGGCAACGTACAGCTCATATCCTGTTTTCCGGGCTGCGCCGCGCAGAAAATCCAGGTTCCCCCTGCGGTCTTTTCCAAAGGAATAATCGCCCCCCACCACAAGGACTTTCATACCGAGCCGCGCCACCAGGATATCCCGCACAAATACTTCCGGCGGCATGGCGGCGAATTCCCGGTCAAAGGGGATGATGATCAGTACATCCATTCCGGCGGCCTCGATCAGCTCCGCTTTCTGTTCCGTCATCGTGATCAGGGGGGGGCGGCCCTCGGGTTGCAATACGGTGACGGGGTGCGGATCAAAGGTCACGGCGATGGAGACGCCCCTGATAGCCGAGGCCCTGCGGATGACTTCCCGCATCAGGGCCTGATGCCCCAGATGTACGCCGTCAAAATTGCCGATGGTCACAACGGCGTTTTCAAAGGGTTCATGGATGGATTCCAGGCAATGGATGCGTATCATTAGATTCTCGGCGGCTCCCCGTGTTTATTTTTTCGATGGGAAAATATTCCCTTGACACCAAAATGGAAACCCTCTATATACCTGATATCTTCCAGGGAATCAATGGCGGATTCCATCCTTTCGAAAATGACGCCGTGTTAAAAATGATGATCCCCATGCCGAAGTGGCGGAACTGGTAGACGCGCTAGGTTCAGGGTCTAGTGGGAGTATTCCCGTGGAGGTTCGATTCCTCTCTTCGGCACCAGACATAAAAAAGGGTTTCGCCGCATGGCGGAACCCTTTTTTCATGGCCGGCCGCTGGAGTTCCCCGCCGCTCTCTCCTTGTCAGGCCAGGGATCTGGTATCGCGGATAAGGGTTTTCGCGTCAAACATGCCGGGATCCAGCAGTTTCAGGTTCACCTCCCAGCCCAGATCATCGGATACGGCCTTGCGCAGATGTTCCACCAGGCGGCGCTGCCGGCGCATTTCATCGAAAAACATGGCTTCCGTGATTTCCACCAGAACGGTGAGATGGTCCAGATTCATATCGCGGGCCACTATGATCTGGAAGGCGGGGGCCGTGCCGGACCTGGTTTCCCGGCGCAGAACCCGGCTGATGCGGTCCGGGGTGATGCGCATGCCCCGGACCGCCACGGCACCGTCGCACCGGCCGGATATCCGGCGGATGCGGCAATGGGAGCGTCCGCATTCACAGGGATCATGGGTCAGGGACGTCAGATCACCGGTGCGGAAGCGGATCAGGGGAAAGGCCTCCTTGGTGATGGTGGTGAGGACCAGTTCGCCGGTTTGTCCTTCCGGCAGCAGCGCCCCTGTTTCCGGATCAATGATTTCGGGAATGAAATGGTCTTCCGGAATATGGAGGCCCGCCTTGGCCGGGCATTCCCATGCCACGCCGGGACCGAAGATTTCCGCGAGGCTGTAGCTGTCGGCGGCCGTGATCCGCCATCCGTCTTCCAGGCGCCTGCGTTCGGCTTCGGACCAGGGGCCGGAGCCGATGATGCCGGTTTTGAGGTGCAGGGACCGGGGATTGATGTCCATTTCTTCCATGGCCGCAAGAAGCCCCAGGGCGAATCCGGGGGTGGAGACCAGGGCCGTGGTCCGGAAATCGCGCATGATTTTCACATTGGCGGACAGGATTCCGTCGGGCATGGGAATGACCGAGGCACCGATGCGCCGGGCGCCGGCCTGTACGCCAAAGGATCCGGTCATGACACCGAAGCACGAGGAGACCTGGATGACATCGTCCTTGTCCAGCCCGGCGGCGGTCAGGTTCCGGGCGATGAGTTCCGCCCAGTTGTCCAGATCCACCCTGGTGAATCCCATGACCACGGGCTCGTCCTGGTGCAGCGCCGGCGCATGCAGGCGCACGATCTCGCGCAGGGGAACGGCAAACATATCATAGGGATATTTATCCATGAGATCCCGCCGGGTGAGCAGGGGCAGGCGGGAGAGATCATCCACCGAATTCAGGTCTTCGGGCATAAAATCCATCTCCCGGAACTGTTTCCGGTAGTGGGCCACATTCTTATACACCCGGTTCAGGGTCGATTGCAGGCGCTCCAGCTGCCACTGGCGGATATCATCCCGGGGCATGCATTCCTGCTTCGGATCACAGACATTCATGAGTTACTCCCAGATTTCCCGTTTATCACGGCCCAGATAGGCGCGGCGTACTTCCTGATTTTCCAGCAGGGCGGCGGCCGGTCCCTGGATATGGATGCGGCCGGTTTCCATGACATATCCCCGGTCCGCGATTTTCAGGGCCTGGCGGGCGTTTTGTTCCACCAGCAGGACGGTGAGATTTTCCATATCGCGCAGCTGGACGATGGTTTCAAAGATGTCGGCCACGATTTTGGGAGCCAGGCCCATGGAAGGTTCGTCCAGAAGGAGCAGGCGGGGCTGGTTTATCAGGGCCATGGCAATGGCCAGCATCTGCTGCTCGCCGCCCGAAAGGGCGCCGGCCAGCTGGGTCTTTCGCTGTTTCAGGATGGGGAACATCTCCATCATTTCCCGGATGCCATCGGTCAGGCGGCGTTTCCCTTCCCGGCGATACAGGATCACCCCGCCCAGCTCCAGGTTTTCCATGACCGTCATGGGACGGAAAATCTGGCGGCCTTCCGGCACCTGGGCGATACCTGCGGCCACCAGGCGTTCGGCCTTCATTCCGGTGATGTCTTTTCCCTGGTATGCGATCCGGCCTGCGGCCACGGGCTGCAATCCGGATATGGCCCTTAGCGTGGTGGTTTTTCCCGCGCCGTTGGCGCCGATGAGGGTCACGATTTCTCCCTTGTCCACATGGAGGGAGATATTTTTGAGCACCCGCGCCGGCCCGTAACCGGAGTGGATATTTGCCAGTCGCAGCATGGCGTTTCTTTCTGAAGGAATCAGCCGGCGTTTTGAGGAATAAGGCGCTGATCCCCCAGATAAGCGGCCAGCACATCAGGGTGTACCTGGATTTCCGCCGGCGCGCCCCGGGCGATGCAAGTGCCGAAATTGATCACCACCACCTGGTCCGAGATCTCCATGACCAGCTCCATATCATGCTCCACCAGCAGAATGCCGATCCCCATGTCCCGGATTTTCCCGATGAGCCGCCCCATTTCCAGGGTCTCCCGGGCGTTCAGGCCCGACGCGGGTTCGTCCAGCAGCAGCAGCCGGGGCTCGGCGGCCAGGGCCCGGGCGATTTCGAGCATGCGCTGGCGTCCCAGGGGCAGCCCGGCCGCGTTCTGGCGGGCGTGGTCTGCAAGCCCGGTGAACGCCAGCCATTCCATGGCCGTCTCGCGGATGATTCTTTCCTGGGGACGGCAGACCGGCGGCAGGAACAACGACGACAGCAGACCGCCGGTGGAACGGGTATGGCGGCCGGCCATGACATTTTCCAGAACCGTCATGGTGGAAAAAATCTGAACATTCTGAAAGGTGCGGGCCATGCCCATGTGCGCGGCGCGGTGGGGTTTCAGCCCGGAAACCAGGCGTCCCTCAAACCGCACCTCGCCCGAGGTCGGGGGAATGAATCCGGAAATCAGGTGGAACAGCGTGGTTTTTCCGGCGCCGTTGGGGCCGATGATCGCCGTGATACGGCCTTTTTCCGCCGTAAAATCCAGGTGATCCACCGCCGTCACGCCGCCGAAAATTTTGACCAGACCGGATACTTCCAGAAAAGAAGGGAGGGCCTCTGTCATGCGGCCGTCTCCCCGGCGGCAGCGCAGATCCGCCGCCATCCCCGGCGCAGCGTCCGGCGGATCATGGCGGGCCCCTGGATCAGGCCCTCGGGCATGAACAGCATGATCAGCAGGAGGATGCCGCCGTGAATGAGCATGTCATAATCCGTGTCATAGGCAATGCCGTATTCGTAAAAGGTGTCCGCCGCCGTGGACAGGGCCTCGGGCAAGAGCGAAAGGAGGACCGCTCCCAAAACGGCGCCCCAGATCCGGTGCATGCCGCCCACCGCCACCATGGTCACCAGCAGCACGGAATGCATGACATCAAAAGGGCCGGGGTCGATATAGCGCACATAAGAGGCGTACAGGCTGCCGGAAACCGAAGCATAAACCGCGCTGACGCCGAAGACGATGATTTTACAGGCGGATACGTCCACTCCGACGGAAGCTGCGGCGTCCTCGCTGCCGTGCAGGGCCATGAGACCGCGTCCCATGCGGCTGGAAACAAGATTGATGGCCAGAAAAAGGCCGATGATGACCGCGCCCCAGAGCAGATAATAGGCCCTGAGATCCGAATCAAGGACCAGGGAGCCCAGGGCCAGGGGCGGAATCTCGCTGATGCCCTCGGGGCCGCCGGTGATCCCGGTGGCGGCAGTGCAAACGATATGCACGATGGAGCCGAACCCCAGGGTGGCCATGGCCAGGTAATGGCCCTTGAGCCGCAGGGAAGGAATGCCGATGAGAAGGGAAACCGCCAGGCTGATGCCGGCTCCGGCGATCATGGCAGGCCAGGGCGTCCATCCGAATTTTGTGCAGAAAATGGCGGTGGCGTAAGCGCCCAGCGCGATGAACCCGGCATGGCCCATGGAAATCTGTCCCGCGTATCCCATCAGCAGGCTGAGTCCTGTGCAGGCCAGCACATTGACGGCGGCAGCGGCCAGAATTCCCAGGTAATACTCATTTTCCACCATTTGCGGCAAAGCGAGGAGAAACAGGGAAAACAGGGCCAGGATGATATAGTCGGCGCGGGAATTCATACGGCGGATACCCCTGTATTGGGCGGATCGGTTCCGTCTTTCCGGGAGAGCGGACGGAAGACGGGAGGCACGGACAGGCAGTTTCGGCTCCAGAATGCTTCGCAGGGATCGGGATAGGCGGTATTGGAAAACAGGAGCTGTTCCGGCGGAATTTCCACCACGAATGGCGGAATTTCCTCCATATCCGCGTCCATGAGTCCGCTGATGCGCACCACCAGTCTGATGGCGGACGCCGGGCTGCCAGCGGAGGGAAGAGCGATATCATAAACCGGGGTCTGGAATTTGAAGGGCACCTCAAAGATCTGGTTTTCGATGACCAGGGTGCGCAGGAAGCGGTCATCCAGAAAATCCCGCACGCCCGAGACCAGCATGGCGGATTCCAGTTCTTCGTTCCAGTCTTTGGGCAGTTCGTCCGTGAAAACGAGACGGCTGGCGTTGCCGGCAGAAAGCTGATCCATGATGAAAGAGGGCAGGCACCAGGTATCCGCCTGCCAGGGCCGGCCGCTGGCATCGCTCAGACGCAGGCGGCAGTGGAGAATATCCCGGCTTTCGGGCTCTTCGCCTTCACTGACGGCGGACAGGGAAAAAGAAAGATGCACAGGGCCGGCGGATACGGCCAGAAGACCCCGGTCTTCCGTGGGCCAGAGCAGGGGACGGCCCGGGTCCAGGATGATCCGGTGAAAGGGGGCGTCGTTCGGATCATCCGGAAACGGAAGCGGCGCGGAAAAAATCCCGGTGGCGGACATGAGCATATTCCTTTCAGAAATCCGTGAACCGGGCTGCTTCGGAAGATCCGAATATGCCGCTGGGGCGGATAAACAGAACCCCCAGCAGGACAACCAGGGCGATGGCGTCCATATAGTGAGAAGACAGGTATCCGCCGCAGATGGCCTCCATGAGCCCCAGAAGCAGGCCGGCGGCCACGGCCCCCAGGGAATTGCCCAGGCCGCCCACCACGGCGGCCCCGAATCCCTTGAGTCCGATGAGCACGCCGCGGCCGTAATCCATCTGGATGACGGGGGTGATGATGATCCCGGCCACGGCCCCCATGGCGGCCGACAGGGCAAAAGACAGCATGACCATCCGCCGGTCGCTGATGCCGGCCAGACGGGCGCTGTCCCGGTTGATGGCGCAGGCGCGCATGCATTTTCCGGTCATGGTGCGGGAGAAAAACCGGGAGAAGCCCGTGACCGTGACGGCCAGGATGCCGATAATCCAGAGGGTCTGGGGCAGGATGGCGGCCCCCATGAACATGACGGGATCTTCCGAGGAAAAATGGCGCATATAATGGCTTTCCTTTCCCCAGATGCACATGGCCGCGCCCTTCAGCAGGATGGATACGGCGATGGTGATGATGATCAGGCGCAGAACCGAAGGTTCTTTTACCGGATTGATGGTGAACCGCTCCATGAGAACGCCCACAGTCATGACCACCAGGACGGTCACGATAAAAGCCGCGAAAATGGAGAGTCCGGCCTGCATGGTCAGTGTGACCATCAGAAGTCCGCCCAGGACCACGAATTCTCCCTGAGCGAAATTGATGATGCCCGTGGAATTATAGATAATATTGAAACCCATGGCCACCAGGGCATAGATGCTGCCCCGCTGGAGTCCGCTGAACACGAATTGCAGGAAATCGGATAACTGGTGGCCGCCCATTTTCACCGCCGTCCGGCGCCTCTCTCCCTGAAATACGGGGCGCCTGAAAAAAGACACAAAAAACCGGGGACCGGGCCGCAGGCGGCCGTCCCCCGGGCCGCGATCATGGCTGGTAAATCACGAATTTTCCTTCTTTCACGGTAAGCATGCCGAAATCCTCGCGGCCCAGGCCGCAATGGTCTTCGGCGCTGTAGTGAAATACGCCCCCGATGCCGGCAAAACGACTCTTTTCCAGCTCGTCCCGGAGTTTCGCGGGATCATCTCCCGCTTTTTTCAGGGCCGCGATCACCAGGTGAAGGGCGTCATAGGCATGGCCGGCAAAGGTGGAAACCTGATCCCTGTACGCTGTTTCGTAGGCGGCCTTGTACGCGGTAAGAACGGCTTTCTGGGGATGGCTGTCGGCCACGGTGTCGGCGGCCATGATGAGTCCGGCCGGGAAAATGGTGCCTTCGGCGGATTTTCCGGCGGCCCTGGCGTATTTCACATTGGCGAATCCATGGCTCTGGTAGAGCGGGATATTGATTTTGAGCCGCCGGATAATCCGGGGTACGATGGACTGGGCCGGCACAATGGACCAGTTGATAACGGCCCCGGCCCCGCTGTTTCTGATGCGCACGAGCTGGGCTGTCATATCACTGTCGCCCGGGGCGTAGGTTTCATCGGCCGCGATGGTGATGCCGTATTCCGGGGCAATGGCCTTCAGCTGGGTGCGTCCGGCGTCGCCGAACCCGGTGGTGCCGGTGATGATGCCCGCAGAGGTGATGCCGTTATCCCTGGCGTGGGCAAAAATGCGGTGCACGGCACCGGAATCATTGGGTGCGGTTTTGAAGATCCATCTGCGTTTAGCGATCGGGCTGACGATATTGACGGCCGAAGCGCAGGAAATCATGGGGATGCCCGCCTGCTCCGCCACCGGGATGGCGGCCATGGAGGTGCCGCTGCGGCTGGGGCCGATGATGGCGGTCACGCGGTTCTTTTTGATAAGTTTTTTCACGGCGTTGACGGCCCGGGTATTCTGGCCCTGGGTGTCTTCGATGAACAGGCGCAGTTTTTTACCGTTGATGCCGCCGTTCCCGTTGATCTGTTTTGCGATCATTTCCACGGTATTTTTCTGGGGTTCCCCCAGCCAGGACGCCTTGCCGGTGATGGCAAAGGCGCAGCCCACGCGGTATGCATCCGCCGCCAGGGCCGGGGCGGCCCCCCAGACCGTCATGATCAGCAGGGCCGCCATCCCCATGATCCCGGCCCGGCGCAATGCCGTTCCCCTTATACGCTCCATTTTGCCCCCTTTTCCGCCATCGTTTTTAACGGTTGTCAATTCTGTGGTGATCCACCTGCCAGAGCCCTTCGCCGGCCGCCGGGGCAATGCCGTTTTCCCGCAGCACCGCCTCCGCCGCTTCCGGCCGGTCGAACCGGAAGATCAGAACGGCCGCCACATCGCTTTTCTGAACAAAGGAATACATGTATTCCACATTGATGCCGGCCTTCTGTATCCAGCCGAGCACACGGGCCAGAGCCCCGGGCCTGTCCGGAACCTCCACGGCCATGACTTCCGTGGTGCGGATGGTGAACCCGTTTTCCTGCAATACCCGGCGTCCATTTTCAACATCCGAGACAATAAGGCGCAGGATGCCGAAATCCGTGGTGTCTGCCAGACTCATGGCCCGGATATTGATGCCGGCCGCACCCAGGGCCGAAAAAATGCCGGCCAGCATGCCCGGCCGGTTCTGCAGAAAAATGGAAATCTGATGAAGGGTCATATTTTCTCCGGACGCGGATTCTGCCGGTATATTATTTTATGGCATATTATTTTATGGTATATTATCTTGTGATATATAATTTTATATTTTAATTACAATTAGTTATAAAATAATTTACAGCGCCGCCGGCAAGGCGGTCAGGCCGGTGGTTTCGGGCAGGCCGCACATAAGGTTCATGTTCTGGACGGCCTGGCCGGACGCGCCTTTGACCAGGTTGTCAATTATGGAAATAATGATCAGCCGCCCGGCGGCCTCGTCCGTGAAAAGTCCGATATCGCAGGTATTGGTCATGCGTACATGGGTGGTCACGGGCGATTGTCCTTCGGCCCGCACACGCACGAAGGGGCGGCCCTCGTAAGCCGCCAGCAGGCAGTCGCGGATTTCGGAGACAGATACATCCCCGGCCGGCCGGGCATAGATGGTGGTGAGCATGCCCCGGGTCATGGGAACGAGATGGGGCACAAAGCTCACATGCAGATCCGTTTCCGCCGCCAGGCCCAGCTGTTCGTTGATTTCCGGATTATGCCGGTGGGCCGCCACTTTATAAGCCCGGAAGCTCTCATTGACCTCGGAAAAATGGGTTCCCAGGGACAGGCCCCGTCCCGCGCCCGACACACCGGACTTGGCGTCACAGATGATATTCGACGCAGAAATCAATTTTTTTCGCAAAAGCGGAATCAGCGGCAGCAGAACGCTGGTGGGGTAGCAGCCGGGATTGCCCACGATCCGCGCACTGCGGATTGCGTCTTCATAAATTTCGCACAGGCCGTAGACCGCCTCATCCAGGAGATCTGTCGCGGTATGGGGTTCGTAGGCGGATTCGTACAGTGCGGCCGACCGGAACCGGAAATCCGCAGACAGATCCACCACCCTGCCGCCGGCGGCCAGAAGTTCCGGCGCCAGTTTCATGGGAAGGCGGTGGGGCAGGGCGGTAAAAAAAATATCCGCTTTTCCCGGGGTCGCGGCGGGGTCGTATTCCTCACAGACCAGATCCGTCAATCCCTTGAGACCGGCAAAGGCCGGATAAATTTCCGCGTAGGCCCGGCCTGCGTACTGGCGCGAGGTCAGGCAGGTCAGTTTTACCTCGGGATGAAGTGCGAGGATACGCACCAGCTCGGCGCCGGTGTACCCGGTTGCCCCGATAATGCCGACCCGGATCATAGGGATGTTCTCCTTGGAAATTTTAGCATGGCATATTAAAAAAAATCTATCCACTGTTAAAAAGAACCGGATATCACGAAGGAGCCGCGCTGGCAAGGGGATTGTCGGCGAATGACGGACCGGGGGGCTTTCGCCGGTCTGAAAAAGTTACCATAATTTATCTTATCAGACATTCTTGGTCAGACTCAGACATTGAATCCTCACACCATGCGTTCAATTTCGGCGAACCGTTTTTTCAGACGTTTGGGTGATATCCTGACCGCCGTTTTCAGTTCCTGGGCATAAAGAGAGACTTTGTATTCCTCGATCATCCAGTAGAAATCTTCCACAGCGGCCCGTTTTTCTTCTCCCGTATCCGGATTCAGATCCCTGACGAGTTCAGCCAGACGGGCGGTTTCGACGGCTACCAGGGCGGCCCTGGCACGGTCTCGCTCGAAATTCTCCAGGGCACGCCCGGTGCGCACGACAAGGGCCCGGATATACCGGGGCAGATGGCGGATGCGCGGTAATCCGTAGAGTTCGATAAAGTGCCCGGGTACAATCCGGGCCAGATCGTCCCGGCGTTCGGAAATAAAACGGATGGCAGTAATTCTGCTCCGGTGAGCGTTTTCCCATTCAAAAAAACGCCCCCGGCATTCCCGCACGGCCGCCATCACGGACCGGACCGCCTCCCGCAGCTCGTCGGCCGCCGGAAAAAGGATTTCCCGGACGTCTGCCACATGGGTTTCAAAAGCGGTTTTTTCCCGCAGGCCGCTTTCCAGATGGGCCCTGGATAGATGCGCTTTCATCCGCCGGACGATTTCCGGAACCCCGCCGAAATAGACGGCGGCCCCGGCCATATCACGCCCCGGATGGAGACGCGCTCCGAGCCCGCGCATATCCCGGGCCAGGGCCAGTTCCGTAAGCCGGGCAACGCCCCTGGAATGGGCGGACAGGGCCCGCCGCCGATGACGGAATACGACCAGATCCAGCCGGGATTCCGTTCCTTCGCCTTCCACGCTCAGCCCGGGCCAGGCCGTGAATTTCCGCCCCCGGTCTCCACGAAAAGTGATGGCATCGGGCAGGTCCGGGAAATCCCATTCCGTAACGCCCCTGCGCTCCCACCTGCGGCGCAGGGCCTCAAAACGCTCCTCATCCATTGGCGGAGCATGACGGCGGCTGAGCAGGGAGGGATCACGTCCGGCCTGCACTTCTTCTCCATCGCCCGCGACGATGGCAATCCGCATTTTCAGATGATCCGGCACCTCGTTCACCGGCCATGCCGAAACCGGTATGGAGATGCCCATCCGCGACGCAATAAAATCACTCAGGGCCGCCGCCAGCGGGATTTTCGTGTTCCGGGCCATTTCCGCGAAAATCCGGGATGCGGTTTTGTTTACGGGCGAAAGGCGGCGCCGGTAGTCTTTGGGCAGTCCCTTGAGCAGAACCTGGATTTTTTCTTCCAGAAGGCCGGGCACCACCCAGTCCAGGGCCTGGCGGGGCAGGGAGGCGGCCAGATCTCCCGGCACCCGCAGGGTCACGCCGTCTTTTCCGGCGCCGGGGTCGAACCGGTATTCGCAGGACAATTCAATATCGCCCTGCAAGACCGTTTCCGGAAACCGTTCCAGTTCCTCTTCATCGGGGTGATATCGCCGGACGTCCCCGGGCCGCATATACAGAAACCCGTCCCCGCCCTTTTTCCGGATGAGCCGGCGCAGGCCGGGGATATCGTAAACCGGTTCGTCCAGGCGTTCCCGGTAAAAGGCGGCCAGATCCTCTTCACTCACCAGGATGTCCCGGCGGCGGATACGGTCTTCCTCTCCACGCACCCGGGATATGAGATCCCGGTTATGGCGGATAAATCCGAATTTCTGGCGGATCGCATCGGAAACCAAAGCCCCGTGGACAAAAATCCGGCTGGCTTCCTCCGGATCCACCGGCCCGTAGGGCCGCCGCCGGCGGGGTACGATCACCAGCCCGAACAGGGAAACCTGTTCCATGGCGATAACGGCCCCCCGTTTTTTCTCCCACCGGGGGGAAAGGAAGGTGGACCGGCACAGATCCCCGGCCGCCGCTTCAATCCACTCCGGCCGGATCGTGGCGATATTGCGGGCAAAGACCCGGCTGGTTTCCACAATCTCGGCGGCCATGATCCAGTCGCCGGCTGTTTCAAAGGCTCCGGAGCCGGGAAAAAGCATGACCTGCCGGTCCCGGGCCGCCCGGTAGAGAAATTTGTTCTCCCGGACGGCGATATTGCTCAGAAACCCGGTCAGCAGGGCCCGGTGCAGGGCCGCTTCTTTCGGGGCATAGCCGCCCTCCTCTTTTTGTCCGCCGGCCGCCTCCCCTCCCCTGCCCTGGTCCACCTGGTTCCGGATACCGCCTTCGTTCAGAATTTCCCGAACCTGAAAACAGATATCCCGCCATTCCCGCATCCGCCGGAAGGAAAGAAAATGATCCTTGCAGAAACGACGCATTCTGGAAGTGGATTTATGTTCGTCCCGCTCGGCGTGGTATGCAGTCCAGATACGCAGCAGGGTCAGAAAATCAGAGCGGGAATCAAGGAACCGGGCGTGGGCTGCGTCGGCGTGCTTCTGTTTTTCCACCGGCCGCTCCCGGGGATCGGGCAGGCTGAGCGCCGAGACCACAATGGCGGCCTCATCCAGGCATCCTTCGCGGGCGGCGGCAATGAGGATGCGCGAAAGACGCGGGTCCAGCGGAAGCCGGGCCATGAGCCGGCCCTGTTTTGTAAGGCGCTCTCTTCCCTGAACACGGGTAAGGGCCCCGAGTTCTTCCAAAAGACGAAATCCGTCCTGAAGCCCGCGCTCGGCCGGGGGATCCACAAAGGGGAACGTCCGGGGATCCTCCAGGTTCAGGGCCAGCATCCGCAAGATGACCTCGGCCAGATTGGCCCGCAGGATTTCGGGAGGCGTGAACCGGGGCCGGTTTTCAAAATCTTCCTCGCTGTACAGGCGGATGCAGACACCGCCCGCCACCCGGCCCGAACGTCCCTTGCGCTGGTCCGCGCTGGATCGGGATATGGGCGCAACGGGCAGGGCCGTGGTGCGGGTGCGGGGGGAATAGCGGGAAATCCGGGCCAGGCCCGTATCCACCACAAAGCGGATGCCGGGCAGGGTGATGGAGGTTTCGGCCACATTGGTGGACACAATGATCTTGCGCCGGCCGTCATTTTTGAATACGCGGGACTGTTCCCCGGCCGCAAGCCGGGCAAAAAGCGGCAGGACCGTTCCCGGGGGATATTGCCGGGCCTCCAGCAGTTCGCAGGTCTCCCGGATATCCTGCTCCGTGGGCATGAAAACCAGAATGTCGCCGCCGCAGGGGCTTTCCATCTGAATCCGGTCCACGGCGGCCACGGCCAGATCCACATGGGTGCGGCCGGCGTCCGCTTCTTCCGGAGGCCGGTAGCGTACCTCCACGGGATACATCCGCCCGGAAACATTGATGACCGGAGCCCCGTCAAAAGCGGCGGAAAATTTTTCCGTGTCAATGGTGGCCGAGGTGATGATCAGCTTCAGATCATTTCGCTTCCTGATGAGAGTCCGCAGGATGCCCAGCAGAAAATCAATGTTCAGGCTGCGTTCATGAGCCTCGTCAATGATCAGCGTATCATAGGCGAAAAGGCGCGGATCACTTTGGGTTTCGGCCAGCAGGATGCCGTCGGTCATGACCTTGATATAGGCATCGGGTCCAGTTTCATCAGTGAACCGTACCCGGCAGCCCACGGATTTTCCGATTTCTTCGCCCAGCTCCCCGGCGATGCGCCGGCTCACGGTCATGGCCGCGATGCGCCGGGGCTGGGTGCAGCCGATGCACCCGTCGATGCCCCGCCCGGCCTCCAGGCAGAATTTGGGGATCTGGGTGGTTTTGCCGGAGCCGGTTTCACCGGCGATAATCACCACGGGATGGGCCTTGATGGCGGCGATGATATCGTCTTTTCGGGCCGTGATGGGAAGCGCGTCATCGCAGACGGGCCTCGGCCTGTTCCGGATACGCTGTTTCCGGGCCCCGGCCGATGCCTTTATTTCTTCGGCGATGGCGGAAAGATCCGCCTTTTCTCCTGATATCCGCAGGCGGTCAAGCCGGCGATGAAATTTCCGGCGGTCTTTTTTACCGGCATGCCGGATGGCGTTTCGGAGTTTTCTGATCTGGGTCATTCCGGTAAAAGAAAGGCGCGCACCCGCTTCATGGAATTTCTCCTTCATCAAGCACCAGCCGGTAAATGGGCGTGGGGTTTTCCCTGCCCTTGAGCATCACCGGTTCCAGTTCTTCCAGCCCGGCCACGCCGTCCACCCCCGTGATCCCGCCCTCGCCCACAGCAGCAACCACGTGTCCGCTGATGTAGACAGTATTGGGTTCGGCAATGGATTCAATGCGCTGGGCCACATTCACGGCGTCGCCGATCACGGTATAATTCAGATGATCCTCGGAACCGATATAACCGGCGACCGCAAACCCGGTATTCACGCCCACGGATACCTTCAACTCAGGCCAGTCCTCCTTCATATGCTCCTGGTTGAACATCTGAAGGGCGTGGATAATGCCCACGGCGGTGCGGACGGCCCGGACCGGATCATCCTCATGGGGGATGGGTGCGCCGAAAAAGGCCATGATGCCATCTCCCATGAATTTATCCAGGGTGCCGTCCTGGGAAAAGATTGTGGGAGTGACGCAGGTGAAATAAGCGTTTAAGATCCTGACGATGTGTTCTTCATCCAGTTTTTCCGAAAGACTGGTGAATCCCCTGAGGTCGGCGAATAAAATGGTGACCGGACAGCGTTCTCCCCGCAGGTGCACCATCTTGCTGTTCAGGATTTGCTCGGCAACGGTTTTGGAAAAAAAACGGCTCAGAAGCATCCGGCGATTTTCTTCCTTGAGCATTTTTTCATAAAGCCGGGTCAGAACAAGAGTGGTGGCCAGGTGATCGGCGCAAAGGGCGAGAAAATAAACCTGGTTTTTGGCGAACGGATCAAGCGGATCCCGCAGATAATCAATGACAGCAAGCAGTTTGTCATCATGAAGAACGGGCAGATAGAGATGGTCAAACTGGATATTATCGGCGTCTGCGGCCCGCAGGGATACGGAAATTTTCTGGCGCACGACGCGGCGCATGGCGATGGCGGGCGCGTCAAGGGCGCAGGAGCCGGAGCCGGTATCAGGGAGAAGCGTCAGGACTTCCCGCAGGGACACCGCGTCTTTGTCCCCGCAGCCGAGGATGAGTTCCATCCGCGTTTCATCCACGGTCAGGGTATAGATGCCGGCGTATTCAAATCCGATATAACGGCGGATGATTTCCAGCTGTTCCAGCAGGAGTACGCTGGGGGCGTGCAGGGTGGAGGATCGCAGCGTCTCGCCGAGTTCCTTGAGGATAGACAATTCCTTGATTTTTTCCTCATAACCGGTCCGTAGTCTGATAAACTGCTTTTTCAGCAGATCCCGCTCTTCCGTAATCCGCTGCAATTCCTGCGTTGTTATCTCGTCCATTCCCGTCCCCGCAACAAAATTCGCCTCACCGCCCGCTCATGACAAGAACCGCGCCACTGATTCATATCACAGCTTGCCGATACTGTCGATAAAGGAGGCGTTGTCTTTCAGGGCCTGCCGGGCCGTATTCATCAATTCATGTATCACGGATTCATTCAGGCCCGGAATCATGGATTCCAGGATACGCCAGTGTCCGTGGGAGAGCCAGGGGATAAATTCATGCAAAGCGGATTTTTTCTGTTTCTCCTCATTCGCCAGGGTCACATCCAGAAAATCGGCCAGACCGATCATCGCGGCCAGACCGGGGGCCGTCTTCGCCTTCTGCGGTTCATGATGCCAGGCCACGGCGTCCACGAGAACATGGGGCAGATTCCAGGACCGGACCAGACACATCCCCATTGCAGCATGGCTCATTCCGAACCGTTCTTCTTCCAGATTGAACAGGGGAAGATGCTCCCGATTAGAATGCTCCCGGATCTCCCGGTAGATATCTCCGAAATGCTCCAGGCCGAAAATAATGCCCACATCGTGCAGCAGGCCGGCCGTGAACACCTCATCCATATCCGGCAGCCGCAGCTTAGTCACCAGCGCCTGGGCGATAATGCCGGTGCGGACAGAGTGGCGCCACAGTATTTCGGGTTTCAGGGTATCCGCGGCGTCCTTCAGGTCAAACACCTTTGCCATGGCCAGACCAAAGGCGCTGTCCATGAGTTCGCCGGTTCCCAGAATGGTCAGGGCATGCTGCACATTATTGATTTTTTTCTGTCTGCCGTAAAAAGCGGAATTCACCATTTTCAATAATTTGGCTGTCAACGCCGGATCACCGGTCACCACTTCGGCTATCTGGGAAGCATCCACATCGGTTTTTGAGGCCAGATGAAAGACACGCATGGCCACCGCCGGAAGGGTGGGCAGATCTTCGCTGCGCTTCAAAACGGCCATTACCTCCCGGTTCCGCCGCTGGCGGATCTGCAAATTTTCTTCCAGTGACATGCGGCGCACCACGGCATCCAGACGGCGGATGGACGCTTCGTTCAGAACCTGCTGATCTGGTTTCGCCGGCCCGTCCGCTCCAGACGGGTCCAGATATTCCAGAAGAGGGGAATTCCAGGGCAGCCGGTCCCGAAATCGCTGGCGTTGTTCAACGGGCAGGACCATGAGGGCGTCCTGAAGATCCCCGGGTTCCATCTGCAGCAGACGAAAGAAGATATTGCCCCGAATATCATCAAAATATTCGCTCATATCAGGGATGCGGTTTCTCAGGGGGACGTCCGGGGCGGGCGTGTTTCCGGAAAGATCAATATCGGGTGCTTTGACCTCCGGGGCAGGATCAGACAGCCCGCATGCCAATGTTTCGGTCGTGTCGTCCGCAGGAGAAATGCCGGTCGGAGCGCCTTTATCCGGGTGTTTTTTTCCATCGGGAAGCTGGCGCGACGGATCCGCCAGCCGCAGCAGATCACGGGTGGTGCGGGCCTCTTCGGGGAAAAGAGACAGACCGATATGAATATCCGCCCTGCCTTCCAGATATTTATCAAGAACGCCATGGATTTTGGTGCGTACCACACTGGCCCCGGCTTTGTCGGTTCCAAAACAAAGGAACAGAAACATTTCTTCGCTCATGCCGGCAATGGAATCACTGTCACGGAAATGGGCGGACACATCCAACTGAAAATTACCGAGAAAAGAAGGCAGAACCGCTGCGTTATCCCGCCTGTCGATGCGGACCAGAAAAAGCGTGAGGGAGGAATTGGACCGCAGTACCTTGCTGGTTTCTTTTCGGATGAGCGCCTTGTTTTTAAGGGAAATTTCAATGGGAATGCCATTGAATCGCACTACCGGTTCAATATCGGTCAGGCAGCCGATTTTTTCGAGGGAGCGGCGGGCGTCCTGCGCATCGAATTCCGTGGAAAAAGAAGTGATGATACGGGGAGGGCTGGTAAGGATCACGCGAATCCGTTCTTCGTGCAGGGAAAATTGGGACCGCAGATAATCAGCTGTTTTTTGAATTTTCGCGCCGGTGATGATACGGTCAAACACCAGCCGGTATTCCCGGATATCATTATATACATCATATACATCATTCATAAAATCGCCTCGTCGCGGTCTGTAATTCGAAGCGGCGGGATGGCGGATAAGCTGATCTTCTGGCGATATCAGCACCGGCAGACACGATCTGACTTCAGCTCCGCCCGCCCGGACACTTCCGGAATGCTTTTTCTTGCAATGACCGCGAACCTTTCATATGCTATATATCAATTTTGAAACAAACAAGAAATTTTTTTATCGCCCCGTCTCCGGACAACCCCATGCCGCCTCAAAGAAAAAGGCCGGAACAGATGATTACGGATGAATGATATTTCCCCCAAAAAAACAGAAGCCTGTCCCGGTAATATCCTGGTGGTGGATGATGCGCCGGAAAATCTGGTCGTTGTCCGCAAACTGCTGTCAATGGCCGGCCATCGCGTTTTCCCGGCCCTTGACGCCGAAAGGGCCTTTTCCGTCATTTCCTGTCATACGCCGGACCTGATCCTGCTGGATATCATGATGCCCGGAATGGATGGATTTGAAGCCTGCAGACGCCTGAAAGCCGCGCCGGAAACATGGGATATCCCCGTCGTATTTCTGACATCCAGCTCCCAGATCGACGATATGGTGAAGGGATTTTCCCTCGGCGGGATGGATTATGTGGTCAAGCCGTTCCATAAGGAGGAGCTGCTGGCGCGCGTCTCCGTCCAGCTGGAACTCAAACGGAACCGGGATGCGCTCCTGGAAGTCAACAGCCGCCTGCGGGAGGAAATCCGCATCCGGAAGCTGGCGGAAACAGCGCTGGAGAACGAACGGAATATCGTCCGTGATATCCTGGATGCAGCCGCCGCTTTGGTACTGGTATTGACCCCGGACTACCGGATTGAGCTGATGAATCAGAAGGGAGAACAATTTCTGGAATGCGATCCAGGTGCTGCCGCGGGCGCATTCTTTTTTGATCTGTTCTGTTTTGAGAACAAAGGAGAGCAGATGCAAAAGGCCCTGGAGGCGCTTCTGGCCGGAAAAGATCAGCCGCCTTCGCTTCTGTCCCAGGGTTTTTTTGAAACCACCGTGATCATGGCGGATGCCCGGCGACGCCAATTGCTCTGGCAGGGAAGATCCCGCAAGGGCCCGGACCGGGCGGTGACGGGCGTCATTCTCTCCTCTCTTGATATCACGGAAATTCGAAAAGCGGAAGACCAGCGCGTCGAGCAGGAAAAACTGCGGGCCGCGCTGGAGATGGCCGGCGCCGTAAGCCATGAGCTGAACCAGCCCCTGCAAAGCATCAGCAGCATTTCCGAAATTTTGAAGATGAAGTACACGGACAAACCGGATATTCTGAAAAAATCAGAGATGATCATGGCGCAGCTGCGGCGCATCGGACGCCTGACGGAAAAGCTGCGTCATCTGCCCCGCTATATCACACGGGAATATGTAGACAATATCCGCATCCTGGATATTGAAACGGCCAGCCAGACCCCGTCCGGGAAAAAACCGGATTCCGGGTGACGCGTCCCCTGGCCGGCCTTTGGCGGCCCATCTCCCCCCCTCCCCTCCCCTTCCCATATTCTTTTTTAACCGGAAAGCGTTTCCGCCAGCAATGTAAGGCTTTTGAACTGAAGCAGAACAATATTCAGAAACAGAGTAAATTCAAAGAACAAAATTCTTGACATGGCCGATTTTATAAAATATGGCGAAACTATCTCAAAAAATCCACTGGAAAAACAAAGACGCATCATGCTGGATGATATCAGCCGGAAAATCCTGGGCATCCTTCAGGAAAAGGCGCGCATCCCGAACGTGGAGGTGGCCCGCCAGGTGGGCATGGCCCCTTCGGCTGTGCTGGAGCGCATCCGGAAAATGGAAAAACAGGGCGTCATCGACGGCTATGAAGTGCGCCTGAATCCGGAGCGCTTCCAGTGCCGGCAGATCGCCTTTATCACCGTGATTCCCGATCCGGATATCCCGGATTCACCCGGTGGCGGCGTCCCCGGCAACGCGCTGGCCGATCGCCTGACCGATCTGCCGGAAGTGCAGGAAGTCCATTATATCAGCGGCACTGACGGCTATCTCCTGAAGGTTCGGGTGGCGGATCCTGAAGCCCTCTGGCGGCTGCTCCAGGATCGGATCCGCCCGCTTCCCGGCGTACGGAAGACGAAAACCATGACGGTTCTGCACTCGTTCAAGGAAACGGCCCGCATCCCCCTGGAGCCGGACATCCCTGAAACCGCGTCCAAAATACCCGGAACGTCTGCAATAACGGATGCCGGGCAACAGCATGGCGATATAGATATATCTATCTGTAACAACTGATTTTTTTCATGTAAAAGGGGGTGCCTCATGCCCATGTCCGATGCTTTCCGGGAACGCCTGTTTCCCCGGCTTGAGCGGATTTCCAGCCATTTCGGCACGCCGTTCCATATTTATGACGAAGCCGGCATCCGCGATACCGGGGCCGGGCTGATATCCGCTTTTTCCGGCATTCCCGGATTCCGGGAGTATTTCGCGGTCAAGGCCCTGCCCAATCCCCGCATTCTCGGGATCATGAAAGACGCGGGATTCGGCTTCGACTGCTCCTCCGTCACCGAACTTCTCCTGGCCCGCCGCGTCGGCGCCGCGCCCGAAGACATTATGTTCACCAGCAATAATACCAGCTCCGAGGATTTCGAACTGGCCCTGGCCGATGGCGGTTGCATCCTGAATCTGGACGATATCTCGCTCATCGAAAAAACGCCGCTGATGCCTGATCTGATCTGTTTCCGGTATAATCCCGGCGAGCGCCGCACCGGAAACGAGATCATTGGCAATCCGGTGGAATCCAAATACGGGGTGAGCCATGACCAGCTGATTGACGCCTACCGCCTGGCAAGGGAGCGCGGCGCATCCCGCTTCGGTCTCCATACCATGCTGGCCTCCAATGAACTGGATCTCGACAGCCTGGTGGACACGGCGGCCATGCTCCTGGACCTGGCTGCGGAGGTAGAAGAAGCCCTGGGCATCCGGTTCGAATTTCTGAATACGGGCGGCGGCATCGGCATTCCCTATCGTCCCGGCCAGGGAGGTGTGGATATCGCGGAAATGGGGCGCCGCATCACGGGTCTGTTCCGGGAATTTGAACGGTCCCGGGGATATATCCCCCGGCTTTACATGGAATCCGGCCGCTATATGACCGGGCCGTCCGGGGTGCTGGTGACCAGGGCCATCAACCGGAAGGATATCTACCGCACCTATATCGGAGTAGACGCCTGCATGACGGCCCTGATGCGGCCGGGAATGTACGGGGCCTATCATCATATTGAGGTGCCGTTCGCCAATGGGCGTCCCGGGGAAATGGTGGATGTGGTGGGATCCCTGTGCGAGAACAACGATAAATTCGCCGTGGAGCGCTGGCTGCCGGAAATCCGGGATGACGACCTTCTGGTGATCCAGGATACCGGGGCCCACGGCCATTCCATGGGATTCAACTATAACGGAAAACTGCGTCCCGCCGAACTTTTGCTTACGGCTGACGGAAACGCGGAGCTGATCCGCCGGGCCGAAACCCCGGAGGATTATTTCGCCACCCTGGATTTTCCGGCCGACAGCCTGCCCGGCGATGCGGCCGCCAGACCGGCTCCGGACCTGATGGGCGGCTGAACCGCGCCGCCGGCGGGCGCATGCTTTTTTTCTTTCCCACTCAATGCGTTTGGGGTATAAGGCGCTGATTGATAATCGCCCGGGGAAGGTTTGCTCTTCCCTTCCCCGGGCGGTTTTCTTTTGTTCACCCCATGCCAGTATCCAAAGGAGGCCCTTTCATGCTGCCGGAAAAGGTCAGTCGCCGCATCGGCGATTATATGAAGCAAAAAGAAATTTCTTTTTCGGAACTTTCCGTCCGCACCGGTCTGAACGAATCCTTTCTTCATTCCGTGATCAAGGAGAACGCGTATCCCTCCCTGGGCCCTCTGCAGAAAATCGCCCGGGCCCTGGGGGTTCGTCTCGGCACCTTTCTGGACGATCAGATGAGCCGTGATCCTCTCCTGATCCGCCTTTCCGAACGCACGGAAGAGATGCGCATGACGCCTTCGACCGACAGTCTGGTAACCTCCCGGTATTACAGCCTGGGCAGAGGGAAAGCCGACCGTCATATGGAACCCTTTTTCATTGAAATGCTGCCCGTGGACCAGACGGAAAAAGCGCTCAGCTCCCACGAAGGCGAGGAGTTCATCGTGGTCACTTCGGGAAAAGTGGAACTCATATATGGAAAGCAGCGCTTTGAACTCGAAGCCGGCGACAGCATCTATTATAATTCCGTGGTGCCCCACTGGGTCGGATGCAGTGGCGCGGAGCCGGCTCATATGTACGCGGTACTGTATTTTCCGGAATAATCGACGATCGCGCAGACGCGCCAGGGAAGAGCGACGTGACGACCAATCAGCCGCCATTGCGGGAAGTAACACTGGGAGAAATGCTGGACGAAGCCGCCGCCCAGTTTCCGGATAATGACGCGGTGGTGTACGCGGACCGGGATTACCGGCTCACCTACCGGGAATTCAGGGAAAACGTGGACAGCCTGGCCAGGGGACTCATGACCCTGGGGATTCAGAAAGGCGAAAAAGTCGCGGTATGGGCCACCAATGTGCCCTACTGGGTGGCCCTGCAATTCGCCACCGCCAGAATCGGCGCCGTGATGCTCACGGTCAATACCAATTATAAATCCGCAGAAATCACCTATCTGCTGGAACACTCGGACGCCGAAAATCTGGTACTCATTGACGGGGTCCGCGATACGGATTATGTGCAGACCATCTACGAGCTGGTGCCGGAACTGAAACATCATCAGCGCGGATACCTGGTGAGCCGCCGCTTCCCCTGCCTGAAACGGGTCTTTTTCATGGGCCATGAGAAACACCGGGGCATGTATTCCATGCCCGAGGTCATATCCCTGGCTGTTATGACCACGCCGGAAGAATACGAGGCCCGCCAGAAAACCATAGACTGCCGCGAAGTGGTGAATATGCAGTATACCTCGGGCACCACCGGATTTCCAAAAGGCGTCATGCTCTCCCATTATAATATCAGCAATAACGGGTTCTGGATCGGAGAAAACCAGGTCTTCACTGAAAAGGACCGGGTCTGCATTCCGGTGCCCCTGTTCCATTGCTTTGGCTGCGTACTCGGTGTGCTTGCCTGCGTCAGTCATGCCGCCACCATGGTGCTTCTGGAATCCTTCGACCCCCTGCAGACCATGACCGCCGTGGAAAAAGAACGGTGCACGGCCCTGTACGGCGTGCCCACCATGTTCATTGCGGTTCTGGAGCACTCCCTGTTCGACCGTTTTTCCTACGACACCCTGCGCACCGGGATCATGGCGGGCAGTCCCTGCCCCATTGAAGTCATGCGCAAGGTCATCGAACACATGAATATGGCGGATATCACCATCTGCTACGGCCTGACCGAGGCGTCACCGGTTATGACCCAGACCCGGGTGAACGATGAAATTCGCCTGCGGGTGGAATCCGTGGGCCGGGCCATGCCTGAAATCGAAGTCAGGGTGGTGGATACGGAAACCGGTGAAACCGCGCCGCCGGGAATCCAGGGCGAGATCTGCTGCCGGGGCTATAATGTCATGAAAGGCTATTACAAGATGCCCGAGGCTACGGAAGAAGCCATTGACGCCGACGGATGGCTCCATTCCGGCGATCTGGGCATCATGGACGAAAACGGCTATCTCAGGATAACCGGGCGCCATAAGGATATGATTATCCGGGGCGGGGAAAATATCTATCCAAGGGAAATCGAGGAATTTCTGTATGGCATGGACGGCGTATCCGATATCCAGGTGGTGGGCGTGCCCAGCAAAAAATACGGGGAGGAAGTGGGGGCCTTCATCATTCTCAAGGACGGCGTGGACATGGAACCGGAGGATGTACGGGATTTCTGCCGGGGCAAGATCAGCCGGTTCAAGATCCCCCGGTATATCCATTTTGTGAAAGATTATCCCATGACCGCCAGCGGCAAGGTGCAGAAATGCAAATTGCGCGAACTGTCCGTGGAGATTTTCCCGGACCGGGTATGATCCGGCCGGTTCCATACGAAATCAATATTCAGGCCCGCGCGGTGTAAAAGAAATTATCTGGCCGTCCCTCCAGCCCGCTCAGGCCCCACAGGATTTTTCATGCAGACACAAATCCAGCGACAAGCTCATTCCCATCCCCCCGCCCGGTGCGCCCCGAAATCCTCCGGTCTCCCGCATTCAGGCCAAACGTCCAAACGACTCTCCCCCGCCCCGCATTGGAGAGGGGGCGGCGTCCTTTTTATCTCCCTTTTCATCTCCCAGATCATCTTCCTGCTGCTCTTCCCGGCCGCCCCGGCCGCCCGGCAAATCACCGCAACCGATCAGGTCGGCCGCAGCATTCTCATCCCGGCCCGGCCCCAGCGGGTCGTGGCCCTGGCGCCCAGCGTCACGGAAATCGTTTTTGCCGTGGGCCGCAGCGACTGCCTGACCGCGGTCACCCGGTACAGCGATTATCCGCCCGAGGCGGCAGCCCTGCCCAAAATCGGTTCCTACATCAAACCGGACCTGGAACGAATTCTGAACTGCAACCCGGATCTGGTGATCGCGGTGAAAGACGGCAATCCCATCACGCTGGTCAAACGTATTGAAGGCGCGGGCATTCCCGTCTACGTCCTGGATCCGAAAGGACTGGATTCCGTGGTGGCGTCCGTCCGGAAAATCGGCGCCGTACTCAACGCGCCGGACAAGGCCGGCGAACTGGCGGCGGCCCTGTCCGCCCGCATTGACCGGGTGCGGAATCTGGCCGCATCCGCGAAACACCGGCCCGGCGTGTTTCTCCAGATCGGGGTCAGCCCCATCGTGTCTGTGGGCGGGTCCACCTTTCTGGATGAACTCATCACGGCGGCCGGCGGGCGTAATCTCTCGGCCGGACCGACGCCCTATCCCCGCTACAGCCGCGAGCAGGTGCTGGGCATGGCGCCGGAAATCCTCGTTATCACCACCATGGCAAGGGAGGAGGTCTTTGAAAAGGTCCGGAAGGAATGGGAATCCTGGCCCGACATGCCCGCTGTGAAGAACGGCCGCATTTATCTGGTGAATTCCAATCTCTACGACCGCCCGGCTCCCCGGATGGTGGACGCCCTGGAAGAACTCTTCCGGCTGATTCACCCCGAACTGGCCGGTCCGCCTAAGCTGGCGGCGGAATGACCATGCGCTCCCGCCCCCAAAAATCCCGCCGGGGAGAAACCGGCGCAGCACCTTTCGACAGGTGCAGGGAAGGTCCGGATCCTGCGCCTGTCCGGGGGAACAGCGGGACAACGGGAGAGATCAGCGCCCCAAAACTCGTGAAAACCGTCGTTTTCCTGTCCATCCTCCTCGTCCTCACCGGCCTTTTCGGCGTCTCCGTCGGCAGCAGCTGTCCGGATTTCCCGGGCATCCTCGCCCTGCTCACGGGCGGCACGCCGGAAAATCCCATGCTCGAAAGCATTGTTTTCCGCATCCGCCTGCCACGGGTCTGTCTGGCGGCGCTGGTGGGGGCTTCTCTTTCCCTGGGCGGGCTGGTCTTTCAGGCCATTTTGCGCAATCCCCTGGCCGAGCCGTATATCCTCGGCATTTCCGGCGGCTCCGCCATCGGCGCCATCACCGGGATCATGCTGGGGCTGGCGCGGTTTCCCGGCGTCTGTCTGTTCGCGTTCGCCGGGGCCATATCCACCCTGGGCGGGGTGCTGCTTCTGGGACGGGGCGAGACCGGGCTGAAGAAGGATTCCCTGCTGCTCTCCGGCGTGATGATCAATGCCTTTTGCTCGTCGGTCATCACCTTTCTCATTTCCCTGTCTCAGGACGCCCGTATCCACAATATCCTGTTCTGGCTCATGGGCGATCTGTCCATGCCGGACCTGATGGCGGCGGGAACGCTGGCCCTGATCGTGATCCCCTGTTTTCTGCTGATTTTCCGTTTGTCCCATCTGATGAACCTGCTGCTCATGGGACGGGAAACCGCCGTTTCGCTGGGCGTGTCCGTCGAAATCCTGATTCCGGGGCTTCTGGCCCTGACCTCGCTCATGATCAGCGTTACCGTGGCCTGGTGCGGACTGCTGGGATTCGTGGGCCTGGTCATGCCCCATCTGCTCCGCCTGATTCTGGGGCCGGACCACCGGATGCTGGCCCCTTCCTGCGTGCTGGCCGGGGGATCGTATATGATCGTCTGCGATATTCTGGCCCGGACCCTGCCCCGGCACGGCGAACTGCCCACAGGCGTGGTTACGGCCCTGATCGGGGCTCCCCTGTTCATTTATCTGCTGCGGAAATCCCGGTCGTGAAAACGGTCCCTGCTCCATGGCCCTGCGTCCCGAACGCGGCCGGCGTTCCGGCCGTGGCCGTCGATGACCTCCATTTTTCTTACGGAAACGAGAAAATCCTGCGGGGCGTATCCCTGTCGGCCCCGGCCGGGGTGTTTTTCATCCTCATCGGCCCCAACGGATCGGGCAAGACCACGCTCATGAAGCGGCTTGCCGGGCTGGGGCCGCACCGGTCCGGAAAATCCGGCGGGTCTGATCCGTCCGGCGTCCGGATACTGGGCCGCCCGCTGGCGGACTGGCCCCGGCGGGAACTGGCCCGGAAGCTGGCCTTTGTGCCCCAGCATCCGGTGCGGGACATCCCTTTCACTGCGGCGGAAACCGTTCTCATGGGCCGGTCCCCCCACCAGGGCGTGCTTGGCATGGCCAGCGACCGGGACCGGGAACTCACCGAATGGAGCATGAAACGCACCGCCACAGCCCATCTGGCCCGCCGCCGCATTGACCGCCTGAGCGGGGGCGAACTGCAGCGGGTGTTCATTGCCCGGGCCCTGTGCCAGGAGCCGGAAATCCTGCTGCTGGACGAACCCACTTCCTTTCTGGACATGGCCCACCAGATCCAGATCATGGACATTCTGGAAGGTCTGAAACGGGAAAAGGGGATGACCGTGATGATGATTTCCCACGACATCAACCTCGCGGCCATGTACGGCGACCGCCTGCTCCTGCTCGCGGACGGCCGGGCCGCCGCCGCCGGAACGCCGCGCGAGGTGGTGACGCAAGAGCGCATGGAAGCCGCCTACGGCTGCCGGGTGCAGGTGGAAACCAGTCCGCTGGGCGATTTTCCCCGGATCCTGCCCGTGCCGGGACGGTTTTCTTCCGTCTGACCGGCGGGTTCCCTCATCCTGCCCATAAAGGGCCGGGGTGCCGGTCCCCGGCCTTCCCCGGAGGTACCGGACGGGGACCGGCTGTTTTGATATTCGGCCGATCAAATGACCGACACAGGAACGGGACGTCATGTTTCCCCCTGCGGCGCACTCCGCCAATCCGTGGACGGGCGAATTCCGGCGGCGGGGGAGGCTGGGCGGGCGCCCCGGCGACCCGGAACCCGAGATGGAGAGTCCGGTTATCGGGTAATTTGGCGTACCGGAAGGCGGCGCGGCAATGCCCTGCATTATTAAACCAGGAGCCGCCCCGCAGCACACGGGAGCCGCTTTCGCCCCGCCCCCTGCTGAAACGGAATCGCGCCAAGAAGGGCGCGGCGCAATCCCCATGAATCGGCATGCTGCACATGCCCGATCCAACTATGCACAGAAGCTCTCACATCGTCAAGACAGATATCTCCCTTTTGATATTTTTTTTGAAGCCGCCGCAGTTTGCGCCCGTATCGAACAGCGGAAGCGCGTTGCACCCGCCGGTGGTCCGGCCAGATCTTGTACCCCAGGTACGAAACGCCCCGGTCCACCGGATACAGCATCCGCTTGTTCGGGTGCAGCTTCAGACGGTCGTTTGCCAGGCGGGCTTCCAGACGGGGGATGATGGACCACAAATCCGCCTTGTCATTGCCGAAAAACGTCAGATCGTCCATGTAGCGGAGATATTTGAAACGGGAGAAGGATTTCTGGATATAATGATCCAGATCGGAAAGATAGAGGTTGGCGAACAACTGGCTCGTCAGATTGCCGATGGGAATGCCCTTGGGCCGGAACCAGGGCGTCATGGGCTCATCGCCGGGGAAATGAAAGAAGGCGTCGTCCTGCCGGTTTGAGCTGTCAATGATCAGATCCGTCAGGCGCAGGGTTTTTTCACATTTGATTTTCCGCCGAATTTTTTGTTTGAGAATTTCATGGTCGATGGAGGGAAAATATTTGCGGATATCGCATTTCAGCACGTAAGGGTGTTTGCGGGAAAAGGCGGTGAACCGGTCTACAGCGGCGTGGGTTCCCTTTCCGATGCGGCAGGCGTAGGTGTCGAAAATAAAGGATCCGTCAAAGATTGGTTCCAGAACGTAGTGCAGGGCGTGGTGCACCACCCGGTCGCGGTAGGGGGCGGCGCTGATTTTTCGCCGCTTCGGCTCGCAGATGTAAAATTCGCGGCAGGGACCGGGCCGCCAGGTTTCCGCTTTGAGTTCGGCTTCAAGTTCGATTAAATTTTTTTCCAGATCAAACTCAAATTCCTGGGTCGCCGCTTTGAATCTTTTGTTCTTTCTGGCCCGAATGCTTGCCGACAAAAGGGCGTGAAACGACGAAACATCTCCGTAAAGATTCCCGTATCGTTTCATGTATCAGTCCGTATCGTGCGTAGCCAGCCGCCGATGAACCGGCCGGTTGCGTCCAGTTCCTTGACGGCGTACTCATACTGTTTGACGGAAATCAGGCGAAGGTCTTTTGTGAGGCGCATCAGGTGGCGCAACTGCTCGATTTCGATATTGGCGTCGAAAAGAATCCGGCTTTTTTTGCGGGTGAACCGCGCCCGGATCAATTCTTGCTGGATGTCCAGCAGCATGTTCCGGATGCGATCGCCGATGAGAAAGCGGTATCGGCCGGGAAATCGTTCCACCTTGGGGAAAAACCAGAGGATCAGGTCATAAATCTTGGTCTGGGCGTCTTCTCTTGCAGGCATTTTTTTCACCTCTCCAAATCAAAAAAATTTTCGCCAAAGGGGGCTTCGCCCCCTTTGGAATCCCCCATAAAGAAAAGGGTAAAAGAATAAAAGGGTAAAGGGCAATTAAAACTGGGCGGGCGCCCCGGCGACCCGGAACCCGAGAGGGAGAGTCCGGTAAGCGGGTAATAAGGCGTACCGGAAGGCGGCGCGGCAATGCCCTGCATTAAGAAACCAGGCGCCGCCCCGCAGCACACGGGAGCCGTACTCCGGGCCCACGGGATCGGTTACAGGTTTCGATAAATAGTTCCGCATTCCATCCGCACACCACTCCCAGACATTGCCGTGCATATCGTGCAGCCCCCAGGCGTTGGGCGATTTCAGGCTGCCCACGGGGATGGGTTTATTCCGGTCTTTTCCCCTGCCGCAGCCGGAAAGCGGGAAATTACCGTTATAATTGGCCTGATCCGTGGACAGGCAATCGCCAAAATAAAAGGGTGTTGTGGTTCCCGCGCGGCAGGCGTATTCCCATTCCGCTTCTGTGGGCAGGCGGAAACGGATATCCCCGCCCCGGCAGTTCAGCTTTTCGATGAATTCCTGCGTGTCGTTCCAGGAAACCCGCTCCACCGGGCAGTCGTCCCCGCAATTCTTAAAAAACAGTTCCGGCGGGGGGCCGCCCATCACCGCCTTCCACTGCCCCTGGGTCACTTCCGTGGTCTGCATCCAGAAACCCCTGCTGATCTTCACCTTATGCTGCGGGCCTTCGTCATCATCGCGCCCCGGCTCATTATCCGGGCTGCCCATCATGAACGAACCCGGCGGTATCCACGCGAATTGCATGCCCAAAGGAC